>Ga0065711_1035084_pt1 | contig 22831 bp, 18 predicted proteins | sample Hoacrofraction12_FD_59098 | JGI IMG/M metagenome (GOLD analysis project Ga0065711, IMG submission 59098) | Hoatzin crop microbial communities from Cojedes, Venezuela - Epithelial fraction 12 v2 (version 2) | ecosystem: Host-associated > Birds > Digestive system > Esophagus > Crop | place... | reverse complement strand
TTCCTTCCTTCCTTCCTTCCTTCCTTCCTTCCTTCCTTCCTTCCTTCCCAATCTTCTCCTAACCCAGCCGAGGGGATCCCAATTATAAAGGTGCACGCCCTCTCTCCCCCAGCTGACTGGACCTGGCTGTTCATTGCCAACAGCTGGGGTTTTCCCTAACCAGCCTGGAAGTTCAATGCTTTCTTGTAGTCATTGTGTGACTCTCGAAGCCTAACTAGGTGAACAGGTTTTAATCACTCAGTAAACAAGGAATATCCACCTTCTGACAGTCAAACCTCTGTGTATGGAAGAGCATTTGAAACACTGATTTGCATCTTTTTTAAAATGAGTTTGCTGAGGCCAGGCTCCTAACCTTGTACAGTGTGCTTTCGGTGAAGAACTGTGCGAGGGAACGTTTCCTGAATATAAAACATATGCAGCAAAAATGAATTTGAGAGATGCATGTTGCTTTGCTTACCGAAACCAATTTTAAAATGAGCCTTGAGCATTCACAGCAAGATCTGCTGGGGGAACACTGAAAAATGTGGAAATATTTTCCTCTTAAATAAAATTTTTATGAGGCTTGGAATCAAAACTTCAAAACTGACCATTTTCCTTCGAGCTCCAGATAGGGTTGTCAATACAAAAAAAGAAAACAAACTCCATCCTTAATGCCTCTGTTCTAACAGAGTTTTCAGAATTGCAATTGATACTCTTCACTAAAATACATAACAAAAAATCTGTGGACTTTGGATGGTTCTGTTTACTTGACTCTGTTTGCATGCTTATCCAGTCAGGGAAGAGAAACAGTTGCTCATGACATGTCTGACCCACCTCTATCGAACGCCTCAGTTGCAAGGCTGCATGTTAACTACTGACTGTTTACATGGAGAGTTTGCAGCAGTCTCAGGCCCTTGAGAGAGGCCGGATCACACCAGGTGATGACTCAGCCCTCGGCAGAAGAGTGGGTTTGTGCATAACGCTGCGCTGATGAGCTCTACTGGTTTTGGTCCTGGTGCTAGCTGGGGAACCTTGGTGTACAACTACTCCACTTACACATTGTGGAAAAGGAGCAAAGCAAGCTCCTTGCTTGACTCCTAGGTTTAAAAACTTCCCCAAACCTTCAGAAATTTTTCTGAGATGTCAGTAAGCACCATTCAAACCTATGTGCCTCTCCATCTAGCAGAGCAGTCATTTATCTCACGCTCTGCACCTCAGGGCTCAGCTTGGTACCTGTACAGAACATGCCTGAGAAACTTTCTGGCACCCCTATCTTCAGTATCTCTTCAGCTGCCAGAATTTTCAGTCCAAAATTTGTCAACATGACCCGGCAGGGTGCACTCACAGCCCAGGAGGCCAACTGTATCGTGGGCTGCATCAAAAGCAGCATGGCCAGCTGGTCGAGGGAGACGATTCAGTCCCTTTACTGTGCTCTGGTGAGACCTCACCTGGAGTTCTGTGCCCAGCCTGGGAGCCCTCAGGACAGGAGAGATATGGAGCTGTTGGAGTGGGTCCAGAGGAGGGCCACAAAAATGATCAGAAGGATGGAACAAGACTGAGAGATTTGGGGCTGTTCAGCATGGAGAAGAGAAGGCTACGGGGAGACCTTATTGCAGCCTTCCAGTACCTGAAGGGGCCTACAAGAGAGCTGGAGAGAGATTTTTGACAAGGGCATATAGTGATAGGACAAGAGGTAATGGCTTCAAGCTGAAAGAGGGTAGGTTTAGATTAGGTATGAGAAAGAAATTCTTCACTATGAGGGTGGTGAGGCACTGGAACATGTCGCCCAGAGAAGCTGTGGCTGCCCCCTCCCTGGAAGCGTTCAAGGCCAGGTTGAATGGGGCTTTGAGCAACCTGGTCTAGTGGAAGGTGTCCCCTTCCCATGGCAGGTGGGTTGGAACGAGATGATCTTTAAGGTCCCTTCCGACCCGAACTATTCCACGATGATTCTAGGATCTGCAGCAAGAAACTGTGGTAAAGATGGTACCCAGCTCACTTCTTGTATGGAGGTTTGTATCTAGGGACTGCTTGTGAATCTTGCATTAAAGAGGCACTAGGGAAAAGGAAAAGGAGCTTCACAATCATGCAGGTAAGGGTTTGGACCGTGCCAACATGCATTAGCACTGCATTTCCTTCATGTTTCACTGGGCTGCCCGTTCCCTCCCCACGTAAAGCGTGTTCTTGTCTAATCAGGACCAGTGCAAAGACCTCCTAGTGAGCATGGGGAAAGGAGGAGGAAGGATGCTACCCTGGTATACACCATCACAAGTGCTGCAATGCAAGAAACACCCTGCTCCTTCCTTTTGTAGCAAAAAACGCCTTATAATTTAAAAAGGCTTATGCTGCAGCAGCTGAGACATCAGTATTTTTTCACTGGGTTTTCTGCCTGAGGTACTGACAACAGTCAGAAATTTGCCTGGAAGCAATAATCTAAGCCAAGAAGCTAAAGCACAAGTGAAAGGCACAACTGAAAGTCACATCTGAACTGGCAAGACACCGTGCCAAAGCAGTCAGCAGCCTGGTGGATATTTTAGACTGTTTAATCCTTCAAATATATGCCAAATATATACCTGTAAGTACTCAGCAGACAGCTGTGCTTCAGTGTGTGCTTCACACCAAAGAAAAACAAATGTTTGTGCCTTCCTTCTGCTGGAGCTTCTAATAATACCAAGTTATAATTATTTAACATAATAGTAATAGCTGCAATACAACACAAATAATTGGATCCCTAATAATCCTGTTTTGGGGAGCCACAGTCCAGCAAGTAGCTTTCCCCATCTGTAAAGCTGAATTACTTTATGAGGCAATCCCCTGTGTCTGAGACAGCAGGCAGCTAGCAGAGCGGAGCTGGGGGCAATCTCTACCCAGCCCCTTCACTTTGTTTTCTGGTAAAAATCAGACTGCTTTGATGGGTGATTCCCCCAGAAAAAAATGTGCAGTCTACTTCTCCACAGCAGCCTGAGAAATGGGATGATGGTGATGTGCTCTGGCACTCACTGTTGTGGCGTGTTTAACCCTGCTGTGAAAATTTGGCCCTCAATTGTGAATTTGTCCAAGATCAGTCTGAGGAGGCAACCTAAAGCTTCCTGACACCATCCTGGCTGGGTGTTTGCTGCTGATGTTAATCCCTGGGCGGGCAGGAGAGTATGGGGCCAGGACTTGGCAGGAGCCTGGTGTGCGAGTGGGCTCATACTGTCCCTTTGCTGGTTTTCTAACCTGCAGAACTTAATCGTGGAGGGGAAGGCATGAAGAGAGCGAGGGGTGTGGAGAGAAAGCCACTGGTAATGTCAGAGGCAGAAAGACAAGTCTGCTGGCGTAAAGGAAGCAAAAGTCTGCTCCTGGCAGCAGCTGCGGCGGAAGGGAAAGGGGCAGCCCGCTACACCACGAATCAAAGTCACTGTCAGGGGAAAGGTCCCTCCGTGAGGCTTTTGCCTTGGCTGGGCAGGAGGGACTGAGCATTTTGCATGCTTTATTTTCTTCACAGCCCAAAGCAAGACCTGCGGCTCAGTTGTCTTTCTGAATTGCTTTCCCTTTCCTTGCAAATATTTAAGCATTTTATTTTCCTTCTGTCAGCCAGTGATGAGAGTGAGATCCTGGTACAAAGCACAGGCCAGAAGGACAAATATACATTTGCATTCCTTCAAAGTGCATCAGTGGTGCAGGGGCAAGCCCTTGGCAAGCTCTCGTTGGTGTTTCTCGGCTGGCAAGGGACCATGGGGCCACGCACCCTTCTCTGCCCCCACCTAGCACACGCAGGTTGCTCACGCGAATATATAGGAGGAATATTTTCCTCCCCCTTTCTGGCCACTGCTGCAGGATTTTCATAGCAATGTTTTCTTCCAATCTCTGCTGCCCTCTGCTGATGCAAAGCCAAGGCAGAGAGGAGAACCCTTGCGATGGGTTAAAGTCTGTTTTTTGCTGCAAAAGCTCACCCTCCTCCTCATAAAAACACCAGCATAGTCATTGCCAGTGGTTTCCTCTTCGTCCCCAACACAAACTCTGAAGCCATAAGGCTGTCACCCGGGGGAGGACTTCTTATTTAATCGCACCACAATGATTTAGGAGTTAATTCGTCCTCATTACCTCACATCGGGTAAAGACTGGTTTAATCAATTTACAGACTTCAATATTAAAATAAATACATAAATAAAAGGGTAAGATGAGGATTAAAGGCTCTGGCTTGAAATTGTGTCCCTGCACTTAGGATTTTCCACTTGCGTTTCTCCCTGCACCAGAAGCAATTCTGGGAAACTTAGCCCTGACCAATCTGCTGTTTACAACCCCACATTTAGATCAGGCATCTGTTTACCATCGGTAACCTGGGGAAGAGAGTGCCCCTTGCAGGGGCTTGGCCAGATGCTGTATGGGGCTCTGGGGGAAGAGCAGAGGGGGGGATATTCTCAAATCCCTGCCTAATGATCTTTTTAAATAACTTAAGACAAAAGCTGCCTTTTCTATTGAGATAAACACCATGACAAGTGAGCAGCGACTGAGTCAGACTGCTGCACATGTGTAACACATCATTTTTTCCCAAACTCTGCTATTCCCATCACTTGCTGCAAAACAGATCTTTAAGCCATGCATAGACTGCTCTGCTTCTCCTGCATGCGCAGAGACCAGTTTAGAGGAGACAAAACCCATTAGGCAGGCTCCTGCCCAAAGAGGCAAACCATAAGCCCTGTGTCAAACGTGCTCCTCCGGTGCCACTCAGCATCATCCTGGCTGGGATCCGTGGCCCAGCGCTGCTCAGCAGGGCCCAGAGGGAGATGCTTCCCTAAGGCATCCGCTGGGGAGCCGAGAAACAGCAGCAGGCTGTTGCCACACCGATTTGCTTGGTCACAGGAGGGAGGCATTGTAGCCCCGTAGATAACACACTGACCCAGAAATCCACACCCTTTTTTCCCTCCTGCATCTCTAGGAACGATGGCTTCATTCCTCGATGCTTGAATTTCCGCCTCCACAAAGCGAGACCATCATTTCCACCGTAAAGCATCTTGAGAGCTGTTAATAACAAGATTTATGATTATTGAGGAGTGATTTAGTACAGCTTTTAGATCCTGCTCCATTGATTTTGCTTCACAGACTCAGTGGCTCCTGCCGCTATTACTGGTTAACGAACACCGGCCCTTCAGTAGCTTCTGGGTGCTGTGTTTCTGGAGGAGGATCCCGGCACTCAGAGCTGCACAGCAAGAGGAGCATCAACCATGATCACTAGAGCTCTTACAGTCTAAATTTAATGTTAAATATAAGCCTGTTTCCTTCTTTCTGTACTATCCCCCCTAGTCTGGTGCTTGCAACAAGTGAAAAACACAACCACCAATGTCACATTTAGCTCATGCTGCACTTAAGAGGATAAAATAACCTTCTCTTGTGAGCTCTGCGAAAAGTGGCAGGTGAGGGTAGCCCCTAAAGCACGTCATTCCTTATCAGTCCTGTTTGCTTGCATGACTTGTGGCTAGTTCAATGCTCCTTGCTGAGCTCTTCTGCCCTGTGCTTCTCCGCTCTGCAGTCCCCAGGGTTGCTTATGGGTTGCTCAGTGGAAGGTTTCTCTGAGCTGATACAAGTTTTGGTTCTTAAAAAGGAGTCATTTTAATCATCTGGGCTGCATGGCAAAAAGAGGTGTCTTGTTCAGGTTAGGGTGTTTGGTTTTACGTGAGGAGGTGGGTTAACAGTTGGTTAATACACCTTCTGGCTCTGAGACTTTATTAGGTTGCGTTACTTGGATAGCAACAAGCAATTTTTCCCCTGGTAAAATCTATACAATTTGGCTTAGTGAGATTAATAACAAATAACAAAAAAAGGAAAGAAAATTTGCCACAAGCAGATTGCCTGAACATCCTTTGTGTGCATGTGTTTCTGAGCACGTGAAGGACAAGAGCCTGAGTCACTGAAGAAAAAGGTCTCAGGAAGCCCAGATAAAACATCAAACCTCTCAATAGCACTTCTGCTGTGTTTATGCAGTTGTCATTTGGCCACAGTCACAAAACCAAGTCTTCCTTCAAGTACCCAAACTGCCAGTTCATGGTCTGGTATGAAACAGCACAAGTTCAGGGTGGGCACTGCCTGTGCTTTACCTCCCTGGTCCCCTGTATATGAAATAAGCTGGTTAGGCTGGGAGGCAATGCTGCAGGAGTCTCCATTTTCTAATCCCAGCAGCGCCAGCAAGCCACCCCCAAACACATCATCCTACCCTATGGTTGCTTTTAAACCTAAATCAAGTCCCAAACAGGAGCTCAGTGCTCCACTTCCAGGCCCAAAAGCGGGGTTTTCATTTAAGCACATTTGTTCTACTCCAAATCCCATTCACAAAGCAACGCTGGAGAGACAGTGTCTGCAGCCAGGAGACATCATGGCAGGAGATGTGAACACCTCACTGTGATGGGAGTTTGTGTACACTGCAACATCTCAGCCCCACTGCTGGGCACTTTGCTCTTCAGGATGGAAGAAATCATCATTGAACTGCACTGACAGATTTTGATTTTCATATACTGGGAGAGAATAGTCAATTCTCAATAAGGTAATTAAAGTTCCTCTTTAATAAACCAGCACAAAACATTTTATGGCTCCTGGCTAGTGCCCAGTGTAACTGAAGTTCAGATAAACACATTGTCAAAGAAACATCCGTTTTGTCTAATGTTTATTGACCAGATCTAAAAAGCAGTAGGCTGTTGCAGGAATTCTCCAGAGAGCTCTTTGCTGCTGCTCCACTGGGGAATGTCTCCGTGTTTTGGCTCACTGCGCTTTGCCCACAGGCGGAGAGCACCTTTACAGCCTCCTGGCGCTCCACCGAGAGATCAGAGCTTCTCTGCTTTTCCACTAACCACTTCCATACCTTATTGCAACAGTGGCTGAAAGCTCAGTACGAGGCAGCGTGCCTTGAAACAAACAGCAAGGCTCAGCTTATCACCGCTGGAACACGGTTCTCCATGTTTCTTGTTAGGGTGCTGCACTAACTGATACATCGAAGCGAGCTGCCGGGAGCACATGCTGAGTTACTGTGAGCCCAGCAGAGAGGGGCTTGGTGGAAGTGTGATGCTGAAGCTGGTTTCTTTATTTAACTCCAGATTTCTGTGCTTCCCTACAGCAGCAGCTTTGGGCCTGCACTTCTCTCAAGCTCTGTTGCAGCCCCAGGCATCACAACAACTTTGATTCCTTAAAGACAGACATAACTATATTTGTACCGAGTTGTTTTTACTCATAAATATCACAGATGTGAAGACAGTACAAGAAGTGAGAGAGTCTTAACAAAATCAACACCCCTTGCTCAGCCCCAGCTTTTCAAGATGCTTGTGAATAATCTGGAGATTTCAGGTCAATCAAAAGGCTGTAAAATAACATCCATGAGGACCTCGACTTTCTGAATGTCCTAGCATAGCTGAATGACAAAAGCACAATGACCTATATTTCTGCTCTAATTTTTCCTGGAGAACAGACTTCCTCAGTTTCTGCTGCCTGCTTTTACCCTTTCTTTGGCATTGCTTTATTCTTCATGCCTTCCTGCCTCATTGCAACAGCTGAAAGCCATTGGGCTGTTTCACCTCTGTTTCACCTCTTCTCTGCAGCATCCATCACTATCCCTCTCCCCATCCTGGGCTGCACCTCGTGCTGGCTTTCCATTCGCTTTGCGGGACAGGCACTGTTCTGGTTTTCCCCTCTGCTCTCAGCGGTGTTTCTGCTACATCACTTCCAGTGCTGTACACTTCTCCCTCTTGCATCTGCCTCTTCCTCCCCACGACTGTCATTTTTTTTGGCCCTCCTTTCACTAAAACAGGCAGCCAGTTGGTATTCCTGCACCAAAGGAAGAGTGCTCAGCACAGCTCTTGGGTACAGTTTTGAATTTCCATTGCTAACAGCCAGTCTCCTTCAGTTACCCAAAAGGGAGCTCAGCAGACAAGTCTTCAGCTGCCAGCTAGCAAACGTCCTCAGGAGTATTCTCTATTTCTGTCAGTAGCTCCCTCCATTGCTACCACCACATACCAAGATCATATATTCTAGTATTTTTCCATGGGAAAAGACAAATTGGCCAGAATCTTGCAACTATCAAAAAGCAATCATTAATTATCTTGCAGTTGCAACCAGGCATGTCTCGAGGAAACTTGTGCTTTTGAATGCACAAGGACACAAGCAGATCTGTCTCATTGGCAGGATTACCATTTGCAGTTGTGCTACCAAAATACAAATGCCACTGTGGGCCAGCTGCAAACATACCAGTGGCTCCCCAACTCCTTATGTAATCCAGATGTGTAATTGACTGGCATTGCCCACTTTGTAAATTACAACAGTAGTCTGTTGAGTTCATGTCTTCAGGTCAGACCAGCAGGATGTACCTGGAGGTTGTGTCATCACCAGTCACCCCAAAGCAACTGAGTTCCCCTGGGCTGGTTTCAGGGAGTGCTGCCTGGTTGGCCAACGCTCTTCCGGGGAAGTGAGGGCAGATGGACAGGCAGCACCAGAGACCCTGCAGATACCTCCCTACCAGAGCTGTCACCCCCTTCTCACCCTCCTTCCCCTCCCTAAATGCAGACACCCCCGTACCCCATCCACACGCCCTGCCCCGAGGTTGCAGGACAGCCCTGGCCGCTGACCTCCAGCTTTGCAAAGATCTGCCACGGTGCTCCAGTTGCTGCATTCAGCCGCTCTCCAGTGCTCGCTTTCTGCTTCACCATCTGCTTCTAAACACATTCTGTTAACACATTATTTTGCAGAGGCTGTTGCTGCATGAAAGGAAACAGGTTTAACAATCGCCACCACGCTGTATTTCTGAAAAGTCAAATACTGTGTGCTGCATTTCCTTTGATGAGTTTAAGTGCTCTGACCTTTACAACTCCACAAACTGTTGGGAGGCAGGGAAGGGAAATCATGGAGAGCAACAAAACCATTCATCACTATTTGTGCTGGTGCTACACCCATTGCACCCTGGACAGCTCCTCTCTCCTGCTCTGCAGACATGCTGGATGCACCACGCTCCAAGGCCAAACCCCAGGGCTGTATCGCCAGGGGCAGTGAAGAAATAAGTGCAGAAAGAGTGAGATCCCAGCTCCATCGTGGGGCTCCAAGCTGGCCATATTTGGGCCCTCCTGCTCTCACTGGGTTGCATTGCCAAGAGCTGTCTCTACTTTGTCCCTACCAGGAGAGGACACAAAGCTCTGGGAGCCAAAGTGACCCCCATGGCTGTCGTAGCACAGGTGCTAACCTCGGGTGGACATACCCCGCACTGAGAAAGCAGAGTACGGCAAACTGCACATGAGGACTTGGCAAGCCACAAAAGCATAGTAACTTCAGCTGGAAATTGCAACACTCCCTTCCAAGGGAAAATATACACCACATGCATTTACCAGAGTCCTGGATCTCTGTATTCTTCTGTACCAACACCCTTTCCAGTATGTGCTATGAAGTAAACATTATCATAGATGAACATGCATCTCCGCAATCACCATTCATACGCCTGAGCTTCACTTCCCTTTAGTGAATGCGTGATCCAAAGGATGACAAAGAGAGCAGACATCCCAGAACTGCCTGGGTTGGATCAGGCTCTCTTTGCCCAGCTACACATCATAAAAAGGTAAAAAGAAAATCCACTCTCAAGATTGACTGTAAACTGCCATATATAAAAACTACATTTACGTATATGTATGTAAGCTTTATATATATATAAAGTGTATTTACATACATACATATGTTAAAGCCTTTGGTAGGATTGAACAATCCTTACAGGCTGAGGTATTTGAATTTCTCAAGATAAGACTTAGGCACCTAATTTTATTCCCCACACTGGGGACATTCATTCTATGAAAAAAATAATATTTTTCAATAGTTGAAATTCTTAAGGCCTTAATCAGGTTAGAGGGATTTAGAAGCTAGATTGAAATCTACATCACATGGGAAACAGAATTGCTTTTTTCCTAACTGCCTACAATAAGGATTTTAAAAGGCAAGAAAATCCTACCATTTCAGCAGACTTCTCCAAGTCCACAAAAGACACTCCAACAGTCAGGTGCCACCCTTCTGGTTTCCAAAAGCTCTGTGGCATTTCAAGGCATTACTGCAGAAAACAGATGTATTTTTATGGTAATCATTTTAACACCTTTGACATTGTTTTGTAGCTACCTTGGATCCTGCTATGCTTCACAAAGCTGCAGAGAGAGATGAGGGCTTACAAGCCTAAATTTAAGGAGCAGAGGAGACCTAACTCACTTTCTGGCACTGCCGCTGGCTCCCTGCGTGAGCGGGTAAACGTCTCAGCCTCACCCAGGAGCCCTTACTTGCTTTAGTCATGTGTTTTGGGAAAAATATGCAGCGTGCAGGTCAGGATGCGAAAGTCGGTGGCATCCAGGCATGTCTCCGTCACACGCTGCAGCGTGACAGGGGTCTGCACCCACCTTCTGTGGCCGCACGAGAGGCTATGGATGGGTCACGGCTTATAAAAGATCAGCACAGTAATATGTTGTGCAGGCAGGCCAAGCCTCAACTTTGTGCTTTGTTTTGAGCAACTGTCTCTAAATAATAATGAAAACTAACCCTTCAAAACAAGGGTTTTGGCCTTTTCATCCAAAATTAAAAATCTAGTAGTATTTTTAGTTTCTGTTCCAAGTATTCTGCATTTCTAATAGGAAACTGGGGGGGGAGGATGATAAAGATATCTGGGTTTCAATAAAAAATTCTACTTAGTTTTCAGGAATCCATATATTCTTTGGTGAGCTCTGAATATGTGTGCCTATAGAAAATGGAAAAAATCTGGTAAGCGTATTTTATAAGAAACTTAAAAGGTCATGAGAAATCTAAAGAGAAGCTCTTCCTCTGGCCCTGCCCTCAGCCGGGACAATCTGCTGGCTGTGTTTAATCACCTCCAGCTCTGTTCTGGCCCACAAGAGCTGCGGACCATCACTCTGCAAACAGACACAAAAGCCTCTGGGTCAACTCATGCCTCAATGGCAGTGTTTGTATTTGACAAATTCTCTGCTTATAAGATCCACCTATTACAGTCGCTCTTTCTTCTGCTAAAAGCATTAATCCAAGAGGCCTTTCTGGAGGGAGGAAATTGATGGTGAGTTGAGGATAACATCTGCAATGTGATTTTGTTGCTAATATTTCTGCACTATGACTTCTGCCACATCCAATGTCAGCAGTGCTCCTTGGAGACAGTCTCCTCCAAAGCCATCTGCTTGTGCAGGTGATACCTCATGTACTTCAGAGAAAATGAGCAGAAATCCGCTACCGCTACCCTTCCCCCCTGTCCAACAACCCAGAGCCGATAAAGGCTAAGCCAAGCTAAAGAAATAAATATCATGCTGGAATATCAAAGCCCTCACTCGCCTGAAACAGAAGGTAAATATCTCTAGTATTTACAGTACCAAAGTTATATTGGAGAACGCTCCCACAGAGACACTGACTCCAAGGGAAATGTTATTGGGGTTTCAGTTAGCACATGGATTTAAGTCCCAGCTGCAAAGCCTGCTACCATCTCCTGAGGACAGGAGTGCCTGGGACAGCGGAGGTCACACAGCCCCTGGCCGCCTGGATGAGAAGCAGCAGAGCATTATTAAGACCTAGGTGAAAGAAGAAAGGTAACAATAAAAATACTCAGCCTCCATTTTGTCCTTAATATAACTAAAGACCAGCTTATAATTCAGGGGTACACACCGACTCCATCAGCCCCATCTCTCTCCTGCTCATCACACTGCCAGATCCCTCACACTGCAACATCCTCAAGGTGTGGGCCCTCGGACCCTGGCACAGGGATTTCCCCAGGAACATCAGCAGTTTTGCTCCAGACATAGGGTGAGGTCTGGTTTGGATTCACACATCCCTTGCTGCTGGGAGGCCAGGTCTGTTCCACAGCTTGGTTGAACGTAGGACCTGACAGCAGGAAAAATCTGAGTCTGAACAGCTGACACTACTGCAAACAGAGGGGAAGGCAAAGGTTTAGCCCTTGCTAGCTACACCCTCAGTCCTCTGCTACCATGTTTTGCTGCTGCTTCAGACCCTCTGATGGCTTAAATCCCCGTGGACTACCATGGAGCTGCAGGCACTCACTGCAGCATCAGATCGGTATTTCCCAGTGTGCTCCTGACTTGGTCTCGGGCTGCAGCACATAGCAGACAGAAGCTGGCATGCCCAGCTCTGCAAGCTGCTTTCCCTAGGAAGCTTTTCCTAAACTACGTGATTCCTGAATCCTTTCAGATAATGATGTTTCAGGAGCAAAGCGAGAAAAAGAAATGCCTTGTGGGATTTGCTTTGTTTTTGGGGAAATCAAAGATGGCGAGACACCAGCAAGATAAATAGCCTTAGTGTTAGCACAGAGCAGCTGCTTTGCACGTGGCACCCTTTCCACAACACTGCTTATCCTCAGTGAATTGCACTGAGCAACTGAGGATGTGCAACCCCATCCCGAGAGTTTAATCTCTCTCACACAGAGAAAGCATCCTTCCCTCCCCAGCCCTCTTCCACTCTCTTAAAACGTACCTGGATATTTTCAGTTGCTCACTTCACTGCAGCCCTCCAAAATCCTCCTTCCTCAGATCTCCACAGGTCCATCATCCCTCTAGGCAGAAACTGCCTGCTGCTGCAGCACTGTGTCTACACTTTCTGGATCTTGGCTTTGGAAGATGTGCAGGGCTGTCCGAGCGGTGATCCAGGCGAGTCCCCCACCAAAAACTGGGAACAGTAGCAAACCCCCAAACCCTTGGACTGTAGCCCCAGTTCCCACTTCTGGCACAGGGAGCTCAAAGAGCCAGCCCTCCTCCATCCCATTTTGCCCTGGGTGATGCTGCCCAGGGCAGCAGGGCTGTAGGGTGGCAGTGAAATAGCATGGCGAGAAGAGGCCCTCAGGACAGTCACCAGAGTGGTATTCCCACCAGTGTAGGCAAAGAAAGAAAGGAAAAGTATCTATTTTCATTCTGATGTAAAAGCAAAACCTTCCTAGATTTAGAGCTTCTTGAGTCATTTCACTCTTCGGACTCACTCCAGCGCTTTCAGCCTGAATTAGAGAGCTGGAGATCGGCTCAACCCATCTCCAATATTCCTCATTTTTTATGTCTTCTAGTCGTGTCCCAGCCACCAGTTCACCCCACATTGGATGGAAATCAGGATCCCTTGACATATTCCCCCTGAACTCTGTCTTCCCCTTCTGCTACTCAGCACATCTGGTCAGTAAAAGAGCCCTTTGAGTTATCCTGCTTGGTGAGAAAACATTTGATTTGCGTCTCATTTTGCTGCAAAACTGAGTGTAGGTGTTTTCTCCATTGCCATCCACCCCCTCAGCACTCCCAAGGTGACAGTCACGTCCCCTGAGCTCAGTCTGTGCAGTGAATCCTCAGATGCTACCATCAGTCTGAGCATTTATCACTAATAACATGATTTCCTGGGGAGTGCAGAGGGAAGGTAACCCAGACCACTGTATGAATAAACACAGATCCAAAATGATAAATCAGAAAAACATGGACTCATCAAATATGTCAGATGTCATGGTAACAACCTCCTTTAAAACAAAAACCCCATACTTGGAGTCTATGCCTGGCATCCCTCTCCATCCATGGAGAGCAGAAGACCCTACAAGTCCTGACCAGGGCTGGATTCAGAGAAAGTGTAGGATTTGTCCTAAAACGGGCAGCTTTTACAGTCTTCAGTTATATTTCAGCCTACACTATTTTGGCCCAGAGCTGGCTGCCCACCAAGACTGCTGCAGCAGCTGAAAGTGAGCTCCCTTTCTCAGGCTGCACGCATGCGTTGTGCAGGTAGAGAAGCTGAGGGCATAGCAGCTGCAGCAAAAGCAGAAAGGTTGCGCTGCTTGAAACCCATCTGACTTACAAAAACTAACTTACCAAAGCAGCCAGATGGCAGCTAAAAAAGTTCATCTCCCTTGATCTTCCATAAGTATGACTTAATAACTGTATTTGATTTTTTTTAATTGCTCCCAGTCTGAAACTCCACTTTCCAAATTTCAGCCCAGACAGAAGTTCCACTGCTGAGTTACAAGCCCTGAAATTGGACAACAAGACATCTGACCGCAACAGAAACGATGCCACTGCTTTGACTCAAAAGGGACAGGATCACAACTTTATAAATATCTTCAAGATGACAGTACACAAGAAAGCTGAGAATTATTCTTAATTTTAACAGATAGTTGGACAGAGCGCATTTACTTGCGGGTAGTAAGGAAGAAAAATATCTCTAGCTGGTGGAAGTTCTTGGTAGGAAAGTTGTAAAGCTGGGAAGAGCTCCACAAAGAGCGAAACTCATTGCTAGCAGTGCTCTCCCCAGCTCAGATATGGCACGGCACCACTGGGCCTGTTTCCCCTCACTCAGCTGATACAAAGGATGCCCATGCACAGGGAGGTCAGATTCCTCAGGGACACACCACAGCTCGGACTTCTAACCCAACAGGGCTAAGGTACAACAGAATAGGCCACCACCTGCCAAAGTGTTGGCACAAATACCATTACCTTTGTTCAGCTTCTGAAAAAAGGTACCCATGTGACCACTAAAAATTCACTTTTTCTCCTCATATAGAGTAGCAAAAGCATCTCATTTTCCAACACATGAAGAAACTGCAGGTGCTGGACACTGAAGGTGCACGTCTGCTGCTAATTTATGAAATCAGCCAAGTAAACAGCACCCCAAGCAGGCAGTCTGCCATTGCATTTGCAGGCTGATGAAAGAATACAACAATAAGGGGACTGATTTCAGGGTGAGGATTATTACACATTTCCTTGATGAGGAATTCCAATTCACATTCCAATGCCTCGCTGCTGCTGTTGGACATTTTGACCTATGCAAATCTTCTGCAACATATTTGTCTTCAGTGCTCGCAGGTAACCGCGTGACCCACACTTAGGCATCTTTCATAAGTTGCAGAGTGCTGGTGCCTGCCAGCCTCCAGGAAAACATTATAAATATCACATTTTCTTTTACTGACTTAACAGGTTCCTTGTATTTCTTTGCAGCTTTTCCAGTTTACAGCTGCAACACAACAGCTTTCAGCAGCAGCACAACAGCCTCCAGGCCCAGTCCAAATCTAAAATTTCCTTCAAAATTTTCCACGGCAATGCTTCACGCTGTCAGTTTATGTCTGCATCCCCATCATGATGCAACGGGCAGGAGGGAATGGCTGAGGCAATATTTCTAGCCGCCCTCTGCTTTCCAAGCAGTGCTTATTTCACTACTGCTTCAATGTTTCTTTCCTGTTTGAGAGTCTCAGCACACAATGCTCTACTTTGGCTAATTAATTTTTAAAGAAGCTGTGTATATTAATGCAAATTCTATTAGTGATGCCTCTTGGCAGCCCATGTATTAAATACAATGCCAGTAGCATGACAACACTTGACAGTCTCCACAGTGGTAAATTACATATATTATTATTTTATGCCCCTTTTAATGCTTTTAAGACACATCCTTAAAATAAGTCAGAATCATTAGTATGCTTGTACTAAAGCACAAAAATATTCCCTCTTAATTTAGCAAAGCGTATGCTCCTATTAGAGCTATAAATGCCAGATACAGACTGGCATACACCATGTGTGGTGTGAAATGGTGTAGCTGCCTTGCCTTCAGTGGGATTGCAGAGACTGCTGTCAGCGGAGGCTCTGACTTGCTATTCCTTTGCAGCTTTACTTGATATTCCACATTGGATGATTATCATCAAGGGGCAATATCAACATTTGACAGCAAGACCATTTGCTCTGCAAATTGTTTTGGCGATAGAAGTTCATAAATCTCTGCTCGTGTACCGGCCACCAGAGAGGGACAAAGGGACAAATCACTGTGTGGGAGAGTTTAAAGTGCTAAGTTTAGTGGCAGCACTGTCTGCGTTAAATTCAGCCTTTTCATGTTGAAGGAGAAAAATCTGCTGACAAGTTATATTCCACAGCAAATAAATTGTGCTGACTGCTCATGATCCAGCAGGAGTTGGACACAGGAAGGGCACTGTGCAAGATCTAAGCATAGATGCTCAGAAGCATGAGGTATTACAGAGAGAAAACTGAACAGGGCCAGAGCATAAATGAAGAGAAACTTTTCAAGGCCATCTTTGTGGGACCAGAAGGACTGAGAGCATGGGATGGGACAAAACAGCAAGAGAGGAAAGGAAAGGGGAAAAGGAGGAGTCCTAGAACAGACAAGGACACAGCTGACCCCACAGGGATCAGATATTAAAGACCCTTTAACCTGCAGGATCACACTAGACCCTGGAGTGGAAACAGAGGCTGGCAAAAATCACCATGTAGCCATAAAACCCATTGGTAAAGACTCTCTGCGCTCACGTCCCTGGCCCAGGTATTCAATAGTTTACTGCTCTTCTAGTCCATAAAAGCAAATAAAGCTAACCAAAAGGTCTCAACCCCACTGTGGGTGTTAAATGCAATGCCACACCACAAGGCTTATTGATTTCCATTTCCCTCCTTCCCATCCTTCCTTTTTTAGTCCTTTTTTTAAAGAAGCATACAGAGAAGACATGGAAACCTAGCAGTTAAGCTCTCAGAAGCTGGGATGGACCAGAAGCAAAGTTGCACAGATAATCTTAACTCGGCCCTCTTGACATTATAACAAAACCTTGTGTTGAACAGTTGCACCTTTGTCTTCATGGTGGCTTCATGCTTCACTTCACTGTTCAGGAGCAATGTGGCAGGAGCTGATGTTTTGCTCCCTCCTACTTTTGACTTGGTAACCAACCTTAGCATCCATAAAATAAAAGGGGCAAATTCACTGATAAGGTCAAGCTGCTCTGTGCCCCTGAGGTATTTACTGCTGCTCAGAGGACTTCACTGGGTAGGCTGCATAGCAAAAAGGAAAGGGCTGGCTGGCTGACAAAACCCAGTCAAAAGACATTGAGTACACTCACGAAAATAATTTGTGACTGGATAGCATTTTGCATGTGTCAGGAGCCAGCAAGGTAAAATAGGTCAACTCAGCTTTATGGCCAAGTCCTGCTACAGATAGAACCTTCTGAAGATATTGCTGCCTGCAGACATCTTGTTTTTTGCACATAATATTTTTGCTTCCCTTGACAGTGCTTCAGCTGTGATGAATAACGTTTGCAAACACCATGATGCACCAGCTAGTGCATGTACACTCTGCCACCATAAAGGTAGCTGATTTTGCAGCAGGCAAGCTGCTAGTAACAGCCACTTCTTCCCATCTTCACCTGCTCCTTCTCCATACCCTTCTTCACTGAGAAAGTAAAACAAAACGCATCCTTGGACATGTAATTCATAGAATCATAGAATGCTTTGGGTTGGAAGGGACCTTTAGAGGTCATCTAGCCCAACTCCCCTGCAGTGAGCAGGGACATCTTCAACTAGACCAAGTTACTCAGAGCCCCGTCCAACCTGGCCTTGAGTGTTTCCAGGGATGGGGCCTCCGCTACCTCTCTGGGCAACCTGTTCCAGTGTTTCACCACCCTTATAGTAAAAAATATCTTCCTAATGTCTAGTCTAATTACAGAGCGAGATGGTGTGCCTTCCCTTATGTTGGCTCATAGAAGATGAGCACCAAGGGGCCTAGTCACTGCTTGGTGGATCACATGATTGACAAGCCCCAATATTGCCCATAGGTCATGCCAGTGATTCCCCTTCTATGAGCTATGCAAGAGTTATTGTGCATCTGTTCAAGTAAATCTAACACAGCACCATCAGATCCAGTGATGCTGAAAGAGGCCCATGGCCTCAGGCAGTTGCCTGTGCTCCCCTTAAGTAAGGGTCCTTTCAGACCCTTACTTTCATCAGCTAAAGACTCAAAGCAGCTTGGGGGCAAGCGGCAAGCTAAGAAAATGGTGAGGAACACGCAGGGGAGCCAGTCATCATTTTGGGCTTGTGAATGGCTCTCCCAATTTCTTTAAGCCTCTGTTCCCTACTTGATAAATGCAGCTATTGTATTTCAGATCAGATGTCCTGTGTAACCCCAGACAGCTTTTGGTGATGTCTCCCTCACCCATGCCTTTGTTCATCCAGAAAACAGAATAAAGAGAGGGGAAAAAATACATTGGCACAGCTCTGCTTTGGACTACCACATGCTGCCCTGAATCTCCCCTCTTGCCCTCCGAATAACCAGTTTCTGTTCTCTGCTCTCTCACATGCGGTGATCAAGATACTGGAGGAAAATATCCATACTTTTCTCAGCCACAACATGTGACATTTCAGACACCAGCACCCTGACCTTCCCTCACCCTGCCAGTTTCAAAGCAGACCACGTTTCTTTCCCCACTCACTGAGATTTGATTGGTGGCAAGAGAGACTCTGGCAAAACATCCTATTCTGGAGCACATGGCACATATGCGATATCAGTGGCAATCATCCCATCCATAATGTCAAAACCTAAAGAGAGATTTAATTGTATGATCTTTGAAGACTTCACAAGAACAAGTTTCCTTTTTTTAGCTTGACTTTGGGATTTCCTGTAACTGAAATAACAGTCTTCAAATTATTCTTTCCTGTTGGAAGGCAAGTTTTGCTATACAGGATATAGTGATGCCTCAAAGCAGTTCTCACCCACCTCTTCGGAACAAAAGGTCACCACAAGAAAAAGCACAGGAATTAGAACTTGCATGTTACAAGGATCAAATGTAGGTCAAACCTGGCCTGCTTTGTGTTGTTGGTTTTTTTTTTTCCCTCTGCACTGAACAAAGAGGTTAATTCCACCACAGGCCAGACCATGCTAGGAGGGAGAGTGGCTCTCCTCCACCTCTAGGCACCTTCCTAGTCTGCAGTTCAAATCAGTTCCAAGAACCTCCGGTCAGCAGTGTAACATGAGGATTAAAAAGATCTCAGCCTAAACTGTCTTTTTCCTATCTGAGGGAGTGTTGCTGGATTTTCTAGGATGTATCACATCCCAGATAATAGTACTGCCATGCTCATACATTAACTGGAGTTAACTGGGACACAATACCTCCAATCATTACACTGCAAGATGGTGCAGGTATCTATTCCCCGTGGGTCCCAGTGAAGCCAGCTCTAGCACCATTTCAGTGAACTCACCTTCTGCAGACTCTGCTTCATTCCTGTGATGAACCAAGCTTTTGACACAGCAGCAGTGGACTTTAGCGACTCACTGCAGGCAACTCCTGTGTGTCCATACAGAGAGAGACTGAGGCTTTAGCAGCTGCAGTGAGGAACACTTGCCAACAGCTCATTCACAAAGACCAAGAATTAGGGGGAAAGCATCCATCAGCATTGAAGTAAGCTGGTGTCAACTCTGGCTTGCTAAGAAGCAGGTGAGCCTTGAAGCCTTTGAAGTGGTGTATGGGAGAAAGTCTTCAAAATGTTTGATCCAATCCTCCAGTCTCTGAAAGAGTCTTGTAGAAAGAGAGCACAGCAAACTGCAGCTCCATTGGTGCAGGGGAAAGTGATTTGTTCCTTAGCAGAAGGAGAGAAGAGGGTTCCCGCGACATACCGGAGAGGGAGGGAAAGAACATGGCTCCAAACTCAGCTTTAAATCCCAACAGAGCTACAGGAAACTGCTTAAAAACAAAAGCAAAGGAGAATGCAACTTTTCTGGATGCCAGCTGTGGCTTCAGGGCAGGAGGACTCATGATTTTCCAGGAAAGAGAGGATTTCGCCCAGGAGGTACAAATCTAAGGACAAACCAAACTGGCTTAAAGTGAAAGCTCACCCTGCCACTTGTTACATCTCGCAGGTGTAACATCCTCAGTGCGGTTAAGCTTGGTGCCAAGTCATTTGAGTGGGATGAGCCTGCTGCTGCCAGCCCTCAGCTGACTGCATCAGCAGCAGGTGTGAAGGTCTCCACACACCATGTTCATCACCAGAGATGATACAAGAGGCAGAGAGGAAGCAACTTCAAGTCAAAACTTGCGTGTTAAGGCAAAATTGTCCCCTGACTTGTAAAACGAGCAAATCTGGAACAGGACTCACTAAAAAAAAAAGTGAAGCTTGGGTAGTCTATATCAAGTTATTTTTCAGGGTGCCATCCCCTGACACTCCATTTCATGCACTCCAAGTTGTGTTGGCATGCATCTGCCATGGGCACCAGCCATCCTGCACAGTGATTGCCTTTCCCTACTCCTCTTGCACTCGCTTCTTTGTGGCTCACGCACGAAATATGAACCATGGACAATAGTGGCTCAATAAAACAGCAGAACCTTTCACTCAAAGTGCTGATGGCCAGACAGGCAAAACCCATTGCCCCGCCCCCCCAGTTGCTTTAAATTTAATGCATCAAGGAAGATGAGGCAAGTTTCCTCATTCTGCCAGCACCGTCTTTGTTCAATCCTTCCTGAGTATCTGTCAGCAGATGAGGAAATGTTTCTTGAAGTGCAGCTTACAGATTGCAGCACAAAAATAGTTTATTTGCTTACAGTGCCAGGGATGCAGCATTACACATGCTTTCAAGTCACTAAGTATAGTATGACTACAATACAAGCTACTGGAGTGAAAGCCTGAAAGAGGGAAGAGAGACGAAGGGAGGAAAAAAAAAAAAAGTATTTCAGGCTGTCTTTAATGCTATACGCTTTGCTTTTTGTTTCCTAATGTGACACAGTAAGCTGCTTAGGAGCACAGAGTAACAAATGGTTCCTGCATGGATCACTTCATTAATGAAGAACTGATAAAGTCAAAATTAAAACTGCATTTGTAATGCCCAAATAATAAATGCTACTCTGCATTTATAGAGTAACCTTAAGCCCAAAGATCTTTCATGGCTGTCTTATTCACTTGTAAAATAGCTTTTGAGGAAGGTTCTGGATACTCTGTGAAACCCCAGAAGATCATGAATTAGGGCTGCCTACATCACAAAATTGTGATCGTCAACTGAGTCAGCACTGGAACAAGATTAGCATCAACACGACTTGATAGACAATAACAAGACAAATTTAAGGTACTGCAAAAAGTTTATTACAGTGCAGATGTACTATGCAATGGTTGCCACTAGAAAAATTACTACAGTATGTAGTTAATAGCTAATTTTTAAAAATATGTTTTGCAGAAACTTTGCAAGCTCAAATGAAAAGTGAGGGTTGCAGAAGTGAAAGGGTTCTGAGCTACATTTTGCTCTGAGATGTGCTGTTACTGCAGCTCCTAATGCAATTTGGCCTTATAGCTGAGAATCAGAGCAGTAGCATGCAAATTTTTAACAGAAATAATGTTAATTCAGAGTTTGGTGGAGGAGTCTAGTTATATAAAGGGTTCTATAATTTTTTTTTTTACATATGTATCTTTGCAGCTGTCAGACTTCCATAAAATAAAACTCAGAGGTCAAGTTCAGCAGTACCTCCTTCCCTAAGCGACCCACTGCATCGCTCCCTCCTGCACTTACTTTTCAGCCTTCTTTCTCTAAAGCTGTTCTGTGCTTTGGCAGAGATTTACTCCAATTTTAGCCATGTCCTACGTGGCCACTGAGATTCAGTTCCCCAGACTTCCCCTGGCAGAGCTAAATATGTTGGTGCTATAGGAAAAATAGCACCATATGGCAGTTGTTTGATCTCTAAGCAGAAGCTACAGTTTTTTGAAAACTGATGAGCTCCACCTGTCCAGAAAGTTTCATTTCCCTCCCAGACACTGAAAACTTGTTTGTGCATTTCACTTGTCCCCAGGGTCCAGGATAAGGAAACTTTGGAAATTTGTTCTAGACTGTCACTAATTCCTGACACATTACCCAGAATCTGCAGTGTTACTATTATCTTGAAAGATAATCAGGGATTAAGTTTTTCTCATCAGGAACATTACCAAGCTTTAATGTTCAGACATCAGTGGCTGATGGGATTTTCCTGTTGATTTCCTGGGGTACTGACCCCAAGTGCTGCCTCTGTATTTACACGTAACATCAGATGCATAAATAGATAACATGGTTCAACATCCAACTACGTGAACCTGACATATCATATTAACAATCTGCTTTTAATAGCCTCTGACATTATCTTGGACCAACTCTTCAGGCCAATAATTCTCGTTCAGGGGCCAAACTCTTTTCAGTGGTGCCCAGCGACAGGACAAGGGATGATGGGCACAAACTGCAGCATAGGAAGTTCCACCTGAACGTGAGGAAGAACTTCTTCCCTCTGAGGGTGACGGAGCACTGGAACAGGTTGCCCAGGTTGTGGATTGTCCAGCTCTGGAGATATTCAAGACCCACCTGGGTGAGATCCTGTGCAGCCTGCTGTAGGCGACCCTGCTTCAGCAGGGGGGTTGGACTAGATGATCCACAGAGGTCCCTTCCAACCCCTAACATTCTGTGATTAAAATCACTTAAGAGCAGAAGAATGGTTCAGCCTTTCATGGGACACAGCAAAGTTCATTCTGACCTGCTGTACAGTGCCAACAAGAGACCAACAGACACCTAGATTGGTACACTCTGTGCCTAGTGTCATGATGTGGATCAGATGCGTCTATAGCAAAAAAAGGACTAGAAGAGAGGCATGAGTTGAGGCAGAGCAAGCACGATTTCTCTGTGCAAAATGCTGGCTCTGCTTTCTTTCTTCATGCTGTGCAACTGTTTGCTAAAGGAAATAATTTCACTAAGATGCTCCGCTTCCTTTGTGAAATTATTCGTTAAATGCTGATTCTCCATCTGGTGCACAGCTCCAGATTTTGAAAGATATTTAGGGACCTAGCTCCCTAAATTTCAAACAGACGTCTGACATGTTTTAAAAATTAAATTCCTCTGTCTTTATATGTAAGAATACACGAACTTAACCCTTGATTTTTAGGGTGGGGTGCAAAGCAGTATAAGAGTAATCAGAGTGATTTAAGAAAAACAGAAGACTTGACCTTGAAACAAATGGAAACCTTGATGTGAATGGAATGCTATTGGCCACATCTATGTGTCACACACATGGCAATAACAACAACATGCTACATGGAAGAGTTTACTGGTTTGTGATAGTCTCTTAGGTGTGAAAGCAAGCAAAAGT
>Ga0065711_1035076_pt1 | contig 22834 bp, 25 predicted proteins | sample Hoacrofraction12_FD_59098 | JGI IMG/M metagenome (GOLD analysis project Ga0065711, IMG submission 59098) | Hoatzin crop microbial communities from Cojedes, Venezuela - Epithelial fraction 12 v2 (version 2) | ecosystem: Host-associated > Birds > Digestive system > Esophagus > Crop | place... | reverse complement strand
TCTATGATATAGATACCTTTTCTCTCGCCGAAAATAAATTTCTTCATTTTCGGATTCCAGCGTCTTGTTTGGTGGCCAAAATGCACACCGCACTCGAGCAAATCTCTCATTGTTACCATGAGTTCTCCTTTGTGCCCGAAAGGGCGAAATTTAGTTTATTCCTCCGCATCCATTAGCAAAAATTTGCAACTAAATTTAGGATTGATGCGTGTGAAATGAAGCGTGAGTTTATCTAAAATTTGCTTATTTTTTTATAAATTTTAAATGAAATTTAAGCTTGAATTTGGATAATTTTAAAAAATTACAAGGAAAAATATGTTTAATGGATTAATTCGTGAAATCGCCGAGGTTAGGAGTTTTAATGGAAATTTACTGCGGCTAAAGGCGAAATTTCGCCCAAATTTAGGCGACAGTATCGCTGTAAATGGTGCTTGCCTTAGTGTCGTGGAGATTTTTTCTGACGGATTTAGCGTCGAGCTTAGTAGCGAAACTGCCGCTAAAATCGCGACTGAAAACCTAAAAGGCCGCGTTCATATCGAGCCAGCGATGCGCTTAGGAGACCGAATTGATGGACATTTGCTACAAGGCCACATCGACGGAATCGGTAAAATAGCGCAAATTTCAAAGCTTGAAAGCGGAACCGATTTTTACATTGAAGTGCCTAAAAATCTGCTGCCGCTAATGGCAAACAAAGGCAGCGTCGCAATTGAAGGGGTCAGTCTGACAATTAACGAAGTGCTAGATGCGCAAATAAGGCTAACGATAATTCCAATCACGCTTAAAACCTCGCTGTTTGGGGAATTTTCGCTTGGGCGCCGCGTAAATATCGAAAGTGATTTGCTCGCACGCTACATCCAGCGCCAGCTCGAATTTAGCGAAAAAAAGGGCCTTACGTGGGAAGAAGTCGAGAGAATTTCGAGTTTGTATTAGATAATTCGCGCGTAATTGCGGGCTTTTCAAACCGATTTGGCGGAGTTTCAAAGGGAATTTACGCAAGCTTAAATTTGGCCTTTCACGTGGGCGATGAGCGCGAAAATGTGTCGAAAAACCGCGAAATTTTGGCGCAAATTTTAGGGGTAAAAGCGCAAAATTTAATCTTTTTAAATCAAATTCACTCAAGTGAAATTTTCGTTTTAGATTCCCTTCCTGAGGCACTTTACAAGGATTTTTACGCTGAGGCTGACGCTGTAGTTACAAATCAAAAAAACGCCGCACTTTGCGTAATGATGGCAGATTGCGCTGGAATTTTAATCTATGATCCCCAAAATTTGGCAATCGCCGCAGTCCATGCAGGCCGCGCAGGGGTAATCAAAAAAATCCTAACCAAAACCGTAAAAAAAATGGGCGAAATTTATGGCTCAAATCCCCAAAATTTGGAGCTTTTTATCTCGCCAAACATCGCTGGAAATTGCTACGAAATTGGGGATTTAAATTTGGGCGAATTTAACGCTTTTAAAAGTGGCGCGAATTTCAGTCTAAATTCCGCCTTAAAAGCCGAAATTTCGGCACTTGGAATTAAGAAATTTCACTTTTCACAAATTTGCACACACTGCGATGAAAGATTTTTTTCATACCGCCGCGATGGCGCTACTGGGCGCTTTTGCGGCGCGATTTTGTTAATTTAAAAAAACTTGGGTAAAATTGCAATTTTTTAAAGGAAAATTATGAATTATGATGTGATTGTCGTTGGTGGCGGGCACGCGGGCATTGAGGCGAGTTTGGCTGCCGCAAGAATGGGCGTAAAGACGCTATTAATTACTATTTTAGCCGAACAGGTGGGCGCTGCAAGCTGCAATCCTGCAATTGGTGGCCTTGCAAAGGGACATTTGGTAAAAGAAATTGACGCTCTTGGCGGTCAAATGGGCTTAACGACCGATGCATGTGGGATTCAGTTTAGAATTTTAAATGAAAGCAAGGGCGTCGCAGTACGCGGCAGCCGCGCTCAAATCGATATGGATAAGTACCGAATTTACATGCGAAATTTGATTTTGAATACGCCAAATTTGGAGCTCACACAGGAGATTGCGACTGAAATTTTAACTGAAAATGGCGCAGTTTGCGGCGTTAAGACGCATTTAGATAACGTTTATCACGCAAAAAAGGTAATTATCACCACAGGAACGTTCTTAAATGGCCTAATTCACGTGGGTTTCAATAAATTAGAAGCCGGCCGTGTCGGAGAGCTTAGCTCAAAAGAGCTGCCAAAGTCGCTAAAATCGCTTGGCTTTGAGATGGGGCGCCTAAAAACTGGCACTTGCCCGCGCGTAGATGCGACAAGTATCGATTTTAGCGTGATGGAAGTGCAAGATGGCGACGAAATTCCGAAGCCTTTTAGCTTCCGAACCAAGAGTTTTGCCCCTAAAATGCTGCCTTGCTACATCACTTACACGAATGAAGTTACGCATGAGATTATCCGCTCAAATTTCGACCGCGCGCCGCTATTTACGGGGCAAATTCATGGAATCGGCCCAAGATATTGCCCGAGCATTGAGGACAAGATTAACCGATTTAGCGGCCGCGACAGGCATCATCTCTTCGTCGAGCCCCAAACAATGGACGCTAGCGAGTATTACATCAACGGGCTTTCCACTTCGCTGCCGTATGATACGCAAGTAGCGATACTGCGCTCAATTAAAGGCTTTGAAAACGCCAAAATTGTGCGCCACGGATACGCGATTGAGTATGATTATGTGATGCCAACAGAGCTCAAACACAGCCTTGAGACGAAGCGAATTTCAGGGCTTTATCTAGCTGGCCAAATTAACGGCACGACCGGATATGAGGAGGCTGCCGCACAAGGGCTCATGGCTGGGATTAATGCGACTTTGGCGATTAAAGGCGAAGAGCCGCTGATTTTGCGCCGCGATGAGGCTTATATTGGGGTTTTGATTGATGATTTGGTCACGAAAGGCACCAAAGAGCCTTACAGAATGTTTACAAGCCGCGCCGAATATCGCTTGCTTTTGCGCGAGGATAATGCGATTTTGCGGCTTGGAAAATATGGCCACAAGCTCGGTCTAATCGATGATAAGACCTACTATCAGATGGAGGAGATCGAGGAAAATTTGGTTGTCGGCATGAAAATGCTCGCTCAAGATGTCACGCCAAATACCGAATTTAACGCGTTTTTGTATTCGATTGGCGAGGAGCCGATTTCAAGTCCGATGACGCTGCAAAAAATCGTCGCTAGAAAGAGCTTTGATGAGCGAAAATTACGCGCTTTTGATCCATTTTTTGCGAATTTGAATGACCGCAGTTTGGAGCAAATTTTAATCAACGCGAAATATTATTTTTACATCCAAAATCAGCTCGAAGAGGTCGAAAAAATGAAGAATTTGATGGATATAAAAATCCCAAGCGAGCTAAATTTCCGCGAAATTTCGGGCCTTAGCAACGAAGTGGTCGAAAAATTGGAGAAATTCAATCCCTCAACGCTCTTTGCTGCGAGCGAAATTAGCGGCATTACGCCGGCTGCGATTGATTTGTTGCACATTCAAATTAAGATTTTAAATCGCGAGAAAAAGCCTAAATAAAGGAATTTGGCGAGCGCCAAATTCCAAAAAATTAAATTTCAATTTTCATCGTATCTAGCTTGCGGTCGCTAATTAGCTCGTACTCATCTCCGTTGTAATAGCCAATATGTCGGTATCCAGTTAGGACTTTTTTGCTTTCGCAACCCTCTTTTAGATTTTCTTGCACGCGGTTTCCAGCGATGCCGCCGATGACTGCGCCGCCGATTGTGGCTGCAGTTTTGCCTCTGCCTTTGCCGAATTGATGGCCAATTACGCCACCAACAGCCGCGCCAGCGACCGATCCTAGGATATTGTTTTCATCTTGATTTTGCGGGCAGATATTTTGAGTTTCGTAAATTGGCTCATATTTTGAGACCTTAATTGAGATCACCTCTGCGCTCGCAAAGCACGCTAAAATGGATAAAATCAAAAACTTTTTCATTCGCTCTCCTTGTGAAAATGTTAAGAAATTTTAGCCAAATTTTCTAAACGAAGTTTCGCTTTTTGCGTGATTTCGTCCTCGTAATTGTAGAATTTAAACATATCGCCGTGCTGAATTGTGCCATCTAGCAAATCCCCGCCCTGACGTGTTTTAAGGTCAATATCAGCCACTTTAAAGCCATCCGTGGTCTGCGCAAATTCCTTTAGACGGGGCGGAAATTCCTTTAATTTGGTATAAAGATAGCACCAAGATTTACCCCCTAGCCTTCCTACGCGGCCTCGGAGCTGATGAAGTGTCGCCAGACCCATTCTTTCGGCACCCACGACCACAATCACACTTAAACGCGGCAGCGAAATTCCCACTTCGATTAGTGTCGTCGTGACCAAAATATCGCCATCCTCGCGGAATTTGGCCAGAATTTCGTCCTTGCTCTTATCCTTGCCAAAAGTCACATAGACGTTTTTGAAGCGCTCTTGCCAGAACGGAGCGCCTTCATTTAGGCTTTGATAAGGGCTCACCTCGTTTTCATTTACCAACGGATAGACGATTATGGCTTGATTGCCCTTTGAAATCTCGCTTTTTAGGTGGTTTAATAACTCGCCAAAGCCGCTGTTTTTGAGCAAAATCGTGCTGATGTCCTTAGGAAAGGGCATCTCTTTTAAAAAACTAAAATTCACAATCTCAGACTGAATGAGGCTTAATGTCCTAGGAATGGGCGTTGCAGAGAACTGAATAAAATGCGGACGAATTTCGCCCTCGCCTGCCATTTTGGCGATTTGCTGGCGTTGGTTTGAGCCAAAGCGCTGCTGCTCGTCAATCATAATCAAATTTGACTTCGGAAGCTCCTGAAAAAGGAGCGTATGCGTTCCAATAATGAAATTTACACCGCTAAAATCGGCTTTTTCGCCGCTTTTTACCAATTTTACATTCACAAATTCCGGCAAAAGTCGCTTCGCTTCGGCGTAAATTTGCTCAGCTAAAATCGTCGTTGGTGCCATTAAAATGGCATTTTCCGGATACATCATCAAAGCCGCAGCTAAGATCACAAGCGTTTTGCCACTGCCCACATCGCCCATAACTACCCTTCGTTTGGCGGTTTCCGAGCAAAAATCAGCGCGAATGTCGTTAGTTGCGTTAATTTGATCATTTGTCGGCCGAAACGGCAGGGAATTTAGCCAGCTAGAGATGTCAAAAGGCTCAAATTTACGCACTTTGAAGCTAAATTTCTTTTTCGAAAGTTTTTTTAAATAATTATAAATTTCCGTAAATTTCAAAATCTCATCATCGCCCGAATTTAGCGAATTTAAGGCATCAATGCTCGCTTTTGTGCCAGCGTGGAGATTTAGAAAAAACTCGCTCTCCGCCTCATTTAGGCCAGTTTCGAGCAGATTGTCCTTAGTTAGGTACTTTTCAAGCAGTTTTATCACGCTAGCATCGCGGATATGGAGCTTGTAGTGAGCCGAAATTCCGCCAGGTTTCGTGATAATCTTGGGGTTTGTAAAAGTCCAAAAACCGTTGTAAAGCGTGCATTTTCCGTGGATTAGCATGGTTTTATCGCGCTTAAACGTCGCATAGTGCCACTGGCGTGCGTTAAAAATCGTGATTTTAATCTCCTGCTCCCAAGTCTTGCAAAACGCCGTCACGACGAGCATTTTGGGGCGCGAAATTTGCGAAATTACCTCGATTTCGACCACATTTTCGCCCTCGTTTGGCTCATCTTTGATACTCAAATCATCAAAGCTTTTTGGGATCAAAAGTGCCAAATCTAGGAGACTTTTGACGCCAATTTTGTTTAAATTCGCAAGGTCAGATTTTTCAAACATCATTTCCGACTGCCGCCACCGAAAGCTGCGAAATTTCGCTATGCGCTTTGATAAAATCGTTTAAAGTCTCTAATTTTAGGGATTTTATGCGTTCTAAATTTCGCTCAAACTCGCCAAATTCGAGCCCCCAATAAAACTCATTCTCTCTAATCGCCATCCGCTTGAAATTTGTCTCCATCTGCATCACGACATTGCCCAAAATAAAGCTCTTTGCCGCTTCAAGTTCGCTCTTGATTGCGCCTCTATGGACAAATTCGTCAATTAAATTTCGTACCAAATCCAGCGCTTTTTGATAATTTTCATTTTTCGTTTGCAAATAACCCCCAAACGAGCGCGCTATTTTGGAGATTTTCTGGCGCGAATAGACCGAATATGCGAGGCCATTTTTGACGCGAATTTCCTCCATCATGCGCGAGCCAAATCCGCTGCCGCCAAGTATGAAATTTGCGACATTTGCTAGATATTTTTCCTCGTCTTTTACGTAATACGGGGCACCAAAATAGATAAATGCTTGATGAGACTCCTTTTTTAGGAATTTCGTGCGAGCCAAATTTGATGGTGAAATTTGCGGCAAATTTTGCTTCCTGCCCGCAGGAAAACAAGCTAAAAGCTCGCTAAAATCGGGAATTTCACTCTCTCCGCCAAGAACGATGTAAAGATTGCTCAAACTTAGAGTGCCAAAAAATTCGTGAACATCGTTCAAATTTGCCGCCTCGATATCCTCAATTTCGCCTAAAATTGGTGTCTTTAGCGGAGTGTTTTCATACAAAAGCCCGTTTAATTCGTAACTTGCGACATAATCGAAATCGCTTTGCAAATCCAAAAGCTCGCCTTTTAGGCGCGTTTTAATCTTTTCAAGCGTCAAATCGCTGAAATTTGGCTCTTTTAGAAGCGAAATCAGCTGCGAAATCGCGTAGGAAAAGTGCTCTTTTAGGCAATTAATTGTAAAAACGAAGGTCTCATAGCCGCAATCAGCCTCCATCTCGATCGCACGAATCTCCAAAAGACGGGCAAATTCATTCACTCCGAGCGATAATGTGCCGTGATTTAGGATATTTGCGCACAAATTTGCGACTGCAGGTTTTGCAGAAATCGCGCCAGAAGCGGTAAAGACGAGCTTAAATTTGACCACAGGAAGGCTTTTGTCAAACTCATAAAGCAGCGGAATTTCGCAATTTTGGGACTTTAGTTTAATTATTTCCATCGTAAATTTCCAATATATCGTAGTTTGTGTTGCGTTTGGCTGGAATTTCGCCGATGTCACGAATGAGCGCGACCATTTCGTCTTGACTCATTCGAAAGCTAGCACCTGCGGCCTTTACGACGTTTTCTTCCATCATCGTTGAGCCTAGATCATTCGCGCCAAATTTAAGCGCGAGTTGCCCAATATACGAGCCTTGCGTCACCCAAGAGCTCTGAATATTTGGGAAATTGTCTAGATAAAGCCGCGCGACCGCAAGAAGCCGCAAATAGCGATTTGGGCTGGTTTTGCGAATTTCGGGATGCTCGGCCTTTAGGCGCGTATTAGCACCTTGAAAACTCCACAAAATAAACGCGCGAAAGCCATGTGTCTCGTCTTGCAATTTACGCAAGTGATCGAGATGCTCTACGATCTCCTCATCCGTCTCAAGCGTGCCAAACATCATTGTCGCGGTCGTTTTCATGCCGATTGAATGCGCCTCGCGGTGGATATTTAGCCACGTTTTGGTGTCGCATTTTCTAGGAGCAACAAGATCACGCACGCGGTCGCTCAAAACCTCAGCGCCAGCGCCAGGAATGCTGTAAAGGCCCTTTTTTTGGAGGCGTTGCAACACCTCTAAGGTCGAAATTTTCGAAATTTTGGCAATGTACTCAATCTCGACCGCAGAAAATCCGTGAATCGTCACCTGCGGATATTTCGTGTGGATAAATTCGACCAGATCCTCGTACCACTCGATTTTTAGGTGCGGATGAACGCCACCTTGAAAGAGAATTTGCGTCCCGCCGATGGCCAAAAGCTCGTCAATCTTTTCTGAGATTTCATCAAAGCTCAAAACATAGGCATCCTCAGCCTTTGGATGGCGGTAAAATGCGCAAAATTTGCAATTTACCATGCACGCGTTCGTGTAATTTATGTTTCGATCAACCACGAAAGTCGTGATTTTATCGGGGTGGAGCTCGCGTTTTTTCTCAAACGCCATTTTGCCCAAATCGTTCAAATTTGCGCTTTTTATGAGCTCGACAGCGTCATTAAATTCCAGTCTCATGCGTTTTTCTCGATGATGATTTGGCCGTTTTTAACGCCTAAAACTTTTACCTTATCTCCAGCGTTAAGGTCAGAAATATCGGCTTTCCAGAATGTTCCTTTGAAATAAATCATCCCCTCTTTGACCTCGCCGATGCCAGTTTCGTTCAGAAATTCCGGATTTAGGCTATTGTCGCTTTTGTTGAAGTAATTTTTAATTGGTCGCCTCAAGATTAAAAGCAGCAAAATTGAGATCACAAAAGCGAGCAAAAGCTGCCAAAGTAGGCTGATTTCGACGAAAAAAATTAAAATTCCAACGAGCAAGAATCCAGCGCCAAAAAACATAAGAAAATAGCTTAACACCATCGCTTCAATCGCGATTAACAAAACTCCAATGCCCAAAAATATCCATGCAGCGGTCATTTTAGCTCTCTTTCTTTTTGTTCAAAAAATCTTTTAAAACACTCAAACTTCCGATTAAATCGGCGGTTTCGTATGGAATTAAAATTTTATCTTTCGACTCATTTTTGCTTAGCTCGCTAAATGCCTCCACGCGGCCCTTTGCAAGCAAAAATTCGGCGCCCAATTGATTTTGTGCGGTGGCGAAATTTATGTATTCCATCGCCACTTTTTGGCCCTCGGCGACGGCAATTTGCTCATATTTTTTAGCATCCGCCATGCGCTCAATCGCCTCAGCTTCCAAGACTTTCTCCTGTTTTGAGGCCTCAGCAGCCAAAATCATCGCCTCTTTGTCCGCCTGCGCCTTTAATTCGATTGCACGCTTTTCGCGCTCTGCCTTCATTTGCATATTCATCGCCTCTTCGATGTCGCGCGGAACTGAAATTTCCGAAATTTCAACACGCATGATTTTAACGCCCCAGTTATCAGCCGCATCGCCTAAAGCGCTTTGCAGTGCCGAATTTAAGCGGTCTCTAGATGAAAGCGCATCGTCTAAAATAATCGCGCCAATTTCGCCCCGAAGCGTCGTCATCGCCAAATTTGCGATCGCTTTTTTGTAATTTTCGACGTTGTATAGCGCCATTTTTGCATCGACGATTTTGAGATAAACCATGCCGTCAATCATGATATTTACGTTATCTTTGGTGATTACTTGCTGTTTGATGATATCGACAATTTGCTCTCTGTTTGTGAGTTTGGCGCGAATTTGATCAAAAAACGGAATAATCACGTGAAATCCGCCGTCTAACACGCGCGAAAACCTGCCCAAACGCTCGACGATGTAAAGATCAGATTGAGAGACAACCACGATCGCCATTTTGACAAAAACAATCGCTAGAATCGCGATTGCGACCACAAAAACCAAAAATCCTTCGTTCATTTTTTATCCTTTATTTTAATTTTCAACTCTTACAATCAAACTCTTTGGAAGGCCGAATTTCTCGATTACTTCGCACTCTTTTTCGCGCATTTGCCCGCTATCAGTTTCGTGATCAAAGCCCAAAATGTGCAAGATTCCATGCAAAAACAGCAGCGAAATTTCGTCATTTTCGGTGTGTCCGTAAAATTTCGCCTTCTCTTTGACCTCATCAATATTAATCACGACCGATCCTATGGGAAAATGCAAGACCTTTTCATACGGAAAACTCAGCACGTCGGTACTTTTGTCGATGTCTCTGGCGCCGAAATTTATTTTTCGCATCTCGGAGCTATCGACAAAGACCAATTCAACGTCATCCTCGCACAAAAAACCCAAAATTTCATCCAAAATTTCTGGATAATTTTCCTCGCATAATATCAAATTTTTACCTTTTTTGTCTAAAATAGCGGATTATATCAAAAAAAGGATTAAAGTATGAAAAAAGCTTTGTGTATCATCAGCGGGGGCATGGATAGCGCCACTTGTGCATACATCGCAAAAGCCCAAAATTACGAGATTATCGGACTGCATTTTGATTACAATCAGCGCACAATGGAGAAAGAGCGCGAATGTTTTGAGCGAATTTGCGATGATTTGGGCGCTAAAAAGATAATCATCGATGGCAAATTTATCGCGCAAATCGGCGGAAATTCGCTTACAGATTTGAGCATGAAAATCCGCGAAGATGGCGTTAAAAAGGACGTTCCAAATAGCTACGTGCCGTTTAGAAATGGAATTTTCCTTAGCATCGCTGCAGCTGTGGCTGAAATTAACGCTTGCGAGGCGATTTTTATTGGCGTCGTCGAAGAAGATTCTAGCGGCTATCCAGACTGCACAAATACCTTTATAAAGGCGATGGAGAGGGCTTTAAATTTAGGCAGAACCCAAAAATCAAAGGCGCAAATTTGCACGCCGCTTGTAAATTTAAATAAATCTCAAATCGTCCAAAAGGCGCTAGAATTGGGCGTTAAACTGGAGCATACTTGGTCTTGCTACCAAAATAGCGAATTTGCGTGCGGCGTGTGTGACAGCTGTCGCCTTAGATTAGCAGGTTTTGCGGCCGCAGGAATTAGCGATCCGATAAAATATAAAATTTAAAACAAATTTGCTACAATTCGAGCAAAAAAGGGGAAAAATGCTAATTTTTTTGATAATTTTATTTTCGATTTACACGCTTTATAAGGCCATTTTATCGGTCTTAGAGATAAATTTCACAAAAAATGCGCTAAAAAACGAGCCAGTCGTTTTAGACGCCGCAAATTACCAAAAAGCGGGGCTTGCCAAGATCACAAACGAGAAATTTAGCCTATTTTCGGACGCTTACGCATTTGTGATTTTTATTTTTTGGGTGATTTTTGGGCTTCAAATTTTGGGCAAATTTTTTGATGAAAATTCGCTTTTTTCGCAGACGCTTTTTGTCTTATCTTACCTAATTATCGGCATTTTACTAGCACTTCCATTATCAATTTATGAGAAATTTGTAAAAGATAAAAAACTCGGATTTTCAAATCTCACTGCTCGCACTTTTGCGCTCGATACCCTAAAAACGCTGATTTTGACGTTTATTTTTGGCGGCGTCGTCGTTTTTTTGCTGCTTGCGTGCTTTAAATATTTGGGGAATTTTTGGTGGATTTATGGCTTTATTTTGAGCTTTTTAATCATTTTAATCGTAAATTTAATCTATCCAACCCTCATCGCACCGATATTTAACAAAATGACACCGCTTGAAAATAGCGATTTAAAGGACGAAATCGAAAAAGAGCTAAAAAGCGTCGGCCTAAAATCAAACGGCGTTTTCGTCATCGACGCAAGCAAGCGTGACAAACGCCTAAATGCCTATTTTGGCGGACTTGGCAGCTCAAAACGCGTCGTGCTTTTTGACACGCTCATAAACGCGCTCTCAAAAGATGAAATTCTAGCCGTCTTAGGCCATGAATTGGGCCATTTCAAGCACAAAGACATCCTAAAAAACATCGCTGTGATGTTTTTCGTGCTTTTTGCGCTTTTTGCGGTTTTTGGAAATATCCCAAATTCCGTTTTTGAGGCGCTTAAAATCCCACAAAATGGCGCTTCGACGCTTTTAATCCTGCTCATTTTTTCGCCGATTTTAAGCGCATTTTTTGAGCCGATAATCTCAGCGCTTTCCCGTGCGCACGAATTTGGCGCGGATAAATTTGGCGCTAGTATAAAAAGCAAAACCGACATGATAAGCGCTCTAAAAAAACTTGGCAGCGAAAATAAGGCATTTCCCATCTCGCATCCGCTTTATAGCGCCGTTTATCACTCGCATCCGTCGCTTTATGAGCGCATAAAAGAGCTTGAAAATGAAGATTAAAGAGCTTTTGCGCCTCTACAAAGACGAGCCAAATTTCGTAAAAAAGGAGCTTTTGAGCTTTTTGAGCGGAATTAAATTTGATGAAATTTATGCGAATTTGGAGGCCGAATTTGAGCGCGAGCACGAATTTGAAGGCCTAATGCAAAGCTACAAAATGGGCATGCCAGTGGCGTATCTGACAAATCGCGCCTATTTTTTGGATAATGAATTTTTTGTGAATGATAGCGTTTTGATTCCTAGAGCAGAGACCGAAATTTTGGCAACTGCAGTCATTGATGCTGCGTGCGAAATGAAAAATCCAAAAATTTGCGAAATCGGCACAGGCTCCGGAATAATCGCGATTTCGTTAAAATTAGCCTTGCCAAACGCCCAAATTACCGCGACTGACATCTCAAATTCCGCCCTAAATATCGCCCGCAAGAATGCTGCGAAATTTGGCACTGAGATTGAGTTTTATAAGACGAATTTGATGGACGGAATCGAGGGAAATTTTGATATTATCGTCTCAAACCCACCTTACATTAAAAACTCTTACGATCTCGATATTTGGGTGCAAAAGGAGCCAAATTTGGCGCTTTTTGGCGGCATAAAAGGCGATGAAATTTTGAAAAAAATTATCGAAATTTCAAGCGAACGGACGAAAATTTTAGCGTGTGAAATCGGATACGATCAAATGGAGGTTTTGAACAAATTTCTCTTTGACTTTGGCTTTAATGCGAGGTTTTATAAGGATTTAGCTGGCTTTGATCGCGGATTTATCGCATTTAAGGATGAAAAGTGAAATCGCTTTTAAAGACGCTTAGATTTTATAAGGCAATTGGATACAAATTTGTCGATCCAAATTTCCTTAAAATCGCGGATTTGGGCGAATTTAAGGATTTAAATTCGCTTCATAAAACGATTAAATCTTGCCAGCTTTGCGAGCTTTCAAAAGTGCGTAAAAATGCGGTTTTTGACAAAAAAACGGCCGCAAGAATCATGGTGATTCTAAAAAATCCAACGATCGCTGATGATGAAAAAGGCGAGCCGATGAGCGGAAATTTGGGGCTGGAACTAAAGCATCTTTTGCATGAAACGATTGGTGTAATTAGCGATGAAATTTACGTCTCATACCTTTTGAAGTGCAAAACTGGCGCAAATTCGGCGATAAAAAGCGATAATTTGCTAAAATGCACGCCGTTTTTGTTTGAGGAAATTTCAAAAATTTCGCCGAAGCTGATTTTGACTTTTGGCGAAATCGCAAGTCGCGCGCTGATCCCAAATTTGCCACCTTTGGAAATTTCGCACGGATCGATTTTTCGTTCAAATCGCTCGCTTATAATTCCGCTTTTTAGCATGAATTTCGTCAGCAAAAACCCGAGCAAGCGTGAAATTCTGCTTGACGACTTAAAAAAGATAAAAAATCTACGATTGTTAAACGATTAAGACAAAATTTAAGTTTTATTTTTCTTTACTTTGATAAAATTTCATTGTAATTTGCTTTACACAAGGAGAGGATTATGAGAAGAGTTGTTGTATTATGTGCGGCCTTCGCCCTGTGCGGCGCATTGCACGCAGATGACAAAAACTACGAGGCGAGAGTTAAGGAGATTCATGCGAATCCGGCACCTCTGTCTGAGAAATTCAGCGAGGAAGATGTTCAGAAGATTATCGGCAGACTAGATACTTATCTAACTACTTACAATCACTGCATCAACGATCTTGACCCTGCAGTGGCAGAAAATGATCCGCTATGCGAGCATGCGATTGAAGAGCTGGATATTTACCTGGACGAAATTATCCCAAACGGCGATAAAGCGCTTCTAGAAACTTCAATGTAGGAAAGAAGGTAGAAAATTGAAAAGACTTTTAATCGGTTGTGCTATTCTTGCACTTTGTGGCAGCAGCGTATTTGCTGAGGAAACTGAGTGGGAAACAAAGGTAAAAAACCTTACAGAGCACCAAGAAGAAATTACTAAAAATTTCAACGAAGAAGAGACTAAGAAAATTCTTAGCCGATTAGATGCACATTTGGTTACTTACAAACACTGCGTGGATGAGCTCGGTTACGGACCGGACAATCAAGACGATCCAATCTGCAAAATGGCAGAAGAAGAGCTCGATCTTTACATTAATCACATCATCGCAAATGGCGATAAAGCGTTGCTTGAGCAATCAATGTAAGAAAGGAAGTTGAATGAAAAAATTAATATTCTCTTGTTTTGCGGCTTTCGCGCTTGTTGGAGTTGCAAGCGCTGAGGAGAGAGATTTTGCCTCTGAAGTCAAACATTTCCACGAGACACCAGCTGAGATCACATCTCACGGATTTAACGACGAAGAGACAAACAAAATCCTAAGTCGCTTAGATGCGCATATGACAACTTGGAATCACTGCTTAAATGACCTAGATCCAGGCGTTGCAGAGGATGATCCGATTTGCAATATGGCAAAAGAGGAGTTAGAACTTTATCTCGATCACATAATCAAAGAGGGCAACAAAGAGTTGCTTGAGACTGCAATGTAAAAGCTGGCGCGGCTTCGGTCGCGCCTTTTTTATTCTCAAATTTAGCTATTTTCCTAGACAAAAATTCGAAAACATCTCGTCTAAAATTTCGCTTCTCTCAAACGGCCTTGTAATGGACGAAATTTCGCTAATTGCGCGGTTAATCTCAAACGCGAAAAGCTCCAGCGTGCGCTCATCTAAAAGCTCGTTTGCCCTCAAAAGCGCCTCTTTTACGTTCTCGCAAGCGATGATTTCATGCTGTGAGCTAAGCATAAGCCCATCATAATTTTTGGAATTTAAAATTTCTTCTAACGCACTAAAAATCGCGCTCACATCGTTTTTGGCTGAAATTTTAATCGCATTTTTTAGCGGCGCATCAAATTTAAATTCCAAATCGTTTTTATTTAAAACAAAAATCACGTTTGAGCCGAATTTATCGCAAATTTCAAGGATTCTTTTATCGTCTGCATCCGAAATTTGGCTTCCGTCAAAAACCGCGATGATGATATCGGCCAAATTTGCGGCTTTGAGCGAATTTTCGATGCCGATTTTTTCGATATTGCTTTTGCCATCGCGAATGCCCGCAGTATCGATAATCCGCACCAAATGCGTGCCCACTCGCAAATTCTCCTCAATCGTATCGCGCGTCGTGCCCGCCTCATCGCTCGTAATCGCGCGATTTGAGTTAAGCAGCGCGTTTAAAATAGAGCTTTTGCCGACGTTTGGCTTGCCGATAATCGCGATTTTAAAGCCATCGATTAGCCCGCGACGGCTTTGCGAAATTTGCACGATTTTATCCAATTTTTGGGCATTTTCGCTAAGCAAATTTCTAATCTGAGATAAAATATCCGCAGGCAGGTCATCTTCAGCATAATCAATCGTCGTCTCGCAATAGGCTAAAGTCTTTACAAGCTCGCTACGAAGGGAGTTTGCATATTCACTCAATTCACCATTTAATGAGCGCGCCAAAATCCGTACCGAATCCTCGCTTCTGCTCAAAATCAAATTTGAGATCGCATTTGCCTTCGCGAGGTCCATTTTTCCGTTTAAAAACGCGCGTTTGCTAAATTCACCCGGCTGCGCAAATCGCGCTCCTAGCCGCACCGCTTCGTTCATAATTAAATTCGAGATGACAAAACCGCCGTGAGTTTGGATCTCCACGACATCTTCGCCGGTAAAGCTAAATGGCGCTTTGAAATAAATCACAATCGCCTCGTCGATAAATTCGCCGTCAATTTTGATTTTGCAATAGTGCGCGCAGCGGGGTTTAAGCGGAGTTTGGGTGAAATTCTGCGCGATTTTTAGGGCATTTGCTCCGCTAATTCGAGTGATGCTAACGGAGCCAATGCCGTGTGCTGTGGCCTCAGCCACGATTGTGTCGCTATTTGAAATCATTAATTACGATAAATTTGCCGTTTTTGCCGTTTTTCACGCCGACATATTTGTTCGGAAATGCGCCTCTTAGCTGCTCTAACGCGATTTTAATCAAAACACCATCAAGCGGCTTTGTGATCGCCTTTCCGTCCTTATTTACGCGCGTGATGATATCTTCGAGATATTTTCTGACCATCGTCTCTTGATTTTTTAGGAATTCCGAAACTTCAAATCGCACGTTTAGGCCGTATTTTAGGTTGATCCAATTAAATAAAAAATACGAAAACGCCTTATAACGGCAGCCATCTTTGCCAATAATCAGCGCAGCGTCCTCGCCATCGACCTTGATGAAAAGCGTCTCATTGTCAAATTTCTCAACCTCGAAACTATCGATTTTAAAGCAGCTCTTCTCGAAAAGCTCCTTCAAATCGGCCTTTACCTCTGGAATGATTTTATCAAATTCCACTCTTGGTTTCTGTTTTTTTGGTTTTCGCTCTCTGCGCTCTTTTGGCGCGTTTTCAGAATTTTGCGGCTTTTGCGCTTTTTCGGCCGCAGGATTTGAGGAAATTTCACCTTTCGAATTTTCACTCTTTAAATTTCGCTCTTTTTTCTCTCTCGGTTTGCGCTCTTTTGGCTTTTTGTTAGGGTTTGCTTTTGGCAAATTTGCCTCGATTATCGCGGTTTTTTTAAAAAACCCCAAAATCCCAGCAGATGGGGCTTGAATGACATTAATATCCAAATCCACGACCGAGCAATTTAGCTCGCTAGCCGCCTTAATCATCGCATCTTGTAAAGTATCAGCTTCTATTCTCATTTGCTTTTTTCCTTTTTTGCTCTTTTTTCTCAAGCTCTTTTTCGCGTTTCTCTTCGGCCGCTTCTGTTTTATAGCGTTTGAACATCTTATTTACGAAGTATTGCTGCACGACTGAGCAGAGGTTATTGACGCACCAATATAGCGTAAGACCCGCAGGAAACGTCATAAAAATAAACGTGAAAATCACCGGCAAGAATTTCATGATTTTTTCTTGCATCGGATCGGTGAAATTTGTCGGCGTCATTTTTTGTTGAACAAACATCAAAATTCCCATCAAAATCGGCAATACAAAGTACGGATCTTTGATCGCCAAATCTTGAATCCACAAAATCCACGGCGAGCCTTTTAGCTCGATCGCATTTAGCAAAACGCGGTAAATCGCGAAAAATATCGGAATTTGAATTAAAATCGGCAAGCAGCCGCCGAATGGATTGACGCCGGATTTTTTGTAAAGCTCCATCGTTTGGGAGCGCATCTTTTCTGGATTGTCGCGATATTTTTCTTGAATCTCCTTCATTTGCGGGCCGATGTCTTTTAATTTATTCATAGAGACCATTCCGCGGTATGTAAGCGGAAATAAAATCACGCGGATAATGATGGTCATGACGACGATCGCCCAGCCCCAGTTGCCAATAAAACTCTTAAGCCAGCTTAAGAACAAAAACATTGGCTTCGCAATAAAGGTAAACCAGCCGTACTCGATGACCGAAGTTAGGCGCGGATTTACCGATTTTAGGACCTTATACTCCTTTGGTCCGATGTAGCCGCTAGCAGAAAAATCGCCGCTAGATTTAGCGAAAATTTGAATATTTTCGCTCTTGTCTTCGCTCAAAATTATGTTTAATTTCTTGTCAAATTCATAAAAAAGACTCGTGTAATATCGATCAAACGCCGATGCAATGGTGATTTCATTAAAATCTCGCTCGGCTAGTTTGCCATCTTTTACGATCTCAAGTTTGCCCTCTTCAATCTCAAGCAAAGCCCCATGCACGGTGTATCCATCGACTACGACATTTGGTCTAGCGCCCGGAGTGATGAAATATTCGGCATTTCCGCTGACTTTAACATCCAAATCATAATGCCCGTCTGGATAAAATTTGAGATTTTTTACCACTTGAGTTTCGCCCAAATTTTGGCTCAAAGTGAGTGTCGCTGGCTCGCTAGAAAGCTTAATTTCGGACGCGCTCGCGCTATAAGGCGTAGAAAACGCCAACGCATTGAGGTTTGTATCGGCAAATCGAATTTGCAAAGGCTTCAAATCGCTTTCAAAATTCACCAAATTTATCTGCTTCTCTTCCTCATCTTTGTAAATTTCGCCACTCAATTCATACGACGAAATTTGGCCAAATTCGTCGATTGAGATGATAAAATTATCGCTAACGACTTTCGCTAAAAGCCTATTTTGCGCGATTTGTGGCGCAGGAGTATTTGCAGCCGCAGGATTTGAGGCTCCACTTTGCGGCGCGGTTTGAGTTTGCATTTCCGTTTGCGTAGCGGTTGAATTTGTGTCCAAATTTCTAAATTTGGCAAGGTAAAAATAGTCGTAAAGCACGAAAAATAGGATTGCAATCACAATCGCAGCGAGTGCTCGTTTTTGTACTGAGAGTTGGTCCACGTTTTTTCCTTTAAATTGCTTTGACGATGTAGAATTTGCCGCATTTATCGGGCACGAACCAGACCGTTGGCTCAAATTTGCGCGCTTTATCAAAAACGCTCAAATTTGCAAAATCGCGTCTGATCGCTGGATAGTTGATGCCGCCCGAAAATAGCGGATTACATCGCAAAATTCTAAAAAATGTCGAACAGAATGCGGAGGGAATTTTGTCATATTTAAAGCAAATTTCAGCATACTCCGAGCAGCTCGGATAATATCTGCAACACTTCGGAAACAGCGGTGAAATGCACTTTCTGTAAAATCCAATTAGGCTTAAGCAGAGCCTTTTCACTTTAGAGCCTCGATTTTCTTAAAAGACCATCTCAAATTTTTTTCTATATTTTTGAACGAAAGCTCGTTTATGCCGGCTCTTGCGATGATTATATAAGTGCCGGAATTAAGTTCGTCTTTGATATTTGAAAAAGCCGCTCTAATGCGCCTTTTCGCGCGATTTCTTGCGACTGCTTTGCCTATTTTTTTGCTTGCCACTGCTGAAAATTTATTTGCGCTACCCGCCAAAAAATAGACAACCGCGCCATCGCAGTGCCATTTTTTGGCCTTATTATAGACATTTTGAAAATCTTTTGAATCCCTTACGCGCTCAAATTCGATCATACAGCCAATTTTTTTCTGCCTTTTGCACGTCTAGCGTTGATCACTTTACGACCGTTTTTGGTCTTCATTCTCTCGCGAAATCCGTGTGTTCGCTTTCTAGGTGTCTTATGCGGTTGATAAGTTCTCTTCATAAAAATCCTTTTAAAAAATCTAATAAAAAATTGGATTTTATCCAAGTTATACTTAAAAAGAGTTTTATCAAAAATAAAAATTCGAAATTAACAAATTTAAATAAAAAAGTGCTAGAATTTCATAAATTTTTTTAGGGGGAGAAATCATGAAAAAATCATTTGTTGTGTCTGCCTTGCTTGCGGGCATTTCTACACTTTTCGCAGGTTCAATCAATGATATTTTGGCAAATAAAAAAGTCAGAATTGGTGTAATGGACCATTCTGCGCCGTTTTCAAAAGTCGGCACAAATGGCAATTGGGAGGGCTTTGAGATCGATTTTTCAAAAGAGCTCGTGAAACGAATGTTTCCCGAAGATGAGATCGAGCTCGAATTTGTAAAAGTCGCCGGAAAAGAGCGTATGGACGTGGTTTTAGATAATAAAGTCGATATGCTAATTGCAGGTTACGCTCGCACCGATGCGCGTGCCGAGAAGGCGGATTTTTCGCTGCCGTATCTATCTACGACGCTTGCAATGGTAACTAAAAAATCAGACGCAGTAACCAATATGGGCCAACTTGCGGGCAAAAATGTCGCTGTAATCCCAAATTCCAACTCGGAAATTTTGCTAAATGAGGAAAAATTGGTAAATGTCGTTCAATGCGCGAATAATAAAGAGTGCTTAGATATGCTAAATTCGGGCCAAGCGGACGCTTATATGCACAATCTAAATAACGCCGCGATGATTCCGCTGCTCGATAATAAATACGAAGTCAGCATTCCGATGATTGGCGAGGGGCTGGTTGATTGCGTGATGGTGCAAAAGGGAAATCCAGAACTCATCGCAAAAATCGATAACGTAATTTTGGAGCTCGCAAACGAGGGGTATTTCGCAAACGAATACGATAAGACTTTTGAGCCGTTTTATAGGGGCGCAGTAAAGCGCGAATATTTCATACTTGACGACTTTTACGAGGCGTTTAATCAAGAGTAAATTTGATGAAATTCTTAAAAATTTCGGTTTTTAAGAATTTCAAATTTTCTTTCCGCCAACGCCCTTAACTGCAGTGTTATTAGCGTTTGGCATGGATGGATTTGTGATTCCTCTAAATCTTTTTATAAATTTGTCAAATTTCTTCAAATTTGACATTTTCGCCTCAGTCTCTTTTTCGTGATAGTGTCTAGCGCCCTTGTTTCGGTATCTTGCGTAAATAAATCCATAAAACAAAAATCCGCCAAGCAAAAATAGCGCCGCAGGTTGCGCATCGCCTCGCGATTTTATCCACACCACGCCAACAAGAAGCGCACAAAGAATTTCAATCAAAAACGAGAAAAGCAGGAGTTTTGGGACATTTAGCGGAATGCTGCCCATCGTCTCAGCCGTGCGCGCGTTCATCGCAACGTAGTGAATGACGCTTTTGTTGCGCTTTTTTTCGTAATAGCTGTAGAGCCAAACCGGCATATACGCCGATTTCCAGCGGATCGCGTTAAATTTCATCTCCTCATTTTCCCATTTTACGCCGCGGTTAAAGGCCAAAATGCTCGAATTTGCCTGAAATCGCGCTATGTCTTGGGCTTGAATTTTGACGAAATTTCGCAAATTATCGACATTTAAATTCCGCTTTTCGCTAGTAAATCCGCGAAGGTAGTTGGCGTTCCATTTTACGGCACTTTGTGTGTCAAATGGCAGAATGGAATTTATGATATTATTCGTTTTTGCCTTCGTGTTTGTGATTTTATCTTCGCTCGATTCGACCGTCAGACCGTCAATTGCGAGATTAAATTTGCGCTCGACCTCGTATAAATCGGCATCAAAATAGATTCGATTTTTCCCGTCGCGCGTTTTTCTGACATAGTGCGCGATCTCGACCTCGCCTTGACCCTTGAGCGTCACTTCCGCGTCAGCATCGATCACCATGTAAGGCAGATAGACACCCATGATGTTTTCAAGCGTAAATTCCGCCTTAAAATGGCTGTTTGCAAAAAATAGGCGCGATTTTACGAAATTTGCGATATTTTCGCGCGCCTCTTCCTTTGTGATTTTAAACGGCAAAATTGCGTCTGGAACCGCGCCATTTGGAATTTGGCTGTTGATTGAGAGGAAATTTCTGCACCAGTGGCAGCGCGCCTGCAAATTTGAACCGGTCTCAATGACCACTTCCGAGCCGCAGCTTTCGCATTTAAAAGTGGCGATATTTTCGGCATTTTCGTCAATATCTTCAAGCGCAGAGCCGATAAATTCGCCACTTAATTCTGAAATATCACACTCAAATTCGCGTGGCATCGGCTCTGGCTCGATTTCAAATCTACAATAATTGCAGCGCAAATTTCCGCTCGCGAAATTTAATGAAATGTCCGTCGCACCGCACTTTGGGCACTTTTGTTGGCCGCTAGCAGCGCTAGATTCGGTGTCAATCACCTTTTCATCATTTTCTTCCACGGCCTAAATTCCTAAAATTTTCGCCTTTGCCTTATCGTAATCATCCTGCGTGATAAGCCCTAAATCAAGCATTTCCTTTAGTTTTTTTAGCATTTCGACTGGATCTTGTGGGGTTTGCGAATTTGTGCCAGCTCCTTGAGAAAACATGCCACCAAGTGCGCCGCCAACGGCATTTAAGCCCATTCCCATAAACGCCATATTTGCCGCACCTCCGCCATTTCCAGCATTTTCGCCAGCGCCTTGAAAGCCCCTAGCCACCGCTTGAGACATGAATGAGCCTGCACGCGTGCCAGAGAGTGCATCGGCTTTTTGCACGTCATTTAGGAGTTTTCGCGTATTTTCATCATATTCGATCGCCGCAATTGCGACCTTTGTAATCTCTAGACCGCGATCAGTGCGCCATTTATAGGCATCTTCGACCGCTTTTGAAAGCGAAGAGGCAAAGCCAATTTGATCGGACTGAATTTTCGTGATCCGATTTTGCTTATTTGGATCGTTCGTGTAAGCCGAAAATGCCGCAGATAGCGAGCCTACGACCTCGTTAAATAGCTGAGTGCCCGCAGGATTATCCATATCGGCAAAATCAAAAACCGGCGAATTTGGGCGCAGATAGGCAGCTGGGACAAAATTCATCGCAAACATAATCGGATCAACGATTTTTAGGGAATACGTGCCGCGTGTGATGGCGCCTGCCTGCGTATTTAGGTACGCATCGTCCCAGAAAATCTCCGCTTGCGTTCCGAAGCGATTCGAAGGGATCTCTTTCAAATTTATATAAAAGCAAATTTGCTCGCTTCCTGGCACGCCGCCAAATTTAAATCTCTCCCACGAGGTTTTGACCACAGAATCGATAATTCCGTCGCCTCCGAAAAACGATTTTGAGTTTTGATCGTCGCTGTAAAAGATGTAGCCGCCAGCCTCTAAAATGCAGCCAGTGATTTTGCCATCTTGCAGTGTAATGAGCGCAAAACCGTCTGGAACGACGATTTTACTGCCGTTTGTGATGATATTTTTGCTTCCTTTTGTGTTTGCACCGCGTGCGTTATCTGTGCCTTTAGCGACCGCAGGAATCACGCCAGCAGTGGCATTTACGTCGCTTCGTGGGATCAAAAAATCCTTCCATTGATCGGCAAACATTCCGCCGATTGCGCCTTCAAAAGCCTGAATAAAGCCCATTTCTCTCTCCTTAAAACTAAATTTCTTTTATCAAATTTTCAAAACTCGGATATATGAATTTCGCCTCGCTGACGCTTTTTCGCACCATTACGCCGGATTGGATTTTGTTTTTGTCGCCGATTTTTACGCCTGGGAAAATGCACGCGCACGAGCCAAAAAAGTTCATTTCGCCGATTTCGACTGCGCCGCTAAGTGCGCAATTTGGGGAAAAGACGTTGTGTGAGTCGATCGAATCATCGTGCATTACGGACGTGCGGACGTTAAAGATGTTGTTATCGCCGATTTTAACGTTAGTCGTGACCAGACAAAATGGCGCGATGATGTTTCCTGCGCCAATTTGGGCCGAGGGCGAAATTTGCGCGGTCGGATGGATTAAATTTGCAAATTTCCACCCACGCGCGCGCATCGCTACAAACATCTCTTTTCTAACGTCCATTAAATGGGGATTTCCGATCGC
>Ga0065711_1009038_pt1 | contig 22834 bp, 21 predicted proteins | sample Hoacrofraction12_FD_59098 | JGI IMG/M metagenome (GOLD analysis project Ga0065711, IMG submission 59098) | Hoatzin crop microbial communities from Cojedes, Venezuela - Epithelial fraction 12 v2 (version 2) | ecosystem: Host-associated > Birds > Digestive system > Esophagus > Crop | place... | reverse complement strand
CCGCCCCAGGAATTCCCGAGGGTGGGGAGCCCTGGGAAGGGAGGGCAGCTCTGCTAACATGACAGAGGAGATGGATGGACAGGGCAAAATGGCTCAGAACGTTTTTGCTTATTGTGGGCTCTTTGTTGTCTTTGAGAGGCATTTCTTGCAACAAAGAGGATCACATCACACAGCAGACACCCACGGGAGGCTACAGGAGCCAGCAAGCTCTGTCTCAGTCATCACTCCTCCCAAAAGCAACAGTTTCCAGCACTGGAAGCTTAAATTGGGCTTCCCTCCTAAATCACCGTGATGACACTCAGGTGTAAGCATTTCCCAGGCTGGCATTTTAAAGGCATTTTCAAATTTCATCCTGCAGCGTTCTTCAGATAGTGGCGTGCTCAGAGCCTCCATCTCTGAAACCCCTGGGAGATCCCAGCAGCCCTGCTCTGCCAGGACGGAACAGCTATACTGGGGTGTCGTGCCCTGCACGATATGCACATTGCCGTGTTGCTTTGAGATATTTGCCTTGCTAACAGCAGGCCGTAGCACCTAGTTTCCTCCCCTAGATTAGTCATTCTTCCCAAATTTCCTTCTTTTGTATCGGGATTCCCTTTGTTTCCTGCTACAGGCTTCTTTTTCTCTGCACTCTAAGCACTTGGAAGTGCTTGTACCGTCAGAGCGACCAGCTCATCTGTTTGGCTATTTTTATTCCTCCTGCCATACCATCTTGAGAATTGTTTTTCCAGAATACTCTGGAAGTCAGAAAGGGAAAGAAATGATCTCAGATACAGTCAAATGGATTGAAGGCAATTTGCTACACAACAGGACCCCATAATCACACTAGAATCTTTAACATTGATACTTCAGTTAGAAGGAAATTTAAATCCAGGGTGTGCTCTTCAAGCAGTGCCTTCAGCATCACATCAGATGTCCACATCGGGTCTGGGTGCTGAAGGTGCCAGTCCATTGGGGGAATCGTGGGGGAGCTCAGTCCACTGCGCTACTGAGGACTAAAACATTTTGGTTTCTTTCCAGGACTATCAAGCCTCAACTGAGCATTCCCCAAAAATTACTTTTGCTGTCAGCACGCCTAGGTCTGGCACCTGAAATATGGAAAGATCAAGCCTCTGCAAATACGAATTTGTTTGGAAAAGGATAATCAAAATATTTCTAGGCTCAGCTCATTCTTCATGACTGCTTGAGTATCCGGGGAGTCAGGTTCCCTCTTGCTGCTTCTTGAAGACAACATGGCTGTGCTGTAGCAAACCCAGCCTTGCCCACCAGCACGGTATGTGTGGAGCATCCTTTGTGCATGGCTGCTCTGCTTGCAGGCACATGCAGGTGCTGGCCTGGAAAGCACGGGCCATGCTGTTTAGGAAAAACTGCTCCAAGTCACTAACTGTCTGCTTCTGACAAAGCTGTGTAAAGGAGACTAAGCTTTGCCAGCTTCTTTACCCTGGCTCCTACCACCAGGGTGGGTGCAAGCTGGCACTCACCTGGACTTGGCAAGCCCCGACGCCTCAGCTGTGTCAGCCATCCTCCAGCTTAAGCTTCACCTGGGTGCCACAAGGATCAGCCTACACCTGGTGGATAATTACACAGGGTGCAAGTCTAAACTAGAGCATCCTTCTGAATTACCTCTGTGGATACTTGTAACGTGAGGCTGTATGGAGCCAAAATGCAAAAACACATTCTCTTCATTACATTAAACCAAAAAAACCCCACATTTATTCCTGAATGAGAACATTCCCTTTAATCTTGAATAGCACATCTGGATCAGATGCTCTGCAAACAAGACATAGGAGAAACAGGCAGAAAACGTGGACTTTTTTTGGACCTGAATGGCATTTTCAGAGTGTCATTGATGCTATGTAGCATTTAAAGATCGTTTGTGGGACACATCTGAAGGTTGGAGTGTGCCATAAACATGCCAAGCTTTCAAAATGTTTTTCCTCATAGTTGGTGGTTCTGGGACTTTTAGAAGATGGCATATTCTAAAGCTTCTTTAAACACCATGAGGTTTAAAACTGAGTCTTTTGTCCCCAAGTGTGTGAACACCCTGAGGCTGGTGGTTCTGATGCATACTTGCAGCATTCACCGGTCAGTGACCCTCAGCAATCATGTGGCCTATTCTCCTTAGTTTGTCAGCACTGCTGATGCTGCCAGAGATGGTAGCATGTTGTGCTCCACCTGCAGCATCTTCATGGATCACGTCCTTAGTTCCCAGTGAGCAACTGCTCCCTTGTTAATGGTCTTGTCAACTTTGAGGGCGTCAGTGTCTCCTCTGACTCTCCCTCCTCACACACATGGCACATCACAGTCAGGTTTGAGCTTGTATCAACCTCAGTTTTGCTTCTGGCAGTGAAGCAAGCAGCTGTCATCTCCCTCTGCTTCATGCGCAATGAAGCATCCTTCACAACACTGTGGTGCAAAACTCCCTGTGCTGCAAGAAGAGCTGGGAGCCAGATTGGCCGGAGGCATGGCCAAGGAGAGGGAGTGGATGTAGGTGCTTCCCTTCAGTCCTGGTAAAGCCACATTTCTACTGTCCTTCTGGCTCTGTGCTGGGCTCCCTTTGTGGGGCTGCTTGGAGGGGAGCTGCTCCTGGTTTGGGAGCTGAAAGACAAGTCTAGCTGGAAATCACCTCCAGGGACAACCCTGTTTAAATGCCAAAGTAAATTTCATTGTGGATATGACACTGTTTCTGAGATGCAGTGGAGGCTTTTGACCACAGCCATCAGCACCTTGCTTTTTCTTTGTCTTTTAGTGGCATGTCACAAATGGTTGTCTAAACCACCTTGGTGGCACCATCCAGAGACCCGACCAGCCACCCTAAGACCCTTTCTCTCATGTTGTCACCGTGAGGGTCTCATGATGAATATCTTCCTCCCATCAAATCCATACCCTCCCTTTGGTCTTGTCCCAAAACCTTTTGGAACCACACCATGGTTCACCTCTTGGCTTTCACACGTGTCCCACCAAGTATCTCACCGACACATGGCATGGCAAGCCCAATGAACCGTCTGGCTGCAGTTATCTGTCAATCCTCCTCTGGCCTCTTCCCTATCAAGGCATCATCTAAACTATAACACAACCCTGCTGTTGACTTTGCTAGCCTTTGATCATTTATTCACGGGCAGGACAGATTCTCTCCGTTATGAATTACAGGGATCTAATTGGATTGAGAGCCATGCCTGCACCTTCCCCTGTAATTTAGCTTTAATTAATGCCCATTTATTATTAACTGTTATCAGCTGGGCTTAGGCTTAATGTCAGCTGGTTATTATCCAGAGACCAGCATGGATTGTTTTCATCTCCTTTATTACCCATTTCAATAATTTCCCCCTCCCCTGTTGACAGATGCACACAAAATGTGCATGTCAGCATAAAGGATCACTGCTAAGGAACAATGGGTCTTTCAAAGACACCAAAGTCAAAGGAAAGTCTCCCCATGTCTCTGGGTTGGTACCCAAGCCAGCGTGGACGAAGAATAATGCCTCTGTATGTCTACAGGAGATAGACAGTTTACCTTTTTATTTTTGCTGAGGCACAAAACCTGTATTTGAGAGTGGAAATTGGCAAGGAGCTATCTTGAAAGAATTGGGGCATTTTCATGTTCTTTTATATTTCCCATTTTCTCATTTCTGGCTTTAAGAAAAAAGAACAGAAAAAGAAACCTTTCCTTCTCTTTTATCACATTCTCCCCACTCAAAATAGCAGCCGTGAAAGTACCACAAAACAAACACAAGAAAACAGCAATCCAAGTACTCAGGAGAGAGCTTCAGAGCCTGGTTAAAAAAACAGAGAGCTGGAGAAGAAAGAACGCTTTGCCTCCAGCCTGTGTCCGTTTTCCAACCTGCAAGACCACTCCACGAGGTCTACTGAGAGTCTGCCAGTAAAGCCAGAGGCTTCAAAGCCGATGCAACCATGCACCAAACTATTTCTCCTGCCCCTCTTTGATCTCCCTGCAAGTGAAGAATGCTGAAATCTTTCTTTTCAGATCCATGGGAACGATAGATGCTCTGAAAGGACCGTGAGATGATGCCAGGGTGTCTGTAGCTGCCCTGCAGGAAGGAGGCATTGCTTTCACCTCCCCTCAGACCCCACTCATAGCTGCTCCCATCAGATACTTGGAGGCTCATCAAGAGCCCCCAGGGGTTTCATGCTTGTCTTGGTCTTTATGCACTGAGGAGGAACACACCCTCCTTCAAATCCACTGCTACAGCCAGGCCGCAAACAGGACATTGCCCACCAGCCTTGCTCCTGGCTCGCAGAGGTGGGTTAGCAGCAGCAGGGTTTTGGCCGTTTTCTGCTACACCCTCACTAGGCCAGAGGATCTGGGCTGAAGAATCTGGAAAGCAGTTCAACAGGATCAGCTCCCCCCTGCTGGGGATCTGACCCACTGCTGCCAAAAGCTACCCTCTGCAGCCATTGCTTTTGTCAAAAGAAGTAAATTCAAGGCTTCACCAGAAGGCAGCCGTTAATCTAGGAGCAAGAGCCCACTTCGACGGCCAACACATAGCAGGTGGTGAGCTTTCAGCTTCTACATGCTGTCCCTCCCCAAGGCACTGCTCTGGCCAACTTGGCCAAGAACATCAAATGTGCAGAGGACTGATAGAACGCAGTGCGTCTGAGCTCCTGGTGGGCTGGGGTGCCAGGGTATGGCACCAAAATGCAAGCAAATGCCTCTACTACATACTTTCACAGTGACAATTTGTGAGGGAAAGCAACAGTGGCAAAGGCAAGAAGAAGAAGTGAGGCACGGGAAGGCCCCTTTCTCTCTCACCTGTGGTTGATGACCTCTTTGAGAAAGGTTGGGAACTGGTCAGAGAAACAGAAACATCCCCAAGGAGAGACGCAATGTCTAACTTCCAGGTCAAAGAGCAGTGACAAGTCCTTTGGTTTGACATTTTCCTCTGTCTTTAGGGAATATTTCAATAGTGATAATTGTGAAATTGTGAGTTCTTGCCCATTTAGTTCGTTCTTCTCCTTGCTTTGCCCTGGTTCACTTTACAGATCTGTCCTTCATGAAATTCTTGGATTGCAAAGTTGGCTTCTGTTTTTGACAAGTAAAGAAATCAACACTTCAGAGTTTTCAGTTTCAGAAGGACTCCAAATCCCACCTTGCTCCCAAACATGTACCCCTTGCCTTGGGGTGCAGGGGAACACTGTCTCTCCCTAGCATCTTGCAAGCCAAATGGAACGCAATGCTTGTCTCCATCTAGAAGTCAGACCACAACCGACTGACAGCGATGCCAACCTGGCCACTTCCCATTTAAATCCACTGTAACAGTCAGCAAATCCCCACAATTTCTGACACTGAAGGGATCTTCTGAACATCCTGTGAGCTCTGATCTTGAAGACAGAGGAGCTTACTCATGCACTGCAGACACTGGGATGGGATGAAGAGCTGGTTGGGGCTGGGAGAGAGCTACGTACTGCCTCAAAATGCCTTGTCCTCTCTGCAAGCCTGCTTTTTACCTGTCTGCAGACCCCTTAGAAGTTTTGCATAGGAGACACAGACTGCTTCTGAAGGGACTTGGCTATACGATTGCAACATAACTTGCCCAGATTGGTATTTCTTTGTTGTCTTTCCCCGACACTTGGGATGTGAGCCCACAAAGTCTCCCGGAGTCCAGAGACGTGCAACAGCGGGCTTGCTCAGAGAGGATTGCCCTGGTACGTGGCACAGCTTGGATCCAAGCCCATTGGATCTGAGACGATAGGTCTTGTCAACCAAGTCCATGGGTCAGGTCTTTCTCAGGAGCACAGGGAATATGGCAGCAGGAGTTATTCAAGCCTTGACTCTGGACCAAGTTTTCAACCCATGCAGACTGGTGCTGTAGAAGTGCGGCTGCTGGCTGTGGCCACCAGACAGTGAGGCATCTTGCATGGGGAGCCCCAGAAAAGGTAGCCTCTATTAAATCTGCAGCTTCCCAGTCAAATTGCATTAAACCTCTGTGTGGCTATGCTCAAGAATTATCAACATAGCTATGATTCAAAGAGAGGTAAGCTGAATCAGACAGGCACCAATAATCCTGAGTGAGACCAGGAGGCACAGGTAGAATTCACCAGCTGGAATGCGCACCAAAGGCATGTCACGATGACAGGGGACATCCCAGGCGCACCCTGCTACCCCATGGCAAATGGAAAACAGGGAGAAGTTTTGAGTGACAGTGGCAAATCATCTCATCCCCACCACAGCATGAGAGCTGCCCTGGGACAATTAGCCTGAGCTAAGTGTATCATCCATCCAGGGGCTCTTCCCCACAAAGACTTCATTTGGTTTAATTACTCTAATTTGGAAGTCAATTCTTTCCTGAAGACGCCTGCCTAGAGCAGCCCTCAAGGAACTTAGAAACAAATGAAACCGTTTTCAGTTGCCTATCAGCTCCCTCAGGCTTGACAAAAATAGGGTAAATGCGTCAACAAAACACTTTAAAAGATGCTTTCCTAACTTGCTCTTTACCCAGGCTTTCAGCAGTGAACTTTCAAGCCCTCAAGGTTGGAAAAAATCCTAACCAAGGAAGAAGCAGCTAGTAGCGGAGGAGCCTGGCCCGTTCGTCAGGAGCGTGATGGGGAGAGGAGGGTGTCCTTGCACGTGCACATCCCCAGCCAGCTGGTCCCTGCGGCTCCTCACCAGGGAGCAATGCAGCTGGTGAACAAGCAAGGTGGAGCAATGTCCATGGCCACTGCCTTCCCTGGGAGGAGAGATGAGATGGAGGTTTATCTGTGCACCGAAGCTGGGCTAGTCGAGAGCTACAAGGCCTGTACTCGCACGATGGCTGTGCTCCAACAAGGTCCCCGGCAGGAGATGCCCAGGTGACCTTGCTATTTAATGTGCTGTGACCGGCACGCTGTTACTGTGGGATTTAATAGCAGGCTCCCACAGAGCACTGCAAAGAAGCATCTCTCTCCAGCCGTCTGAGTCAGCCACTTCCCCCTTGGACACGCAATCTGTGCAGAGAGCGCGTCACAGGTAAAGACGTAACCAGCAGGAGAGGCACGGGAGCATCGCTCATCACTGGTCCGGTCAACAACCCACTTGAGCGTCAGTCAAAGAAAGGGGAGCACGTTCATCCTCCGCACAAGGATCAAGCAGAAACTGCATGGTGCCACGCTGATTTTCCAAACCAGCAGCCTGTGCACAGGGTCACATGGCAGAAAGCAGAAATATTGGATGCTGCCAGTCTCCAGGGCTGCTTGTTAGCCAGGACCAGCAATGCAGCCTGGCTGACGGTCCAGCATGTTTTCATCCACGGCAGCCATGCAGGCAGCTTGGCCTACCGAAGCAAGAGCTCACTGTGGCCATGCCAGTTTGTTTTGGGAGATCTGGAGGGCTTCACCTTGGCTTTGCTTCATAGCGGACAGCATGCACATCTGGCTGTTGCAGGGGCAAGGTTTGGAAAGGAACAGCAAGCTAGAAAGGAAGGCTTTCTGAAATATTTTCTTGCACTCGCTATTAAAAAAAAAGACTGTTGTTTCAGTGGATTGTCACTACATCTGAAAAGAGAAATCAAGAGCAAAATAGACTGTCTTCTCTCCTCTGCTGCCTCCCCCAAATTCCTCCACAGTAGGAGCAGTGACTGCTATGATCTCTGGCTGTCCCGGGTATAAATTCATCAGGTTTCAGCCACTTCTAAGCCAGACTCTGCAAATAAGATCTGTGCGGCCTCATACATGACCCAGACACAATCAGCAGAGCAGGGTTCGGATCACAGATTTTAAACCCTGGCTTTCCTCCTGCCACCAGCCCTTGTCACCAGCTGATAACCAGAATCAAAGGGCTTGATATGATGCTGTTCTCCTGTGACCTGGACTGATACCGTGTCCTGCAGGAAACAGATGGCCATTGTGGATCTATGCATCACCTTGGTTTGTTCAAAGCACTCCTGGCTGCTGTGTCCACGTCCTCTCCCTACATATGTGGAAGTGTCCTGACAGTTCTTCTGCAAAGCAGGAACTTTTGCAGCAGCTTTCTGCAGCCCCTCTTTCCCGTTTAGGTGAAGGAGGAGGAGAGATGAAGCTGTGGTTTGCATTTGCTGCTCCCAGGTGCAACAAGAGCACACGGTCCCTGACCAAGCTGGTGCTTTGGCAGGGCTGGAGGCTGGGGATCAGCATTGCTGGGAAGCTGATTGTGGGGAGCTGGAAACGTGCCTTGGGGTGCTGCCTTGCTGTCTGCAAAACCTTCGCCCACGCTCCTCGGGAAACAGCATGCCCGAGGCACGATTTCTCACATCACTAGTCCGCGCCTGTGGAGGGAAGAGGCACACACGGCAGCCGACTTTTGAGGAGGGCTGGTTGGAGGCTGCCGTGGTGCCTGGCTGGTGGGAAGCTCCTTGCTGGGTGAGCAGCCCTGTCCCAGCCTCTGTCAGGACCTGCTGCTCCTGGAGGTGAGATGGCTGGGCGTGTGGCATGGTACCCATCTCGGAGCAGAGGAGTGTCCAGTGCGGCTCCTCCTCAAGTGACCCAGGTGAATCTCTGGCCAAGATTAGCAATGAAGGCTGGAACCTGCTGGCAAACTGGGCTATGGCAAACCAGGGCATGCCTGTAACACTGACACCCACCAGCCAGCCGCAGGAATGGGTGCCAATGCTGTGCAGCCCACAGCGTGGCATCTCCCCGTGCCACTGTGGCCAGGGGCTGGTGAGTGGCCTGAGCACCAGATAAACCCAGCGCCAAGTCCTTCTGGGGAGAGGAAGGGCTCGTGGCATCCTCCTGTGAGGCTCCAATTCATGCTAGCCTTTTGCCCTCACTCCATTTGCTAGTTAATTGCTTCTGGCAACCAGCAGTAAGAGCACAAAGCATCAGCGCAGGGCTGTCTGGCTGGGACCGTGGCTGTGCCCCAGTGCAGGCTCAGACAGGTTGCAAAACCAGCAGTCCTCTGCAAACAGTTGTTTTTCTCTTTCTCATCGCTCCCAGCCCTTCCCAGAGCCTTCCTCAGCGCACTTTCCAAGTGTGTTTTCCCATCTGCGTTTGGGATATGGGCACAGCAGTCTGCCCCCATATCAGTGGCAGGGCAAAAAAGCAAGAAAAGTAAAAAATGAAAAACAAATGTCACCTGTTCTGACACAAAGGCAAGCTAGCATGAAGATCTGTCCTCAGACCTTTCAGACTGCTCCTCTTCTCCAAGACAGGTGTTTGATATTCTGCTCCCTCCACCTCCCTGCTCCTGCCCTAGTGCAGGGAGAGCTCCTGAAATAGCTGCTTCTAGCCACTTTTTTTGGATGCAAATCATTGGTATTCTGCAAGAAGAGCTCTCACTTGGAGAGCTATCCTGCCAGACCTGTTCCAGCTGATTTCCTCACGGAGCTGAAGCCCTTCCTATAAAAACCTTTAGCTGCAAACCAAGCGATCAGCCAGGGTTCACCTCTTTTCTTTATCATTCCAAACCCGTCCCCTCCTCATTTTCTTTTCTTTTATTTCCCTTCCTTCACATCTGCATTACTGCAGAGAGCTGTTAACAAGATTTATGGCTAAATATTATCTGGCATACAGGTAATTTAATATACACTTGCTGGTCCGATTTGAAAAGCAAACAGCTTCTCTCACCACTCTGCTTTTGGCTCAGCTACCTTAATTGCCTGTGACATACCATGCGCAGGGTAAATACGTGGTCCTGGCTCTGAAGCTTGAAAGCTCCCCTCCTGCTCTCTGCACGCAGATCAGGATCTTGGCAGCGCTGGGGGATGCTCTTCTCCACACTGGGGTAAGTGGGTTTACTCATGAATTGGATCATTGCTGAGGACCAACAGAGCAGGGAAGGGGGGAAAAAGGGGAGCAAAATGGCTCTGCAGGAGACAAAAATCACAGAACCAGAGTAATTTAGTTTGAAATTACCTCTGCAGGCCACTGGTCCAAACCCCTGCTCAAGGTAGATCCAGCCAGATCCAGTTGCTCCTGGCTGTGTCCGACTGTGGTTTGACTGTCTCCAAGGATAAACTAAATGTCTGCGAACATGCTTCTTTTAAGGCAGGATTTTATCTGTTTTATTTAACTCTACAAAAGCAGAAGAGATTGAGAGCTTGTCCAGGAGAGAAGGCAGGACATTAAAACTAAGACATGCTACGCCTCCAGCCAAGAACGCAGAAGATGGGAAAAACAACTTCTCCAAGAGTAATTATGCAGCTCAGTGATTAAATGGGGGGAGACAGCTGAGGTTGAATTCATGCCATGGACCCTGTGGCAGCAGCACTACCAAGAAGACCTTTTATGGGCTTTTGCGCTGAACAATGAGCAAGGGAAACTTGAGTTTTAGACACTCCAACCACCCAGCCAAAATGGCCGTGTTCAGTCAGCAGCAGGGGAAAATGTCACATTGGAAAGCGTACGAGAAATTTGGCACCTGCCTTGTGGAGAAAGAGCTAGTTGCTCACACTGGAAGATGCCAGCAGTCCTTCCCTCCAGCTGGGTTGTGTGTGCAGCACAGCAGCAACGGGACTTCGCATTGCAGCCTGCGAGAAGCAGCCCACTGGGAAGGGGGGAATTTGCAAATAACATAGCAGGGATGTTTCCATTCCTCTGATTAGTCCTCACCAGGACCATGCTTTGCAGCGCAGGAGGTGCTTTCATGATCTGATCACCTACACTTCTCCTCCTGGTGAAAGGAGCAAGCTTGAATTACTGCTATGTGTGTGTTTAGTAAGTAGCAGAGCACAGGCACCGCTGCGTAGGAAAGTCCATGCTTTTCCGCACAGGGACCAGGCCAAAGGGCTCTTGCTTCACTGAGCTGCACGTTACCCAGCTCCCCAACGCTTGGTGATAACTCATGGTGCAAGGAGCGTGGTGGAAGGAGAGAAGCCTTCCCTTCAGCACCAGGCCTCCCTGGCAACTTCTCTGTGAAGCAACAGAAGAAAAAACAGTGCCAAAGCGTAAGCCGAGGAGCCACCCAAATCTCTAATCACCGAGCACAGCCTAGCAAGACGTCTTCCCTGGGATGGGAAATTTATATCCTCTGTCAACGAGTACTACATGCAACAGAAGCAAATTCAAGGGAACTCTGTTTTGCATCTTGTGGCTTCCTCTTTCACTGGCTGCTGTGATCTATTTTTGAAGGTTGGCTGTGCTTTCTAGAGGGTAAAGTCTTGTTCCTAGCTCCACTGACAGGTCAGATCCCTGTGCACCCTTCTCTTCCCTTCCTATCAGTTGTAGAACTTGTGATATTTATAGAGCACCTTGCACAGCAAGGCCTTGGTCCTCTTCAGACACTTGGGTGAGAACATAATCTGAATTTTTTGTTCTGCACCAGTTGACCCTTTGCTCTGTGCTCAGACCCTGAGAGCAGCCTTGCACAGCAAGGCCTTGGTCCTCTTCAGACACTTGGGTGAGAACATAATCTGAATTTTTTGCTCTGCACCAGTTGACCCTTTGCTCTGTGCTCAGACCCTGAGAGCAGCCTTGCACACAACTAAGAGCAGCAAGCAGAGGATTATCCACCCCAAAAGTTTTGTGAAAGGCACGCAAAGGAGGACCAGAGGAAGACAGAGGCCACATAGGAACGACAGCACTCCAGACAGCCCATCTGCAATGCAGTGCAATCAAAGAGTGACTCTGTGGCAGCCTGAACTCTCTTGATGAGCTGGTGCAGAGCGCTGCGCGGGCAGTTTTCCCTTTAATGGAGGGCACTCCCTTGGAACAAGCGTTTGGCACCAGATGAGTGAGGAATGAGATGGCTCTAATCCTGTAATTTAATTAGAGCTGAGTAGCACTGCCTAACAAAAAGACCATTTCCTGAGCAGGCTGCAGCACTGGGCGTCTGGCTGCTCCCTCCGGGCTGGCAACCTGGACCCTCTTGCTCCTGCTCTGCCACAGTGCTTTTCCGCCCCTGCTCTATCTTATCTTCTCATGAGTTTTAGCCAGAGGAGCATGGGTTGGGACTGCCCCCAGCTGAACACTCGCATGTCTGTGAGCAAAGGGCTACCTGGTGCTGTCTGGTGGGGAGGAGAAGGGCAAGAGATTCTGGTTTTATCCCACAGAGGCAGGAGGAGGCAGTTAAAACCTAAGCTCCAGATCTCCTTCCACGTGGGGGAGGTTCCAGGTCTCCTTCCATTTTGCAACTGACCAAAAATGTTGACCAAGACAAGACAAGGAACCGCTGAAGGAGTGTGCTGTGGGTGGTCAGGTCCCATCCTGCACTGACAAAGGGGTCCTGGGAGCCTGCTCTCACACCATCCCGTGCGCAGGGCTCTCGGTCTAGGTTTTCAGGATCTCCCCAGCTGCGCGGGGAGCACTGAACAGCCCTGTGAAATGGAGTAGCCCCCATATGCACACTCATACGCGCTGCAGGACAAGCTGGGATGGCATGGGGTTGACATCGCTTTGGAGTACAATCAGTCCCTTTCCCAACTGGCCTTGGTGCTCAGCGTCTCTTTTGTGGTCTGTGCATGTCCATGACAGAGAAAAAGGAGCTGGGAATGAGGGACCAGCCTGAAAGGACAGGGATGCATAACCTCATCCCTTCAAAGAGGAGAGCAGCCCGGACTGATGCCCCATCTCTGCTTCAGAGAAAGCACACAGGCTAAGCCTGGCCTGAAACCTGAGTGGGATTGGCTCAGCATGACGTTTTGGTCTGAGCCTTTCTGGCTTGACCCTGACCCAAGCATGCCCGGGCTATGGCTCCCAGCAGCCTTCCAGGGCTCAGCCAGCCACTAAGCTCCACTGGTGCAAACAAATTCCTGCACAGCAGCAAAAGCCCAGCCTAGCCAACAGCAACATGCCTAATTAACAATAATTGGCTCCCTGCCATGTATCTTCCAGGCCCAAGCTTGCACCCGCCCCAGTAATTGCTGCCCCATTATGTTTTCCGGATGCTCCAAGGTGAAAGGGAGCTTTGTACAGGAGCCCTGGGTGACCCTGGGATGCAGCAAGCTCACAAGGAGTTGCTCCTGCACAAAGTCCTGATACTGGGAGAAAGGCAGGGCTGGGACATCCCATTCTGCTCCTAAAAGCCTCGGCAAGAACTCCCAACCACAAGGGAGCGGGAGGAGAAAGCAGTTCTGGCATCTCATGAAGTGTCCTGGCCAGTGTCCCTGGCCGTCCACTGCTGGGTGCTTATACAGGACACATCCCATAGGAATGCCCCAGGAGATGTCACTAGCCCAGTCTTACCACCAAACTGGGGGAAGGGACTGCTGGCTGCAAGAAATGCAGGTGCAACAAACTGTCCTGCTACCCTGGCAAGGAAAGAGCCTCCCAGAACACCAATGATACAGCACTGCCCAGACCTGTGGCTCTGTGGTCCTGCTGCTGGAGGTCGTCTGCCTGCCCTGGCTGGTCATCACCCCAGCTCTGAGGAAGGTCCTCTGCAGGCAGCTTCCTACAGCAGCTTCAGCTGAAGGGAATCCCCAGCGCTGGGGAATTTCCTACCTCTTCTTGTAAGCTGAAGGCTGCTGGAAACCTGCACCACCACCAAAGACCTTATATTTTGGTGCTGGTCCCCCAGCATTTTTCTGAGCCTGTTGCATGATGAAAGCAGCTGGGGCCCAGCCTGGAGAGAGCATTTCTTTGTGCCTCCTTGGGCAATCCCACACACGTTGGTCAGGTCTCAGCAGTGCCTGTCTGTGGTTAAACAGGGATTTCGCTGCTGCAGAGCCCACCATCTCGCTCACAAACAGACCTGCAGCTGCGGGAGGTATCGGAGCGGCTCCAGCATCCGATGTCTTCAGAGGCAGCCGACAAAAGGCAGGAACAGAAGCTGAAGGCCAGAGGGGGTTGGAAAAACTCAGCTGTAAGTAATGCTCCTGCTTTGCAAATAGAAACAGGAATAAAAGTTCATAAATCTGGGCCCACCACTGCACTCCCAGATGCAAGGCACGAGACTCATTTGGCTGAGGTACAGTGATGCTCTTTGGCTGTACATGACCCATCCTGCCTCCTGCAACCCAGACCTGCTCCAGCCTGTCCCCACCGTCCCAGGCAGGAGAAAATCAGTGCCAGGCACAGCCAGCCTCTGCTACTCCAGGACAAAGCCACACTCAGACCAGCCTCGTGGGCACACACAACAAATGCCCAGGCGCTTTACTAGTGCACAGCTGGCTGCAAAGGCAGACCTCCCTGCCAGCATCTGGGCAGTGGGGTAAGTCAGAGGCAGGAGTATCTGGGTATGGGTGTGCCTGCATCTCGCCAGACCTCAGAGTCCAGCTCAGGGTGATGGCTTGAGAGTTGCCCTCATGCCATCTCCCTAACTTGCTGGGTCCTCCTGAAGGACCGTTATCATCTATAGTGTGCTTACTGCCTTCCCCAAAGGACTGCCCTCTTCCCCTTTCAAAATATTTAGGCAAAGGGTGAAGCATGGTGCTTCATAACTCAGGGAGAAGAAAATTGCCGTGATTTAGCTGAGGCTTTCAACCACAATGAATTCAGTGCCCTGATCTTGGAAGTTAAGCAAGCGTGGCCTACCCAGTACATCTGTAGGAAACCACCTCAAAATTTTTATGTTCCCACTGCCGGTACCCAAGGGAGTCCGGGGTAAGAAGAGACTTAAACTATGGCTGGTTGATTAAGCCAAACCCAGACCTGGCTGAGCTGGTCTGCAAAGCACAAGGCAGAGTTCTTCCCACCAGTTCCCTTTCTCACAGAGAACTTGCATGTGCAGTTACACCCAGCAGAAGCAGATCAGCAGGGAGTTCCCTGCTCCAAAATCCCCACGTTCACCCTGCAAGCAAGGTTTCTTCCCATGAGCTTCTCTCTGCTTCCTCCAGGGTTACACATACTGCAGCGTTTCTGGTTTTCCTAGAAGACCCACTTCACCCAAATCCATCTGTGAACCTCTCAACCGCTGCTGCATATTGCAGGTGTTGCCACACAAATGGTTGCCTTCAGCTGTAGCCTTTGCTACCCAGCTCCGACGTGGCACAGACAGACTTCACTGCTCCTTCCTTTGATCTCGAAAGAAAGCGCTCTGCATACCCTAGCTAGCCTTGAGATTGTCCACCGGCTCACTGAGACACGCAGCACTAGGCTGTAATTATTCTCTGCATCCTTCCTCCTGCCATGAAGCAAGCAGCAGAAGGGAGGGGTGCAGGATTTCCAGCTATTGCCTGTCCAAATGCCTTGCACTCAGGTCCCTTCTTCACGCGCTGTCAGCATGCCAGACGGGCTGAGAAGCACTGGGCTACCAGTCTAATGGTGCTGGGCTTGTCGCTGTCCTAGAGACATCTTGACCTGGCGTGTTCCTCCGCACACATTCTGCTCTCGAGAGATGTGATATGCTGTGAGGTGAGGAGAGAGTTCAGAAAAGGTTACGGCACCAGCTGGGGACATAAGAAACTGAGATTTATTCGCCTGCTCTGCTTCAGGCTTTGCATGAATCACAAGTGATTCAGTCACTTTGAAACCAAGAGGCGTTGAGTCTCTAAACAGCACAACAGGCTGAGGCGACTAGGGCCCTTAGTGGACCTTGGTGTTCACTTCTGAGTATTGTCCCCTAATGGTAACAGGGATGTGGCATATCTCCCTGCATGTCAGAGTGGCCAGTGAGGTTCACCNTGAAGGCCAGAAATCACTCCAGTAGCCTGCAGCAGGAGTGAGGTGGACCTGAGCTCACAGCCATTCAGCACCGTGCCCAGGGAGGGCAATTGCCATGCCTTTTGAGCCTGCAGCTCCTAATTATAAGGGAAGCTGAGGACAAAGAGGAAAAAAATCAACACCAGTAAAACAAAAGACATTTCTGAGCAACGACTGGTTTACCACAACGGCATTTCCATCAAGTCTCCAAAAATTTTGGAACACACCACTCCTATGGCATCTTACATAGTTTCTGGAGCAAAACAATTGCTTTTCGGAGGGATACAGCACTAACTTCCTCCAGCAGGAAACCGAAACACTGAATTTCTTCTTTTCTTTTCTGCAGGAGGGGCAGTCTAGTGGTTTCTGGCAGCGATGAGGAAGTATTTACACCGACTTGTGCACACATCTGGAATGCCTTTCCAGTCCAAGGGAGAAGCCAGACCCGCAGGCTGGCAGGGATAACAGCCAGNAGGGGAACTCACAAGCCCGTGAGATGTGGCAGAGGAACTGAAAAGGTAAAATGGGAGATCAAGGAGGGCAAGGAGGGAGAGAGGAAAAGTTGCAGTTACAGATGGACTAACAAAACATAAATGCCACAGGAGAAAAATGAAGACAGTGAGGGGAGTGTGTCAGAGCCAAATAAATCAGGCAGCAACATGGTAATTAGCCTGGCTTTCCCAGTGGAAAGGTGTTTACATCAGAAGGATTTTCTTCTGGCATAAATCAGGGACAGGACAAAGTGTTCATCCAGGTCCTGTGCCTACAGTCAGTGCTCCTAACCAGTGTGCCCAGCACACAGGGACAAGCTGGACCACTGGGGAGGGCGGGTGGGTGATGGGGGTCCAGCTCTGTGACCTGCCACAGCTTCCCTGCAGGAAGCTTTATATCACCCAAGGGAGGGGATGAGGGCAGCGAGCCAGCCCACCGCATCAGATGCCAGGCAGAAAAACAACAATCCTGTTTTCACAAGAAACATCCAAAGGTTCCCAAGTTTATCTGCAAGATTTTGGTGGGGTATGCATGGGGATATTAATACATTTGAGTCATCAGTAGCAGGGCCAGCCAGATATCCATCTTCCTCCTCCACTGTGTCTGACCTCAGGACAGGCAGTGGCCACATCTGCTCACTCAGGATGACTAAAGCAGATGGCCCAGGGTCTGATCCAGCTTTTCCCAGCCCAGGACTGCACCCACACCATGCTGCTTCTCCAAGGAAAGGATCTGGGTGTTGGTTTTTGCTGGTACATCTTACCCCAAACTAAAGGCAGTCACCACAGTGACACCCACGTAAAATTCACCCAGTTTTATACCATTATAACGTTCTGATATAGGCAAGTCTATGCTTTTATCTTGAGTGTAGCCCTCCCGCCCCGGAAAGTTACACTGCACTGTTTCACAAAGATACTGGGAAGATAAAACATTACATCAACCTCTCGTCTAACGTGATAGAGAGGGACAGAGATAGCTCTAAATTAAGGTGCCCAGCAGCAGCTCTCTCACCAGCAGGCACAAGGAAATAGGCACCTTGGTTTTTAGTGTTCCCCTTGTGCCAAAATGCCCTCCTCGAGTAGCTGGAAATGCTCTTCAATCGACAATGCTGACACTGGGACAGAGGCCATGTGATGTATCAGATCTGCAGGGAGAATCTGGTGAATTCAGCTCCTCCCTCACTCAGTCCGCACTTTATACAAATGACAGTCCTGGGCAAGTTACTTTAAGTTAACAATGAACAAGCTTTGGCACAGAAGGATGATGGTAAATAAAACCGTGTGTATTTGTCCATTGACAAAGAAAACATCCAGCAAAAGCTTACCGTGATTGATGGAACCGCTGACCATAGACAGGAAGCATTAAGGAAAATAGTTACCAATATACACCCAGCTTGAATACCAGCTTGGTCTGATGTGTTTACCACAGACCCGAACCCTTCTGGCTGTGGGGCAGACCTTCAAAGCAAGATGATTGTGCTTGCATTTCATATTGTGTATAAACATGATCCTCAGGAAGTGAAGCCTGTAAAATTTTGGGCTCAGTGGTGACCAGGCTGAGCTGCTCCTCAGCTACCAGAGCCTGCGATAAAACCATAAATTCACTTACTGTGAGCTGCTGGAGGGCCAGCAGATGGGAAAGGCTTTTGAGCACCAGGTTTTCTCAGCTCCCACGTCTGTGAGCCATGTCTTACTTCTGCCAAGCCAGCCAAGACTGAGGAGTGCTGCCTATGGCTGTTGAGTAACCTCCACTTACCACTAAGTGGTGGACTGGTCCCTCTGGGGAACAAAAGAGTGGTAGAGAGGACAACATGCACCAAGGCATTCCCTTTGCGTGCACAGGGGGCAAAAGAGACTGGGTATACCTGGTCTAGGCAGCATGCACTGAATGTGGGCAGGTCAGAACCAGCCCATTTATAGCCAGCAAGCTCTTACTCAGGAGCCTCCTTTGAAAAAGGAGGTCAGGAGGAGCTTACGTCAGACTCGGCTAGAAATGTCTACATGCATGACTGAAGGAAGAGACTCCTGGCTTGTGACTGGCAGCCAAGTGACTCAGTTATGGTGGGTGGGGGCAAAAAGAGAGAAGGGGATGTGGTTAGGGAACAGGGCATGAGTCACCAAGGAAGCACATACGTTGATAACAGCTGGATAAACTCAACACAGAGACATAAGGTCTGCTCAGGAGAAAATCCAAGCTGTACTGGAAGCCAAAACCCAGAGCTAGCAATCCCAAGGGCTAGTACAACGGGGAGCTGTAAGCGCCTGGCACAGGCTTTTCCTGCTTTGCAACTCAGCAGGGGTTGCAGGGTGAACATCTCACAACAGACAAGGTGTCACCATGGTGTTGGCCATGTTCTTGTGTCTCAGGTACTGCGTTTTCAGCAGTCTTCTGAGGTTGGAGTTAATCTTGTTCACAGCGCTCAGCCAAGTCCTCTCCATTATAGTCCTGCGACCTCATGTCACCACAAGGCATAGATACTTTTCTCCCATCCCACAAGGCACAAGCCCTACATGCGTCTCTTTGAAAGCTCGGTTTCCTACAGGCATGCTCTTGGCTGATAGCCATGAGCACGACTGAATCATGGGACAGTACAAGCTGACTTGAAATCTGCTGCTGTCTCCTCTCCCCCATCGCCCTCAAAAGCTCAACTAAGGTTGAAGTGGCTTCAAAGAGTCTGAGATCCCTCTGAAGAAAATGATGATGAGGGAAGATTTGTTAGAGTTCATTGGTCAGTGCTGAAAGCCCCAGGAGAGGAGTGGCATGGAGATCAGAGGAAATACACAGATGACGCACCTTCCACTCGCCCCCACTAAGTTCACAAAATAGTCTGCCTCGTAGCTCAGCATGGATGTGTTTTCATTATCTGGAAAGGCACAAATGAACCACCTTCACCTGGTGTGAACAACACATAGGGTGCAAGCAACTGGCCCTCCCAAAGCACCATGTTGCTCCTTGGGTGCATCAGAGCACAGATCTGCACTGACTCTTTTGCTCTGCCCATACTCCGCTTGCAGCCTTGCTTACCTGCTCCAGCACCTGCCACTGCCATTTGACTTGGGACGGTGTCACCTGAGAGCACTGCCTGCCAGAGGATTTCTGCACTGCAGGAAGCCAGAAATCGGTCTCAGAAACACCCGTGGCATCGATTCTGCAGCTGCTGAGGAATCTCAGGTAAGGACACAGTTCAGTGAGTTCACCAAGGAGACCAAGACTGCAAATGTAACTACCAACTCCCTGGGACATCGAGGATGTCACTTACCCCTCTATGCTTTGTCATGCCCACAAGCCTGGGAGGCCACAGAGGAGAACACGCTGGGGGCAGGGCTCTTGCTGGGTCCTTTGCGATGTGTGAGTCACCACCGTGCAGAGGACGCACAGCCAGCAGCCAGTGCTCAGCGTGGGATCGAGCCTCACCCTCCTCATCCTCACTCTCCCATAGACGCCGTCTGGCTCCCAGGTCCCCTCAGCACCCCCTGCCTACGTCTAAAATCTCCTTGAAAACCTAACCCCCCCCTCCTTGGGAGCACGGTCAGCTTCAGCCTGCCCATTCACTTGGGTCTGCCTTCCTTTCCTGCTTCCCCAGTAAATATTTAGGGGCAGGCACTCATCGCCTCGGCTAGTTTGAAACCCGAGAGGATCACTCCTGACTAACAAGGGATGCGTCACAGTCACAAGCCTGCTTCTTTGCATCCATCACCACTGTGGCACTTCCCCTTCGGCGAGGACATGGGAGAGAAGAGGCGTCAGTATGGCCCAGGAGAACAGCAGAGCCAGCCTGGGTCATGGTGGGGGAAGAAGCGCCTGCCTGGAAGCCGCAGCTTTATTCCTCTGTGACCTTGTGGTCTCATCCATACCCTGGTGCTGCTCACAGCTCTGCCACATGCTGGACCCATCGGTGTCTTGCCGAGAGAGGCTGGCAGCTTATGGAAGGCTCAGGGCACCGCAGCGCATGGGATGTGCTTGCTGTTGCTCACAGTGCTGGGGAGAGGAGTCCTTCCATGAAAGGATGAGGCAGGCGGTGTTCAGGAAAGTGGATGGAGATCATCTTTGGCACAGAAACTCGAGGAGACTGGTGAAATTCTGGAGGACAGGGAAGCCGCGAATCACCCACCCAGCTCAGCCAGGGATGCACAGGGACGTGGGTCAGCTTCTCTACAGGGGGATGTCACTTTACAATAAAAACGATTTTATTTATGAATAATCAAGTCACCCAGAGTGGAGCTGCTGCAGGAATGCACTACTCATTCCAGGACATGCAGCTGGAAGAGAGCAAGGGCCCACATGCTCATCCCAAAGAATCATAGAATCGTTAAGTTTGGAAAAGACCTCGAAGATCATGAAGTCCAAAGCCATTGATGACAGTTTGTAGGATGTGAGAGCCTGAACTTGAGGACACAATTGTGCCAAAAAGCAGCAGTGATGTTATCTCCCCATGATCCCATGGCAAGAAGAAAGGAGAAAGGCACCTATAGCTGGGACACGGGTTTAAAAGCAAGTACACTCCAGGAAGACCTCAGGAAACTCAGCTTTCCCCTAATGCCTGTGTCCTGGGGTGCAGCCTGACCACATCTGTACCCCTGTGTCATCCTAAGCATAGAATCTACTCACTTCAATTGCCGCGAGGTTTCTTTCCAGTCCTGTGGCTCTGGATGCCAGGACCTGAAGGAATAAACATGAGATCTCACAAAAACTCATGACCTGTTCCCTGTATGAGCACTCTATCCATCCTGAGCAGATTGCACCACTGTTTTCCATGCCTTCCAACAGAGCAAACAACATCTGTCTTGGAGCAGCGCACCATTTAGCCACATACCCTGAAGGGCAGCAATCACCTGCTTGCTTCCAGAAGAAGCTGCGAGTAAATCTCTTCCTAAAATCTGCAGCAGAGCGGGAGCCACATTCTGACATACAAGTTTCTCCTCTCCCTAACCCTCCCAGAGCCACAGGAGTGAAAAGCTCCCAGCTCTGCCTGTTGCTATTGCCTGTGCGGGCATCACCTCCCGTTCAGCTTCATGCAGAGCGGTGTTTGGGAGAGCTGCTGCTCCCCCTGTGCTGCCCCAGCACGGTCAGCACGCAGCCAGCCAGAGTCGCTGCTCCAAGACACCTCGCTTGTCCACCTGAGGCTGTGATGCTCCCACCATCCATCGGCCACCCAGACCAACTGCCTGCTGGGTGTGTTCCTGAAACCTCAGTTCAGTTTGGGCAAAGGAGGCTTGATTACCCTGATGAATAATAGCATTAAACATTACACAACAGGGGTGAATTACTTTATATCAAGCCTGTATTTGCCAGCGTGTGCTGTAAATGAATATTTGATTATGTTAACAACCCTGGTGGAAAAAAGAGATTTACGCTACTGCCTTTGAACTGAATACATTATCTGGTGCCTGCATGTTGCAAAAAATAGATCCTCCCTCCAACCACACAGAAGCAACAGGAAACACAACTCCGCTTTATGGGCCCTCAGCAAGGGTTGGTTTAGTTTTACTGGGAAAAACCTTTCTTTACAGATTCATTAGCTAGTGCCTGCCCACAGGGATTTCACAAACACATCAAGGGTGCCTTTGCTTGCCAGTGTTAACCTTGGTTGCTGCAAGTGAGGTATGGGGGTTAAGCACAAAGAGCTCAAAGATGTGCCAAAGAGTAATGCCAGTTAGGACGTCTTGTTCCAGGACAGATCAGCTTCCCTGGAGAGCCAAGATGTGCTCTGTATCTTCTGATAGGTCCAAAGAGCTCGCTGCTTGCTACAAGAAGTCATCTGCACTCAGAGTTCAGCGTGGGGATGGAGCCCTATGTCAGGGCGCGTCCCGGGCTGGGTTCAGGAAATCCCATGGGGCAGGGGGACTTGCGAAGCTGCAAGTACACCGTTCCCAAGCAGGCAGCCTGCTGAGAGCGCGCTTCTTACCCTGTTCCTACCCGCTCCCTCCCAAAGGCGAAGAGTGCTGCTGCCGGGCAGCCCCAAGCCGAAACCTCCTACAGAGAGCAATTCAACCAGAGCAGTGATGGTGGGGCATTAGACCACGAAGGTGCTTACTTCTAGCACCGGGAGCACTCACATTAAGAGTTACACGAGTTAATTACTCCAGTATTACACTACTCCACAAAAGGCGCCTAGGATCATTTCCTTGCCCTGATATCCTTAATAATGCTTCTGTGTGGCAAGCTGGGAAGGCAGCTAACAGAGAGTTTACAGGTTTAGAGAGGCTGGAAATGGAGCCAGCTGAGATTGTTAGAGGAGATATACGTGCACACAGACAGGTGCATGCATGCAGATGTCGCACTGGTAGAGTGAAACCATCAGGATGCAATCTTCTCTTTATTGCCAGTCTTCAGTCTGCCTTAGGCATGCCTTTATATCAAGGCAGTAGTTTTTCTGGGTGGGAATGGCTGTGCCCAGGTATAGCACTTCCATGGCAACATTAACGTCTTCACTGGAAGGACAGGAAAAAGACTAATGAGTTCCCAGCCCACTCCTGCTCCATACCCAGCCCATGTTCACCTATGCTGTGGCATGGTGTCCTAATGTACTGTACTTTGCTGGTGGGCAGAACTGTACCCTCATTTAGTTTCCCATTTCCACAAGCCCACTCTTTAGCATCTCCTTGTAGAACAGGCTTTCCACTGCCTGCTCCTCCACACCACTTCTGCTGGAAGTTGGCTCTTCCCGAGCTATAAGCAACGTGCAGGACAAGGTCTAATCAAAGCCTCGTACAGAGGCAGCAATACCTCCCTCTCTGCTAAATATATCTCTTAGGAACTGTTGGAGCGGGTCCAAAGGAGGGCTACAAAAATGATCCGAGGGCTGGAGCACCTCTCCTATGAGGACAGGCTGAGAGAGTTGGGCTTGTTCAGCCTGGAG
>Ga0065711_1035082_pt1 | contig 22836 bp, 11 predicted proteins | sample Hoacrofraction12_FD_59098 | JGI IMG/M metagenome (GOLD analysis project Ga0065711, IMG submission 59098) | Hoatzin crop microbial communities from Cojedes, Venezuela - Epithelial fraction 12 v2 (version 2) | ecosystem: Host-associated > Birds > Digestive system > Esophagus > Crop | place... | reverse complement strand
CCCCCTTTTGTTTTAATTTTTACCCAGAAGTAACTTTTGCTATTATGCTTGCTATATGCCTTTGATACAGACCCTGCTAATCTTCGTGCATGTGAAAAAAACCAAATATTAACTTTAGAAAAAGAGACAATAATAGCCTTTGATTTACCCATTGTAAAGCATTTAATTGAAGAGGAATTTTCATGAGAAGCTTAGAAGTAATCTATAAATTTTTACAGTTTCTTACTGTCTTTTAATCCATTCCAACACAAGCTTGAGGCACATGTGCTTTTTTGTGGAGTATTAATATTTGCTGTAAAGTATTACTTGAACATGAGTCCCAAAGACATCTAGCCAGTGGCAAGTGCTTTCCACAACTAGTTCTAGCTTCCTAGAGTGACTTTGCGAAATAGCTGTTCATGTCATTTGCTTCCAAACGTGATCTGTCTTTGTAAGTACAGTGTCGAGGGCTGACCTATGGATTTTCAAGAGCAGATTAGTAAGGCAGTCCATTGTATTAAGTCTGTCTGCCATTGCACTCAGGGGTGGATCATCCCGTCACAATCCATTGGATTTTTTCTGAGTAACTTGTATGAATATCTATCCCACATCTGGCAGAAGTCATACAATCTATATAATTTTTTGCATTATATAACAAATACGATGGAGTGCATCAACCACAGTATAACCAGCTGGTCGAAAGAGGGGATTTACCCCTCTGTATTCAGTGCTGCTGCAGCCTCAGCTTGAATACTGTGTGTAGTTCTGGGCCCCACAGTTTAAGAAGGATGTGAAGGTCATTGAATGCTTCCAGAGGAGGGCAACAAAGCTGGTGCAAGGGCTGGAAGGCATGTCTTATGGGGAGCTGCTAAGGACTTTGGGCTTGTCTAGTTTGGGGAAAAGGAGGCAGAGGGTTGACCTTGCTGCTCTCCACAGCTTCCTGAGGAGGGGAGGTGGGGAGGGAGGTGCTGAGCTCTTCTTACTGGGATCCAGTGATAGGACACATGTGAATGGTTCAAAGCTGCACCAGGGGAGGTTTAGACTGGACGTTAGGGAGCATTTCTTCACCGAGAGGGTGGTCAAACACTGGAACAGGCTTCCTAGAGAGGTGGTCGATGCCCCAAGCCTGTCTGTATTTAAGAGGCGTTTGGACAATGCCCTTAATACCATGCTTGTAATCCTCTAGTAATAATAATACCATGCTAGCAATAATACCATGCTAGTAATCCTCTACTTCAGTTGCACTTCAGATATTTCCACTGGCTTTCTTTTAAGATATGAACACGTACTTTCATAAGTCTGCCGTATACCACAGACGATTTGGGTGTAATATCCATTTGATACCTATTTCTATTACTCCACTTTGCCCATAGAGTTCTGCTGGGATTTCTTTTAACATTCTAAGCTACTGATTAGTTTCAAGATGCACATTCTCTTTTGAAAAGCAGGGGAAAAAAAAGTCTTGCTAGAGAAAGATTTCATTATTTCTCCTTCCACCACAATTGCTGAATTTCTTTCAATATGGCCTGAAGCCCAGGACAGGCAATATTCTGTAGTGTACCAGTGGCAGGGTTAAGATCCAGTATTTCATGATCCATCAGTGTAGAAGTGGGAGCTGTATACCATTGGCAGGGCAGATGATTGGAAAGGAAAGGGAATGTGTGCAGTACTTTCTATCAATCACGTCATTGCTGAAATATCAGACGTTGCACTTGTCATATTATGTGTGAAAAAGCAATTATATTTAATTATTACTTTTCTACAATGTGTTAGTTATCATTTCACTCTTCTTTAGATGTCTGCACAGTTATACTCCTGATATTAGAGGATTTATTTTACTGCTGGAGGAAGATGAAAGTGGTGCTAATAATATTTCTTAAATACAAAAAATATTTGCACAGTCTTTTTTGATAAAGTCTAAGAAATACAGAGAATATCTGACAGATGATAGAGAGATTATGTTGTTGTTTGTTTGGTTGGCATAAATTTCAGGCCAAAATGGCTAGATCGTCTAGTTGCTCATAACAGGTCATTGCATTTCACATAGTTTTTCTAAGGCACATCTTTTGAAAACAGATCAAATGTGTAATTGAGTCTTTTCATCAGTAATGGGAAAATTCAATGGCTGCACATTCTCATCACTGAAATTTTGTGCCTTAGCTTTCACATGAATGTGGATTCAACTTCAAGCCACTGTTTCCTGCTTTTCTCTGTCCTGCTAGATTAAATAGCCTTAGCACCTGGTGTTTTCTCCCTGCAAATGCATTTATATTCTGTAATCTTGTCATAGCTTAATCTTTTTGATAAAACTTGATGGATCTGTTTTGTCCCTCACTGAAATGCATTTTATAGAACCCTCAAATTATTTTGCATTCTTTTCTATGCTGCTGAATTTTCAACAACTCTTTCTTGACAAAACTCCTAGACCTAGACACAGCCTCCTTGGATTACTGTCACCAGTACTGTATACAGCACAGTGACAGCAATGCACCAGGAGTTTATGTTTAGTCACTAGGCTACTGTGATTCTCAGATGCTTTTTAGTTGCTGTTTTTCAGGATACAGTCTGCCATGCTTGTAGGTTTTACCTCTATTCTTGGTTTCTACAAATATAATTTTGCATTTTGCATTACTAAATTAGATGCTGTTTAAATAGAGGCCAAACTTGACAAGTGAGGCAGATTGTTCAGCATGATTCCTTTTCCTTATCATTATTTATCACTCTACTAACTGTATAGTCATGTGCAATAATTTTTAACTAGCTTGCTGATGAAAATGTTGAAGAGAATCAAACCTTGAGCCAGTTCCTTTTGGACTGCCTGAAAAATACTCCCCATCAATGGCAAACTTTTCAGTGACAACATTTCTTGAAGGTATTTCAGTAAGGTTGCCTGATTCCACTCCATGAAATATGGAAAAAAAATCCAAACAAAAGCTGCGCCATAACCTGGGTGGCTTTGCTGTGGGGTGCAATGTATAATATAGACCAGAGAGGGCAGTGCACATCCTGTTGGGTGACTCCAAGGTCAGCCTAAGATTCAGTGTATATACTATCCATGGTAGCTTTTGACCTATTTACCATGTGCTTTATTGATGTTGTATGATGCTCATTTATTAACCACAGTGTAATGTAGTGCACAGAAAGGCTATATATTAAGTGTATATAATTCCATTCATCAGCCTTATGAAAGAATGAAATCACTTTTGTTTGATGAGATCTGTTTTCCATAAAATGAAAATTCCCGACATTAATTGTATTCCTATCTTAAGTTTTCGGAGAAATCGTTTAGCAGCATTTCTGGGTCTCTTCACAATTTCACTTGGTTTTTATGACAACCTAATTATTTAGATGTCTAAAACATTTATTTCTCTAAAGATATTACATGAATTGATGACATATTTCTTATGCTGAAATTTCCCTACTGTCCTAGTGTTTGTTATACGAACATAAATCATACTAGGTTTGCCAACTAACCAGTTTTAGACTCCTGACTATGAGCCATGCCAATCTAAAGCTCTTTATCACTCTTAGGTGATTTGGAAAGTAATGAGAATTCAATACATTCTGTCTGATCTTCATCCAAGCATTCAATAAACTACCATTTGGGTAGATATTAGTTAAAATGAAGAACAGCAAAAATGGATAGAAATACAGGAGCTGAGAGGAGAACGGACTAAAGACAATAGGACAAAACATTGTTTGATGGAAGAATTGTGATGGAAAGAGATTGCCTGTAGGCTTCCTCAAGGAGTGGTTCTGGAGGTTGATCATGTATAATAGTTTAATTAATTATCTTGGCAGAAATAGTAGGGATGTGGTAATGAAATTTGCTGATGGCAGAATTTGGGAAGTATTATCAAGACAAAGAAGAAATTGGATGACCTCAAGGACTGCAGTAATAGAATAGTATTACGTTTAATAATGAAATGTGCTAGGTCATGCATTTAGGGACTAATAACAAGAATTTCTTGCAGAAGCTGGGAGCTGATCTGTTGGAAACGACAAAAAAGGTGAATCATCTGGGTCAGCCAGGGTATGACAATAGGGGAAGTCTGTGAAAAGGGCGGGTAACCCAAGGATGTATCTGGTAAAGTATTTCCAGTAGAGAAAGGTGAGTAATAGTGCCATTGTAGAGTGTGCTGGCAAGACCCTGCTTTGGAATCCTTTCGAACAGCCCTATCTGCGTCCATATTTTCCTGAGCTTTGTAAAATTAGCCTTTCTAAAGTGCTGGATATAATATACCAGTTTATTCTGTCATGTGTTTGCCTGTTGCTAAGCAACCTGTTGTCCACAGTGTATGAATTAGTTTATCTGTATCCATCATAAGGTGGTATCTTGCTAAATGATGAGTTTTACTCTCTCTGGGGCCCATGTGCACATCTATATGCAGTTGTGCTGCATGAAATTCAGCAGATTATTTATATTTAGATAGGTTCCAGCCTGTAAAATCTTTATCCTTGCACAATCATGACTGATAGCTACTAGCCATATCCATAGAAGAGTATAGAGTGCTGTATTTAAAGATGCTTAACACTATCTTGATGCTATGTCTCTGGTACCCCTTTGGCTTAAGTGAGAATAGAGTGAGGAAAACTTCTAGTGCTTTTAAAAATCCAGAAGCACAGTAGACTTTCACATGGAGTCCCCTGAAATCACTAAATGGCCATGTATTGTAAGAAACCATTTTGCAGGAGCTTATCAACATCTAAAATCTTCAACTGATCAAAGGTTTAAAGACTATACAAGGCTGCAAGAAACTCAGAAGAATAATAGCTCGGCATATGGCCCATAGGCCCTTTGAAGCTCTTGACCAGCTTGACAGAGCTCATTATCACCTGACTTTAGGCCCCCTAATGAAGTGATTCATTACACATTCTGGCACTATGAGCAATTATTTTTCCAGTGGTTTTGGGGGAGGACAGCATGGGAGCCCCACTCAAACTAAGAACTCCTGTTCTAACTATTGGGAGTCTATAAACACTGACAAGTTTGACTTAGGCTGTTGCTCTGAGTTTCTCCAGGCTCTCAAGTTCACACCAGGAGGTATGGAAGCCCTGAGTCCCTGCTTAACCTGCGCTCTCCAGGCTCCCGAGCTGTGTGCTGTGAGTTGGCACTCGTCGCCTTCACGAGTCCAGTTATGACAGAAATTCATTGTCACAATCTCTGACCCCAGTCCTATAGACACAGGCGGGTCTTCTTCAAATCCAGGCCTGGAAACCTTAGGATCTCCAGTTTTTATAAGCGTACCGCTAACCTCTTAGAGTCATTAAACTTGTGACCCAACATGCAAGCTGCCTTCCAGGTTAGCTAGGAAGAGATCAGATATCAACAGCAGATTTTTTTCTGCTTAAAAGCCTGCCTATGTTTGTGCTACATGTTGCTGAAACCAAGATGCTCATACAAAATATATTTATTTCAGTGAATCAGCATTTTTTGTACGTGACCCTGGTTCGGCAGGGGTCTTGGACTGGATGACCCACAGAGGTCCCTTCCAACCCCTACCATTCCATGATTCTGTGATTTTTTGACAAAACCCTTGCTTTGGATTCAGGATTTTTCACATGAAACTTCTCCGTTTAAAAGGAGGGAGGAAACAAACATGGTGTCAGGCTTCCTGACATCATCATATTTCAAAGGAACAGTGCCATGCAGTTTTGAACTGTCATTACATATCCAATAACGGGTGATGAGACACCGATGAAATGTTGCAACACAACATGGGCATTTTGCTTTATGTGATAAAACTCCACAGGTAGCAATCACAGGCCTATTCACATTGTTCCAGAGGGAGGGAAAAACCTCTCTTACATGCCTTTACAGCTGAGCTGGCAGGTAGCTTTATCACTTGCTCACAGCTGTATATTAGGTTTTTTAGCCATGGGATTTACTCCATCATTGGACTAGAATACGTTTTTTTGTGTGTATCATTGTGCATGGGAGGGTGAATTGAGCAGCATATCTTTAGAAAGAACAAAATAAAATGAAGTAGTAGTGAGGGCTGTAGGGTCTGATTTCTGACACCCATTCAAAGGCTTCACAACTCCAGCTGAAGTTTTTAATTTTCTGCTTTCAAAAATTATGTTTCAGGTGCAGTACTTCTAATGCTTATCACTGAGTTCCTGGCTCTCCACTCCTAACTGGAGCCAAAGAGAAATAGATACGCCAGATATATGCCTCTGTCTGCTCTCTAACACATCTTTCCCTGTAAATTCATGAAGTACAGGGAAATGAAGGGCAAATGAAAGCAATAGCTAATGCAGTTTTTGTGTAAATGGTCACAACAGATATTGGATATATGATAGTGAAAGAGTCTTACATAAAAAGGGGCAAGGAAAGAGAGGCACTGCTAATTCTGAATTAAAAAGACCTTTGCAATATTTAAAACTCCACAGAGTTATTTTGGTTAGCAGCTACAGAAGATGTAAATCAAGGATGAGAAGTAATCCAAAAGAGGAAGCAATACTTTCACAGGAGATTTAAGAAAACTACTCACAAAATTCTTTGATATTGCTAGGTCACTTGAGCAATATGCATTTCAAGTGAAACATCAGTTTACTAACTGATGCATTCACTGAGCATTCAGCTTGTATTCAGCTTGCATTCATCTTGCTTTCAGCTTCCATTCACTGAGCAGCTTATAGAGAAAGCATAGCTCTGATTCATCCACAAGGTTAACTTGTCCACTGTTGCCCACACTGTTCTTAGAGGCTTTTTTTCAACTTCATTGCCCGGATAATTTTGTTGAAGTGTGTAACCATAAGTGATCCAGCCATTCTGCCTCTATTTATCCATGTGCAAAGCGGGAGCCATCAGAGATGGCTTTCTGGGAGAGAAGGTTCTGCTGTGCCTGCATCTGCCTTCTCCCCCTGCCTTGGACCATGGCACCTAAGGGAGCACAGTGAATAGACACTGGAGGCACTCTCAACTAAACCTGAAGAACTCAGTTTGGAAAAGATGCTCTAGCATATTCATAAGGCAAAACTTGCCTTTTCTGGTACCCTGGTGAAGTGCCTTGTGAAGAAGCACTGCCACCACAGCTTCACTTGGGCTTCATAGTAGGGAGAAAGGTGTGTGACAGAAACTCCCATCTGTTAACGGAGTGAGGCCAGTAGAGGGTGTCTTGCAACATTTTTGCTGATTCTTTGGGAGCCATCCCAGTCGATGTTGGGAATGTACTAGTATCATTACCAGCTCATAAGAAAGAGTCTTCACCAAAACAACCATATTGGTATCATAACCTTGTGTATGTCCAGTCAGTCCCACGGAGTGTGAAGAAAGAAATTGGTTTGTCTTGAATACTTGTGTATCAGAATTAATCATACTATTAGCACTCAATTTCTGTTTCAGTTTTTCTCCGATCTTGCTTAAATTGTTTATTACAAATTTAGATTAACTTGTCTGAATCAGAAAAAGAAAAATGAGAAACACCTTTAGAAAAGCTTAAAACAACCCTCACCACTGGCATTTGTAATAGTGTGCTATTCAAATAGCTGCTGGCTAGGAAGGGAAAGGGAAGTGTGCCAAGATAAGGTGACAAGGGAGACCAGCAGCAAGAAAGTAAGATTTGCTGTTTGCAGATTTGACTGGTTGATTTGACCAGAAAAATAATTACTTATCTCCTAGCCCCGAAGGAGATGGTATTGCAGCATCATGCATCACAAACACTGCTTTTGGAAACCAGTATCTCAGAAGCAACAACATGTGACTATCGGAACTTCCATGAGTTTGAAGCAGTTCTGCATTCTCCCTTTATCTATGATACTTTTCACCACAATTACTTCTATCTTTCCCCCCTAATTAGTGAATAGGTGGGTAGACAGATTATATTGATTTAAATAATGTCCTAATCTTAACTCTGTTAACATGGTCATTAAAATGATGTATAATATCACAAGTTCAGGTTTGTAGTTTTGCCCAATCACATGCAAGAGGGGAACTTAACAACTGTGCATGGTTTACTATGCTGAGCATGTGAATAAAGTGATAAACATGCCATAAATTTAGTGTGGATGTTTACATGTTTACATCTATATGGTGATTTTTCTGGTTCAAGTTATGATCACTGCACAGGACTGTGATTTCAATGTTTTGCTTTGCCAAATTCCAGAAAGGAACTATTTTATAAGTAAAGTGATTTACTGAAGTTAATGTCAGTTCCTCTTTGTGGCCAGACTGAAAACAGTATTTATACAGACAAGAAAAAGAATACATTTGGTTGACAAGATAGAGCAGTATTTGCCATCAGACTATTGCGAGCAAGAAGAAAACCCCAACAAAATAAAATATTAATTTTTATTGAGTGGTAATTAAAATAGCTTTTTTGCATGCTTTCTGCTTTCTGAGGTAGTTGAGCAGAGAATCTTGTTTTCCTGGAGTCATTCAAGCATAGAGTAAGCAAAGCTCCAAGGAGATGAAATCTCTCATTTTGGCAGATGTTTTAGCAAACAGCATTCCTGATGAAACTTCTGGAGGACTTTTTCAGTCTAACACAACGACTAACTACCTCATGTGTTTACATTCTTCTTTTCTTAAATATTTCTGCCATCATGCAAACCCCAGGCTTAGTTGTACTGAACAAATTTGGTGTCTGTAGACAATAATACATTGAAGTTGGTGCCATACCATTATTTTTTCAGTAGTTTTGCAATATCATCACAAAGTTAAAGGTCCACAACAGCTGGAATTTCTTGTAATATTGTGTTCCAAATAAATAATGTTGATGTACCCTGATGTTTTGAACGTATCAGAGATTTTCAGGATTTTCGTGACTTTTAGTATTGAAAAATTGTTCAGGTTGCATGTAGAACCAAATCTACATGCTTTCTTGATGTTCTGTCCCAATTTTAGGAAGCAAGCTTCTTTCATCTTCATCTTGTTGTGTAAATAGTATTATGAATTACCTGAGAGACATGCTTTTATCTAAACCTTTTGGAAGTGCTTGAACATATAAGCAGACTTTTCCTGTTATAGCTTGAATAAAGAAAAAACCTACATTTGACTACAAAGCACATCTGTGCTTTGCATTCTGCGTGGAGTATGAAGCTCAGCGTACCTATGTGTCATAAAATCAAAATCAAGTGACGATGAAGTTGGGGTTAGAGGATCAGCAATATTTTCTTCTCTTTTTTTTTATATTCTTGCACAGTTCCAAACACAATGGTTTTCTAGTCCAAGTGTGGGGTCCCCAGATGCTAGCATAATAAATAAAAGAGAAAACCTGTTATTATTCCCATAGATCATTCCTCTCTAATGCTGCCCTCAAATATTATTTTAACTTTATGCTTTCTGTAAAGAATGCTTGATATTTAGGATGTTCCATTTAGAAAAAAAACCAAACAATGAATCTATCCTATTATTTCTGAAGAACAATCTGTATAACATACATGCAAGCTAGGACCCATGGGAAGTAAGCATTGTGGCACATCCTGCTTTCTGTTATGTACCACCATATGTCTGATATACATTAATGTTGTAAAATAAATTGCTCTGATAAGCTCCATAGTTATTTAATTACAGTATTTTCTTCAGTGTAAGTTGAGACAGATAAATGTTGTACAGAAATAGTTCTGCACATCATTTTTTGCACTTTCTTTTCCCGATTTATGCCCAATTTTCTTTTATACAAGAGTGGCACTGTTTTCAGGGAAGAATATTTAGCATGAATCTCAGCAAGTGGACTTATACAGTGAGTTAATGAATTTTTAAACACTATAAACAACAATGATTGTATTAAATGAGCTGTTTATTTTCCAAGTCGTTCAATATGAATGTGGAGTAACTATTGTGGAAGAAACCAGATTCTTATGATGTAGCTGTATGTTAGATAAACAAAAGCACTCTTTATAAAAACCACTGTCCACCCCTTTTGTTGCTTCTGCCTTGCTGTCTTGAACTTTTTTCCCCCCCATATTATGTAGGTTTGCCTGACTTAAGTCAAATATTTACTGTAAAAATACTCCTGGATGCTTTTGATGACTCATCTGTATTACCAGCTTAGTGGATGGCATTCTTCTTTCTGTGTAGATACTGACCTAAAGTCTCACTGGGGTATTGTGGAGTACTGCTCTTCTCTTACAAATGCCTCTCTTCTTGATGTTCCTCACAAAAATTACTACTTTTTATCATATATTGTCTTCCTATCTGCACATAGGAATGCTAGTCATAATCCGTGTGTCAGGTAGTATACAAATCCAGAACAAAAAGCAGTTTGCAGTCTATGCACAGGACAGGAGAAAGGATGCTTAAAATGGGTGAGCATAAACACACAATGAGATATTGGTTAGCATGTTTGAAAGTGATCTTAGCTGTAAATCCAACTTTCAGCAAGTGACTTGAAGGAGGAGAAAGAAAGTATTTGCAAATGCTTAGTGAAAATTCTGTATGAATTTGGCATGGAACAAAGTGAAAATGTTGTTAGAAAATTGATTAAATGGACAGTGGATTCTTATCTCATGGAACAAATGAAGGTGAGAGTTATCATTTGCAAACTGACTGAGAGCTGTTAGTTTAGGAATGGGCTGGAGGTTGAAAGGGAAGTGTATCCCAAGCTTGAGGTGTTAGAAAAATACAAGAACGAAGAAGGATAGTCAGCGGTCAGTGTGACACTGGTAGTGTTCAAGCAAGACATAATTGGTCTGGATTTTACTTTTGTTTGTAGGCAATGCTACAAACTGGTGTAGGGTGAGACAACATGCAGTTTCAGTTGTATTTGTGATGGACTGAATGTCAAGAGTTTGCAAACACTACAGAAACCACTTAACCAAAGATGTTGCTTCCAGAAGCAGACTGCAGGTAATATTTCTGGAAAAAAACCCTGTCCTGTGGGTAACTACTTTAAATAAATATTTGTATTTATTTGAAGACATTTCTATGGGACTTGGTTCAGTCATCTGTAGAATAATGTATGAAAGCTTGGACCAGAGCTGTCCCAACTTTTTGATGTAGCAGTTGTTACGTTAAGCAGAAAAGTGGATATAAAACACATATTTAATTTTCTGAAAATGGATCTAAAAAAAATACATCACAGTGCCAGTTGCTGTTGCAGATCTGGGGTTTGCTACTGGAGAAATATTTTAAAACAGCAAAATGTCATTTTGTTGTGTTATATAACTTTGACATCACAAATGGAAATAACATGTAACATATTCTGACTTTAGTATTATGAGATATTTTAACCATGAAAGTTTGAGGAGACCGTATTAGGAGACATATCCCTGAACAGGTTCAAAAAGCCATCACCAGTATCTACACAGACATAATACAGGGGCTGTGATGTTTTCAAGTCTAGACTCGAGGGGTACTGGCAAGGTTCTTAGCTGTCTTTCTGAGTGCGCAGGTGCGTGCTAAAGCAGTGGTCTGCTGCTTGTGTCTGCCTTCTTTGTTCTCCCCTATTCCCTCCGTGTTCATTTTTGACAAATCAGGGGTTTGTTTTATGTTTAGAATTCTTAGCAGTTTTTTAATAAAGGCTGCAACTGCAATCAGTGAGACCAAGCCCAGAGATCAGCTAGGCAGGATTCTGTCAATAGAGACTTTTGTTTTCTCAGCACTGAGGATTTTTTTGAGCTTCACAGACTATGAAGCAAATGTGCTTCCTGCCCTGAAGAAAGGAGTGTGTATCTATAAGTGTATGTATATGTATATGCATATGTGTATTTTGAACTCTAGTCTGAGGGATCTACTCTGAAAACACCTAATACCTAACTTTTTATTTCTGAAAATTTGTATGCTCAGAAAATGAACTCGTGATTATCCTTGATACTTTGCAGTTCACCTGATGCGCTCTCTTCCCTTTCTGTGATCCGCTGAATCCTTTGCATGTTTTTGATTTCCTTCTTGTTGCTCCTCACTGCCCCTACATTTGTAAATCCCACATTCATCGCCTGCCCCGTAGCCTTTGGGAAGGAAGGAATCAGAACTTTGGTTCTTTAAGGAAGATCAGAGATAGGCATGAGGAAGATGAGGGTCAGAGACTGGGTGGGAGGGATGGAGTGAATGAGAGAAGTGGTTGGAGGTAGCTGTGGCAAGAAAACATACATACATACCATGTCAATGGAAGAAAGCTTTTATGTATTGAAACAGTGTTCAGTGAATGATGAGGGAGTTATACTGAGTAAATACATAAAATGAATTCAAGCAGGATAAGCAAGAGCTTCATATGCAAATTCATGTAAGTGTCCATATATAAGAATATAGAGGTTAATTGCAATATTGTAGGTAGACAATATGCAAACACTTGAATTTTTTCCCGAAATTTGGCCTGTATGCTGCTACACTCTGATGGTGTCTGAAGTGATTAATTTATGTTTATTGAGTGCTTTTGGATCGGAAGAGCTGTGTGATAGAACTGGCCATTGGCCATCTCTTCCTGAACTTTCATGAGGCATCAGAAAGTCAGGTATGGGAGAAATGTAATCCAAAGTCATCCTTATTCTAAAAATACTCCTCCAGGGTTTTCTGCATGATGATATTCTAGACAAGATTCTGTGGCAGAGAATGAATTCTGGATTATTTATTAACGGGAGTGGTGGGAGGGCAAGCAGGGCACAGTTTGCCTATTCATGACTTACCCATTGTACATGCCAGTGGTTTTTAATATAATTCTTCACATTTCAGAGTGGTCAAAGAGCATGTAATCATAGGAGTTTGTGTAGGACTGGTATTGTATACAAGCTATGACTGGTCAGCCAAACCCTGCCTTACTGTTTCCAATTCACTCTGAAGCTTATAACCAGTATCCACTTCTACTTCACTGAAGACAATGTTTTGACACCAAACTGAAATACATGGATTTTATGGATTCAGAAATGGCTTTCTGTGGGCATTTATGCAGATGAAGCTTGACTTACACAAATGTTCAGAAAAGGCAGTTGTGAAAGCAATGTGAACTTACATGAAGCAGAATTTAATTTCTAAATAGCACCATTTCTCTGTATTTCAAGCTAAAACACTACAATTTTACATGCCTAAGAGGGAGACAGAGTACTTAGTGCCTGCCTGGAACCAGTCTCTCTGTTGGGAGCAAGAACCCCGTATGAATAATGTAGCCCTGGAGCAAGCTTCCTCTTAGCTGGTGCAGTAGGATGACTCTATAGCAAAATGAACTACTTGCTGATGCACTGGAATGACAAGATATATTAGTGATTTTATGTCAACAGTGTAAAATTCATTGTGTTGATTAGCAAAGGTCATGTTATTATTGCCGTGATTAAATTATGACTTTGCATCTTATCTGGGATTTCACAACAATGAATTAAAAAGGTAGCTATAGTTATGGTCTCATCAGTAGTTTTTCGTATTCATGTATTAAGTGACATAAAAGTTACTAACAGTAGCATTATTTTCCTTTCCAGTATGAATAAATGAACTTTCTGTACCTTCTCTTGCATCCTGAACCCTTACATAGTGAACAGTATCACAGGACCAGATGAAGACCCAGCAGGGGTAAATCTGGTTGTAGCAATGAGAACACTTGGTATTAAAAAAGAGACTTTTGAGTCATGGCTCCAGACCATTTTCAGAGCTTTAAATGCCTTTGTTCCATGAATTGTCTGGGCATTAGAGAACAGGCCTAGCCTGGCCCATCTTCTGACTGTTTTCTGTTTTCAGCAAATCGGTTTTGAAGGCAGATGGCATATCTTCCACCTCACAGTAACTGAAAGCCAGATGGTTAATCCCACATCTCCTGGGATGAGCTCAGGCTGCTCTATTTTCTAACCATTAGGTGAGTTCTCTAACAGCTAGTCATTACACAAATGGTATACAACCTACTGTCACAGCAGATGAAATTAGTTGTATTACTGACTGCAACTAATTTTCCAGGCTTCCCATAGCATGGGTAGAGCTTGGGTTCCCACGTGCTAAACCTGGTTAGCAATGGCCCATCAGGGAAAAGACGTGTGCATATCTCTCTGGAAAAGGCACTCTGAACATGTATTAGTGACTTGAATGGAGCATCTAGGAAACCAGGCAAGCAGAGACAGGCATCCACTAAAGAAAAACTGGTGTGCTTTTGGGAAATTTCTGTTTGGGACTTAGAAATGGGTATTAAGCAATTATGTCTGAACTTCAACAAGACTGAATAAGCTCTTTTTAAGAAGCAACTTTAATAATAACAATGAGCAACTTTAAGAATGATTATGTTTGAGAGTTATTTGAGTATATATAAAAGGTGGCTGGGTAATGAAAAAAATTTGAGAGTAATTCTGATGCTCTTATAGAAGTACAGACAGATAACTCTTTTTAAGTCATTCTGTAGGATAACGGCAGTTTTACTGAACATAGACATGTCATTACTACTTCATACTGAAAGTCTAGTGAGTTGTCTTGTGAGTGATCAAGACTCATGATAGCTGAAATGACAATGCCTGTTCCTTCTAGTGGTGTGAGAGAAGAATTTGGACAAAAGGAATGTGGTGCTACCATCGTAACTGTCATAGCAAAGTCAAGACTCCCTAGAAGAAGTTTCTGTGGGAAACCAAGTCCCTGCTCCTTTAGATTCAGATGAGGGAGTTAGACTCTTGTCTTCGAGGTGGGTACTCTAGCTCAGTGGTCTCCAAAGTAGAGTGTGTGCACACCTCAGGGGTGCTCAAGACAGTCCATTGGGGTGCAGAAAGAAAATATTTTTTGTACCATTAATAAATAAAATAAAAGAAATTTTTAAATATTATTTATTTTACCTTTATCTCATCCTTTTTAATTTCTATTTTTGTGCATGTTTTATAAGATATGTAATATATTATTACAGGAGTAATGTATATAATTTATAAATAAATAGACATGTATTGGGTATATGTGTTCAGAAATGTTTTACTGATAAGGGTGCACAATCAAAACAGTTTGGAGACCACTGCTGTAGTGTATGTGTGATAGCCTTTCTTTTTGGAGTAACAGTTAATTGCAGATATAAGAAAAGTACCACCCACAGAAAACAAGTATCATGAGAAAGAAGGGCTCCTAAGAGTCTGGTACATAGAAAGATCTCCTGCAATTAAAATTGCTTTGGTTGTCTGCATTTCTTTCTGTGTTCCTAGCGTCTCCTTATTAGATATCAGAAGCCTTTCCCAGTAAGTGTCATTCATGCTAATCCCACAGAAACCTTTGATAAATGGGCTCTCCCAAACAATAAAAGTTTCTCTAAAGAATTCCAACAAGCTCTTGCCTGAAGTTCTGTGATTTATTTTATTTTAAAGTATTTATTTACTTAGAAGTCAGTACAATGCATTGCATTGCATAAAAATGATGGGCACTGCACTGGTGAAAATAAATAATATCTGTGAGGCAAAGAAATACATTTATCATTCTTGTGTACATGTGAGCTTACCTTACACTCTCAAAGCTTTGTGGAAGAATATGACTGGATGACTTCTAAAATTAGTGATAGTTGCTGTGCAAACCATAATTTAAAGGATTACGTACATGCACATACTTAGATAGGCTTTGTGTTCTCTGTTCATTTTTTCTTCTGAATGTCCAACAAATAAAAATTTTATGCACTGAGTGGTTGGTGCTGCACTTTAAGTAACGTTAATACATTCAGAAAATGCAGAAATGACATGAAGTGTCAGCAGCTCAGCTTGTCTATGGCATGATGAATATATATGTCATTTTTACAAGAGCAATGTATGTGCAGGAATCTTTGTCTCATGTTTAGAAATACTTCATGCAGATTTGCCTTCGATGTTACTTGTATATCAGGTTTATGAAATAGACTTTTGCCAGTGCAAGCAAGTTGGCTTTGAATATGGGCATGAAAAATCTCAGCTCTAGTATGAACAGAAAAAAACATAATGGATTCTATGTTGTTTGGAGAGGAAGTAAATTTACACTAGCAGGAAAACTCGTTTTGTTTTTGCATCCTGGGCATATGGACAATAGTGTTTTAGTTCAGATCAGGAGTGAACTTTCAAAATGAATCTCCTGACGTGCCCCAGTTGTTTTCTTTAGTTCACACTGTGGGGTGGCCTTAGTACACAATTGCACATTAAATGAAATAGAAACGGGAGGATGAGGTCCAGCTGCAAATGAGCGTTTGGGCAATGGGACTAGATTAAGGCAAATCCAGTATAAAAAAGCCGTGGATATCCAGTCCCTACTACTAACTGTTTTGTTCTGCAGATCTTCTCCTATTTGTCTTAAAGAGTTGCTAATGTGGACGTAGTTTTTGTGTCTCCTTTGGAAGAGGATTGGTTTTCAATGCATCTGTGCCAGTGTAGCTATGATGGTAGCTGTGATGGCACAGGATCTGTAAAACAGAGAAGCCTTCAGCAAGAAAAACCTATCCTAAAACATAATCTGGAGGCATTGCTACTGTAAAAAGAAGCTGCTTATCACACATTACAGGTCAAGCAGCGAGCCGTGTAACGGGTCCTTCAGTACTATCATCAGCCATATCAGAACCTATCTTCTATCTGCTCTTTTCTTAGTGAAACAATGGTTGAAGGCCGCTTGGAAAGCTCAGGTCATATTCATAGTAAAACACAGAGAAGACAATGGACAGTTCATGCTTAAATGAACACAGTGTATTTCTGACTGCTTGGTGGCCAGGTAATGGCAGTTCCAGCCAATTCTGAGAGCAGTCTGATTTCTACTAAGATTGATCCTGCTGAAGTAGTCTAATAAATGAGATATTTATCAGAATGTTTTATGGGGTTCCAATTCGTTATATTTTCTCTTCCTTGTACTACAGGGAACATTAGCTTTCTGAATGGGTCATTTTGAAAGTGCTCTCTGTGATAGCACTAGGACATTATAGATTGCCTTCAGTGATTTTGGTTGCTTTGGGTGCTCAATTCAGTAAAAAAGCACATTTCTTAGCCTCGTATCTGATTTGTATCATTCCAGATAGGGGCAGGACCTGTGCGTACTACCAAGTGCTAGGAGCAGTTCCTTTAAGCAGATGGTTTTTAGATTTGCTTATAGATTGAAGAGTTACTTATAGCAACATAAGAACTGACAATAGCAAGCCATTTCTTTTGCTGTCATTAGGACCTTTGGAGGAATAAATCACTATTAATTATATTACATAAAGAGTGTGCGTTATATTGAAGGAGATGGGAGTAACGAAGACCAACATGGATTTCATCTTTTAACTTCTCCTGTTGCTTAATATTTCACATGTCATTAAACTCTGTATGCTTGCAGGGATTGAGGAAAACTAATAAGGGCCTACAAATGCTGGCTTGATTTTTGTAGATACAATTTTTTCTTTTTGTTTAAAAAAAATGGGTTTAATTGTTTGAAAGAAGAGCATATCAGTGAAAAGATCATTTTTCTCTTCTTTATTACTAACTTTTATTGCTTGCACATCAGAGTTATTTCTGGGTACAGGCTAATGGCTGTCATCTCCAGGGCACACGCGATCGCTACTTTGCTGTAATTTAAAGGCACAGAACCTTAGGCTGTGGTCCAGCAGTCCTCTTCAAAGTACAGGTAACTTTGCATCTAAAAGCATGGTTAACTAACCAGTGTGTTAGTCAAATGTGACAGTTAACCACACATGTAAGCATGTAAATACACCATGAGTACCAGGAAAATAACCAGTCTGCAGATTTTCTGTTCTTTCTTTGGTTAGATGTTGCACAACCCAGAGAGGTGCAGTGGTGTCCATTCTGTCACTGTCTTTCTCACTGATTTTGCAGAGCATCAGGAAAGAGTCAGGAGCATAAGTGTTTTGATTTATAGTGCTTTTAATTTTTTCTTTTAAAATAAAATTTTTATTTATTTTTAAAAATAATAGTTTTTTAAAAAGCTCGCAAAAGCCACCCCCAACAAATGATTGATGGAAACCGTTTCTGAAACTGAGAATTTTATGTCACAGTCAGACTTTTCTGTAAGGAAATAAATAAAATAGTGAAAAAATTGCATTTCTTTCAGATCTGATTTGTAAAATTACCTGGGCCAAACTACTGGACTTACACTAATGGTCATGGACTTTTACTTCACTATTGCAAGCACAGTGGTAGGGACAGGGGCTGTGTCTCACAAGTCAGAGCCATATCTCTGCCTGCAAAGCCCTACTTGGAACCACTGAGCAAGTGTATCAAGGGCTAATAGTCAGCTACTAGGGATGGTCCAGGGTAGATCTCATTTTCTTTCTCCCGTGAACTAGGAGAGAAGAAAAGAGAAGAACTTCAGATATAGTGTTTATGCTGTTCTGCACACTCAGTCAAGTTCTTAGGGCTTCCGTGTCTGTGCTGTACATCTCTGAATAGTTATTGATAGTGAAAAAGACACCATGGTAAGCTCCAGAAAATCTGAATATATGTTTTGCTTTAGATCTTTTCTCTCACACTGTCTTATATCAAAAGAATGCCGGTGTTAGCACCCACTTTTAACTTCAACTTTTAAACTTTTGGAGTGAAATAGAGAGCTATTCGGCGTAGAAAACTCATGTTAGCTTTTGTTTGAAATTTCCTGCATCATCTTTTTTTCGGTCTATTTTTCCCCATAGTATAAATAGAGCAGTTAATAATGCTTCACACCACTGTCACTTACTGAAGAGGGGTAGTAGTTTTCCATTATAAGCCTACCTTCCATGTTTTATCCTGAGAAATCCTTAGAAATTGTTCTTTCTGCTTCAACACTTACATGAAAAATCTGTGGCCAGAGGTTAGCTTTTGACCAAATTTGATAACATTTAAGTCAGTCTTCTAATTTATTTTTTAATAAAAGGTGAAAGCGAAAGGTGTCATAATGATGGATGCCTGTACTACAGCGTGTCAGGGCTTTTCAGTTGCCTGTCTTTCTGCCAGCAATTGGACATGCTGTGATCATAAGTGCCAAGGAGCTAAAACAAAATGACATTTCTATTTCCTAGTGCTGGCAAAACTGAAGTTTGGATGCTCAGAAAACACCAGTGACCACTGTCTCCCTTAACACCTGACTTATTCCAATAAATAGCTTCTGATACATTTGAAGAGGTTTGAAAATGAAGCAAAGTGAAGCCGCATAAAACTTGTCTAACAAGTGAAAAACAATCCTACTTTCCTGCTGCAGGCTATAGAAAGAAAGGGTGGTATTGTTTTACACCAGAAGGCACTGATTTCTTATGATCCCAGAAAGGAAGGCACTCAGACTCTGTAAAGTATCAGTTAAAATCCCATTTTTTGGTATTAACAGTATAAAAGAGAAAAGGGTAATGCAGATGATCTAATGTCCCTTCAGATGCTGGGAGCCCCTTGTTGCATGGCACCAAGCAGCTCTCCAGCCAGGGCACAGCACGCTGTGTGGATCCCATCCATGGGAAGGTCACTCCTTTTTGGTTATTTGAGATCGTATAGGGCTTTCTCAAAAGAAAACAATATTATTCATCGTTTCTCCTGTCAGACAAAACGGATGTTCACTTGGGAACTTCTTGCTGCGCTTTCAGATAAAGGCAAGGTCGGGCAGGTGGTGTAATTGCTGGTACAGCATGGGAGCTACCCACAGGCTCCTCTGTTTTGAGGAGGCTGTCCTGCAGCCAGGGAGTATGTGCAGCACTGATAGCACAGCACAGGCCTGCACCTGCTCGGGTTAACTGTTATTGGTATAACTAATTCCTCCAGGTACAGCGGTCGTGTGTGCAGGATCACTCTAGGGATGCGCTTGTAACTTCAGCCACCAAGGGCTACAAGCGGCTGGTTAGTAACTCTGCCTTCGTGCCATATTTCATAACTAGGATATACAAATGAGTCTTAAAATCACCTCTTTTGTTGTCCTGTGATCAGGCTTTTTATCCTACTGATTTATTTAAAAGCTTTCAGGTGTATTCTGCCCTAGTTTTCTCTGCAATGCATTTTGGGTTCCTCCTTTTCCATTCACCTAAACAGCACTGAACTTCTGCTGTGCCTGCCTGATATATGCTTGCAGTGCTATGCCTGTGTCAAGACATGGATTCAAAACGTCAAACATTTTTATGCTTACACAGGAAGCATGCTCTGCACGGTCTGATTATAGCTATACAGGTTTCTGGCCAGCTTTAATTTGTCTGTATTTTCTAGGTTTGGAAGACAGTGGGTCTTCTGCTTTGAGTGAATGCTGCTATGATGATTTACAGAACATTTTTGTATGATATTTTTACACTTTATGTTGACATTGAGCTTGATATCAGTCTTCTACAGATGTCTCCTGGGAAGGCTAAATTCAAGTTCTAGTACAAATGAACTAAATAAAGCAGAGAGTCAGAATTAGAAGGGGTTACTTAAAACCTACCTAGAGTTTTGCTTTGTGTCTCAGAGTGTGCTTTCCTAGCACATCCAGGTTAAGGGGCAAGTCTAGTTGTAACTGCTCAGTGGTGGTAATTTGTGAATGAGGAATGATCTGGCATGGAGGGTAAGAAGGTCCACTTGCAAGAAGGAGTTAAACTAGCTGGAAGCAAGAATGCCAGAGACAGAACAGAATCCTTGCAAGGGAGTGAAGTTTCCCTTGGTGATAAGAAACAGCCTCAGCATCGTCTTGTAGCCATCCTGGAATGGCAATGCTCAGGGGCACAAGCTCAGGGGGCCACCTTTGGGCAGCAGAGCTGGGCTAGGGGATGGACCCACGCAGGCTGAGACCTCCCATGCAGCTACTCTTAGGATTGGTGCTGGTGCAAGGGTATATAAGGAATCTACTTGTGATACATCTTTGCAGATTTCGTGTAGAACCGTGTCTTGTGGTAGGACTTTGTCCAATGCATTGTTCATTAATTTTTTCTTTCATATCAAAGTACAAACATGTGTTTAATTAGCCTCAAGGTGTACTGTAAAAATTCCTCAACACAGGCAATTCCCATTTGGAAGTGGGTTGTGCTCAGTGTTTCAGCTACCCTAGATCACTCCTCAGGTATGGTATAGGTTCTTGCCATTGGACTACTTCTTTTTATAACATTTAGCAGTGCCAAGCCAAATGCAACTGTGCCTAGCCAAAAAAAATGCAAATGATGATTATCTCCTGCAGTCTGGGGTCATCTGTGATGTCACAGCATGAGAATTACACTGGACCTATCCTTAACAATGGAAGTCTTCCTACCCCCACAAAAAGCAACAGTAATTTGCAAAAGCAACAATAATTTTGCCAGTTTTTATGTGGTGTTCACAAGTGAAGGATACCAGTGTGTTATGACTCAGAGTCTGTGTGAAAGTCCCCTGTGACTCTGCATGATCTTGTCTCTCACGCATCACCCTCTGATGACATCTGTGCTTGCTCTGGAATCTATGTCTAGAATTTCTGGAACTGAATCAAAGCAGCACACAGAATGGAAAGCTTTTAGGAATTTGTCTGTTATGCATTGCTGGAGAATTAGCTTTTCTTCAGTGGCTCCATTACTGCTTTTTTGCTCCAGAAGTTCCTGAAAGAATGTGTGCTGTATGGCCAAACTAAGGACTCATTAGATGGTCTACTTAGTTGCTGTCCTAGGACGGCATTATAATTACGTGTCAAACTCACGGTTCTTAGACTATTCCCTTCCAAGTACACGTTAGTATGTGAATGGGGTGATCTTAAAAGGTGTGTTTGGAGCCACATGCTCAGCTGGGTGAAATTAGGACTATCTGGTGATCTGCAAAGCTAAACAGAACTAGGACCAGAACACAGCAACATGATGTGCCTGTCAGCTTTGGGGGAGTAGGAGACAAAAGTTGACACAGGACTGAATGACAGGGGAACAAGATGCTATGGGGAATGTCATTAAGGAACTCATGGCTGGGGTGGACAGGCTAGTCGTAGCTCATATAGTTGTGCATCTGGAACCCAAAGAAAGCTCAAGCTGTGCTTGAGGATGAGGAATCTTTTGGTGGATGGCAAAGTTTGGAGCAAGAAAGCAAGCCTGAATTGAGGAGGAGCTTACTGTTTAGACACCAAGGTATTTCTGCCTGCATATGTTACTAGAAATTGATGTCCAGTGCTCATGAACTCCTCTAAACTAGGCTTTAGGAGTAGTGATGACAATTAGATTACAAAAGATGTATTCAAAATTTGTTATATTTGCATCTATTTTTTGATTTAGTGCATCTTCTGAATTGTATGAAGAATAGATAACTATAAAATACGACACGTGCTTAATATCAAACCTGTGTTATGCTAGATCTTATGCTTACAAAAACAGTCCTGACACAATGCTGTCTGTGTAAATTACTATGGGTGAGGAATAATTTTTGTTTGGAAATTTTCATTGAGTTTCTGTGCGTAAAGCCATATGCATTAGTATTTCATTGTTATTAGTGAAATTACTTATAAACTTTAAATTTAGTTAAGTAAGGTTGTTGAAGAGAAGTATTAGTGGTAATTAAAATCAGCTAAAGGAACAATATATGACTGTCACATTGTGACGTTATTTGTGATTGCAGCACCGCTACAAACAAAAGTGAACCCGCCTTTTGCAGGACTGGATTCTCTATCTAATTATCTTTTCCTGAATATATAATTTGAAATCCATTTTGTATTTTTCCTATAAAAATAAGTCCTACAGCATATCACATGGGAGTAAGTGTGGCACTGTCAGCATGGTGACTGCTACAGAAGCATTCCAGTCAAAATGCGCTCAGCTAGCTTAGTTACAGGCATCATAATTTCATTAAGGGAGGGAGTAGTCCAAGGATGCTAAAGTTCACCTCATTCACCGTAGCTTACCTTGGAAGCTTTAATTTCTACCTGAACAGGCACCAAAGAAAAACTGACAAATGATTTCTTTGCTCCATATGTCGATGTGGGGTTTGATTTCCGGTGACCAGCAGTGATGATGCTCAGATACAGAGGAATCACAGAATCACAAAATCACAGAATCACAGAATGGTAGGGGTTGGAAGGGACCTCTGTGGGTCATCTAGTCCAACCCTCCTGCCGAAGCAGGGTCACCTACAGCAGGCTGCACAGGACCTTGTCCAGGTGGGTCTTGAATATCT
>Ga0065711_1035081_pt1 | contig 22837 bp, 15 predicted proteins | sample Hoacrofraction12_FD_59098 | JGI IMG/M metagenome (GOLD analysis project Ga0065711, IMG submission 59098) | Hoatzin crop microbial communities from Cojedes, Venezuela - Epithelial fraction 12 v2 (version 2) | ecosystem: Host-associated > Birds > Digestive system > Esophagus > Crop | place... | reverse complement strand
TGGAGTCTCCTTCTCTGGAGATATTCAAGACCCGCCTGGACAAGGTCCTGTGCAGCCTGCTGTAGGTGACCCTGCTTCGGCAGGGGGGTTGGACTAGATGACCCACAGAAGTACCTTCCAACCCCTACTATTCTGTGATTCTGTGATTCTATTTCCCATGTATACAGGATATAAGAGAACAGCAATTAAACTATGATTTTCCCATGCACAGTGTTAACTTGTAGAAATCAAGGGTCTGAACCTACAAGCCTTACAGGCACAAGCAGCTCATACCCTCAGAAAAGCCAGACTATCAGTGCAACAATGGTTTTCAGGTTGAGATCAGATTCTAGTTTATTAAAAGCACACTAAGAAACTCTTAGAAGCAAATTAAAAAAAAAAAAAAAATCCCATGTACCCCCACTCCCCTTCAACTAAGCTAATTATGAAGTTTCTACTATAAATTCTCCATTACAATACCTTTTCTCCTGACAGTTTGCCTGCCACTGTTTAATTTCCTTCCTCCTGTGCTTCTCAGGAGAAGCATTCTCAATAGGTAGGACAAAAAGCACAGGAAGCACAAGGACAACAAGCTTAAAAAGAAACCAAACTAGATACTTGGGAGATTTTTTTCCACTAGCACTTCACATCGATGATTTAAGGAAATGTGGGTGCCTGTCAGTGGACCACTCAACTGTAATTTAAGTACTCATTTAGGTGACTCACTCACCCAAAGTGGGAGTTGGATGCTGAGCTGAGCACTAAGGTAAGTGGCCATGCGTACTGGGAGGGGATGGAGAATGGAAACAAATTAGATGATTCACTGCTGAAACAGGAGGTGACATTTGGACTAAGGAGCCTTCTAAACATTCATTTCAGAGATCTAATCCCCTGTTAAGCTGTATGAGAAGAGAAGAAAAAGCGGCGTCCACAGGGAGGAAGTTCTGCAAAGGTCTGAAAGAGGAGAGCAAAGCAGCTGCGCTCACTGTAGAGCTGTCTCACGGGCAGGAGAAGAGCAGAGTGACAAACTGCTCACGAGAGGAGACATTGGCGTCACAGATGGACACTGTACGGTGTAAGAGGCACCTACTCTGCATATTTTAAGATAGACATCTCTCTCTGTAGACCACACGGTCAACTCGGGCTTCTAAGTAAACGGTCAATGTCACACGTATGCTCAATGCCTGAAGCAGCCTCTGTGAATTCTCCCTTCCCCATTGCTTAGCACAGGCTCCAATGCAGGAGTACTGTGTTCAGTTTTGGGCCCCTCACTACAAGAAGAACATTGAGGTGTTGGAGTGGGTCCAGAGAAGGGTAACGAGGCTGGGGAAGGGTCTGGAGAACAAGTCTTACGAGGAGCGGCTGGGGCCATTTAGTCTGGAGGAGGCCGAGGGGGGGACCTTATTGCTCTCTACAACTGCCTGAGAGGAGGTTGTAGTGAGGCAGGTGTTGGTCTCTTCTCCCAGGTAACCAGCAACAGGATGAGAGGCAATGGCCTCAAGTTCTGTCAGGGGAGGTTTAGATCAGATATTACAAAAAATTTCTTTACTGCAGAGTGGTCAGGCACTGGAACAGGCTGCCCAGGGCAGTGGTGGAGTCACCATCCCTGGAGGGGTTCAAAAAATATGTAGATATGGCTCTTCAGGACATGGTTTAGCACGCATGGTGGTGCTGGGGTGACAGTTGGACTTGATGATCTTAAAGGTCTTTTCCAACCTGTGATTCTATGAAGACGATATTGAGACAGAATCAGCAATTTTCTGCCAGTCAAGACAGGGTTGAGGGTGGGGAGGAGCTTTACTTCCTACTTCTTTTAAATAACAGAGTGACAGTATGTATCAGTCCCTTGACTTTCATATGTTTTCCCAAGTATTACAGAAAAGATGGCTGCTTTGAACTGCTCTGAAAAAGTGTACTTCTAACTTTGTGCTTCTCTCTGTCATGTGTCTGTGTGTCCATACATACACATGTATATATGTATTTTTTTCTTTAACTAACAAAAAGGGAAACAAAACCCACACCCCTCCCCACCCCCAGCCTTTACATCCCCTTCAAGCATACTCACGGCTCCAAAGCGAATAGGCAAGGCGACAGTTTACTCGGCGATAAAACTGCTTGTTTATGGGCCAGAGGACTAGTGTGCATAGTTGAATGAAGTTAATGATCAGTCCACTCACAACAAAGACGAACCCAATGAGAAGGTGAACTATGAACTGAGTCTTCAGAAAGGCAATGAAGCCCATGATAACCACTCAGAAGCGTTTGCAAGGGCCGTCACTCAGAATAACTGTCCTGCAAGAGAAGAAAAAAAAAATAATAATCAAATGGAGACTGGATTTACAAGCTCTGAGGAAGGACAAAACGAGAGCCCTGAAACAATCCATGCAACTTCAGCAACAGGAACCCAACCGGGCAAACACTCTGCTCTCCAAGCCTGCCTCATTTGGGTCTTCACACAATAAACTGTCGACGGGTGCAAGTCATTTCCAAAAATAGCAAGGAATCATTATTTGCAATTTACAGCCCACTAAGAAGATTATTGTTTGCAGAAGATGAATCTCACACCTCTCTTCAAACAAAGATCACATAATTGGGATGTAATGCTGGAAGGAACACAAACCCCCGCACTCACAGTGAAGCAGCGGAGCCCGGATCGGTAAGCGAGCTGCGCCGTGACTGCTGTGCCTGCAGGGGTTGCAGCAGGGGCCTCAGCCCCCGCGGCACACCGAGCCTCTGGAGCCCCGTAAACAAACCGATGCCTTTCCGGCCTGCCTTCAAAGCCACCACTCTGCACATGCCTCTCACGAGCAAGCACCAAGCAAGGGCTGCCGGGGGCTCCAGAGACTTTCCTACGTGTTGGCTTTGAGTAGAAGAGCACAGCAGCCCATCTGGGGAGCAGGCTCTTCATCCTGCAGCGAATTTCAAGATGAAAAGAGCAGGGCTGGTCACACAGAGCATCAGTCTGGCAAACACTAAGGCACGGAAATGGGAATTAGGTATCCCCACATCCAAAACCCATGCTGGAGCAAGTTTAATAACTTCTTACTTTGTCAAGCCACAGTTCCATGATCAAATATACCAGTTAGTGTGGGGAAAACAGTAAAACAGAAAAAACTCCAGGCTATGTGGCAGTACAAACTTGATCTGGAAAGGGCTTTGGCACAGAATCTTGTTTCCACCAAATTAGCCAGAGCACTTCTCTCTGAGCGTGTGCAATATTTATACCAGCTGCAGAAAGACGGGAGATGGCTCAACCAGCAGAAAGTCATAATAGCTTAGACAGACAAGTCTGATTCAATACAAATCCTGCCAAGCTGACCCAATAAAATGTATTTACCAAGCTATCAGACTGGATTTATTCCAAACCCTACGTTATCTGGCACTGGCCTTTTTGAACCATTGGGTAGCAGAAGCCCTACAACTAGGCCAACCAGGCTGTCAAACCACAGCCTCAACGTCTCACACAAAAAAATAAAAGCACGACCCTGAATTTCTGCCGCAGCCAAAGCTTGCTGACAGTATTTATGCTCAACTTTTACAAGTGTTGCAAATGACCAGAACAACCAGTAGATGGTAACAAATACTTTTTACAAATCAAGCACCTGAAAGTGATGCAGAAGTTCCTGAAGATGCCCGAAAATAAAAATTACCTGCCAGCTGTGAGGAACCAAGCCATTTTCATTTGCCATCTGCTTACAGTATGGTGCTATTTATATATCTCAACAGCAATTTTACTTGTGAAAGCTTGTTTTCTACTGTCTCTTCTACAAATCAGGTACTGCCTTTCAAGGCACAGAGTATCTAGCTTTTGCACAATTAAAATCTATTTGCAATGTTAGTAATCTACCTGCTTCAGAAGCACATTACAGAGGGAAAAAAGTCTGTTTCAACAGAGCCTCTATTGTGCTTACCACAGAAAGCAAAGCAAAGCAAGCGGAATATTGAAGCCGATATTGAAGCTTATGATGAATAATCTAAATTATCCCAGTGTTTTCCTGTAAGAATGGAAGAAACATTTCTTCCACTAATAAATTACTGTAAGAACAGCTGTTGCGAGCCAGAGACTTGTGTTTAAAAAGAAACAAGTGGAGTCCTCCTTCCTCTCCTCAAAGGGTTGCAGGATACATTTCTCTCATACAGCCAGAACACTGCACCAGCACTCACACGTGCCGGATGGGAGGTGGCCATGGTATTTGATGTTTGACTCCCTAACACTGCAATGGGCTCATTTATCTTTTCCACTGGCATGTTCTTCAAGTCATTGTATTAAGTACTGCCAAACGCTAAACAAGTTCTTCACTTCCAAGATCAGGGTCATTCTCTTCATCTGGTTTCTCTCCGAAGCCAGTTCAAACAAACCAGAAAAGAACAATCTTCCTCCGCACTCTGAACCATTTTTTGAATCCCTACTTGGCTTCTGTACAGCCATGTGCAAGCAGCGCTGCTGATGACCGTGTCTATCACGGTCATCAGACAAGTACTTACTGCCTTTCAAAGCACATCTTGGCCCCTTCTACACAAGGGCCCAAAGTGCACATAAACTGCACAAGGAAGAACAGAAAGGTCAAGTATTATCCTCAGATAAAATGGTTTGGCTCCACTTCCACGGCCTCTTTGCTTTGAGCAAAGTCTGGAGCACTCTGGTATTTGCCCCTTATGTTAAGGACGTTGCCGTATTACGGACCCAAAAGGACACATCCCTCTTCACCAGACAGAAAGCCGGAGATGTTGCAGCATGTTGCTTCTCCGGCTTCGTTACATGTGGAGAGCGGGATTTACCCCTCTCGCGCCGGTGCCCTGCCCCGCACGCTGGGCACCGTCTCGCCCTGGCCAGACTCCAGAGCTGTGCGGTGCTGGCTGTCGAGGTGGCACTTCCCAGGCTCGCTGCGCGTCTGTCGGGGGGCTGTGAGCCTCGCTGCTGCCGCTGCAGGGTAGAGACAACAGCAGCCAACGCGGAGCTGGTTCCTCCCCGGCACCTTTCAAGGACAGCGCTTGCCCAGTTGCTCCATAAACCACAGCTGGTTTACTTGCAATTGCTCCTAAAATGTACAGGGATCCACCAAAAAATGGGCTGGTCTTGTCGTCTGATCCTTCCAGTTTCAATGCTGGATACAGAGCTTGCCAGTCTCCCTGTTGCCAATCCCTCACTTGATTGTATTTGACTTTTAAGATAATTAGAAGTTAATCTTAACCCAGGAATTCTTTACTTTCCTGTGCTCCTGCCCATGTAGGACAGCCAGACAACTCAGGGACAGGCCAACAGGCGAAGGGTGGTCAGCAGCTGTTTTGTTGAATCCCACGGTCACGCTGCGAAGAGGATGGGGAAATCAGTATTTGCTGGAACAAGGTGAAGCAACACTTCTGCATCCGACACATATATTAAGATCAGCTAAGTGAAGTGTCAAGGAAGTAAACATCTGCCTTAGTTTAAGTCAGTAAGTCTCAGCGCTATTAATTTTGTCTTTTTTAAAGTATACCCGTATCACGTGCCTATTCAAAGACCTGCTGGTAAAATCTTTTTTTCTCCCTTCTTTTCCTACAGCATCTTGTAACTTCACAACATAGACCTTTCACCACAAAACCTCCATTTCCTCCTGCGCAGCCACACTGAGAACTGTGGGCGACTTCAGTACTCTCCCTGCTTTCACATCCTCGCCAAGCGCCTGCTTCCCACAGCCGTGCTGCAGGGCAGCACTAGCGTAAAACCCAGCCCAAACCGAGGGACACTCTTTCATTAGTGCCTTACCTCGCAGGTTGCTTGACTTTCATAAAGTCAGAGACCGCTCCTCACAGCATTGATCTTTACCTTCTCTGATGAAAAAGTTCTTAAATGCTTCGCATCCTTCCGGGCTCCCTCCTTTATTTATAAACCTCTCCAGCGAAGGGCAAGGAGGCAGATGTCCTATGGCTTCCCTGGGTACAGAGTTGTGTCTTGAGGCTTCACGCCCACATGCATTCTCTTGTATCCAAAAGATACTATGTGCCTCTCAGTAGAAGGAGGAATACAACATTTTTCCTTTACCCAGCTTCCCACATTCATGAAAGTCCTAATGATTAAACTACTTCGAGACTTCTACCTCTCTGTTAAATGCCGCTGAAATGTGCCACCAATTTCAAAAGCCACTAGAAGGGAGAATGACAGTGACAGCATGATTGCATCAGCCTCATTTCTTAATGAAATGAGGCTAAAAAAACCCAGATGCACAAAGTGTACTAAGCACGTCTCAGCTATTTCATGAAACGTAGTTATTTATGAACTCAAAATTAAAAATTAAATCATTAATCATGCTGTAATATAGTATTTCCAGTTCAAACTCCAGGTTTGACATTATTGCTGTCATGTGTGTACAATTCCTCTAAAGTTCATGAGATGTGCATGAATATGAGCATGAAATTAGAAATTGGTCCACTGATTCTAATATTCAAACCCAGGAAGAATTAATGTGTTTGACAACAACAAAAACTGCGGCAGCCAGTACTTACATCTCTAGCCTTTTGCCTTCAGTTTTCCTGAGCATCCTCTGTTTCTATTTTCCAGCTGCTTCTCTACCATACCATATTTATCTCTACCTATGAAACTAACTGCAGACATCTTTTGTTCTGAATGTCTTGCCCCCACCCTGAATTCTGGTATTTTACCTACCTCGTAACATTTTTGCTAGTTGAGGAATTGAGTGAAAACCTTATGACACTGAATTCTACCTTTTTACCATCACATTTTAAAATACTGTATTTTTCAGACTGAGCTTTGTAAGAGTCCTTGATGTCTGTATAAACTTGGCAAATCCTGTCTATGAAGAAAGGTTAACAGTGCTGCAAGTCAGAAGCAGTACAAAAAGGCATTTTGGTGGCCATGTCTCACCAAGAGTTTCTTCACCATTTTTCAGAATTCTACAAACTCTGCTCATCGAAAACACACAAGGAAAATTAAAAACTATTTTTTTATTCAGAGTGAGCGCTATCTGTTCCATGAGCTGCTTCATGTGTATGAGGAGGACAGGTACAAACAGCAGCAGCCAGCAGCTGAAGAAAACGTCCCGTCTCTTGGTATACTTTCTACCTTCTGGATTTCTCTGATGACACGACTAGGGCTACTTCTCTTTTAAAAGCAGCTATGAAAATGACTAGCATAAGCATCTTATCCCTCACCCCCCCTTACAAGATCAGAAAACCCAAGAATGCTAACCAGCTGCCCAACAGTCAAGGCAGAGATGTGAAGGAAATCTTTCAATGCCACTGCCTATACCTGTTTGGTGGACAAATAAAAGTACAGATCCCAGTCTGGTTATTCTAGCACCCCTCAGAAGTACTACATTGCCACAGATTATTGCAGCAGATTATTTTCCTGGACGTTTCTGGGACACAACACATGAAAATATGTTATCTTATGAGTTGTGTTCAATGCTTAGAAGTTATTACCTCAGTTACCTGTAAGAAATAATTTTTCCTTGCAGAATGCACAACGCTTTTCTAGTTAAAAGATGGAAGTGCAGTGGCTATCCAGCTTTTAACAACGTAATGACATATTCATAGCAAATACGCCTGATAGTTAACTTTCTTCCTCAGTATTTTCCTGTCACTGATGGTCTTCCACTTCCTGCACTGCAGCACGTCTCTTTCTGGGATGAGGAGTTTGCGAGCCTGACCCAGACGATGCAGAAGCCATACAAAACCAATAGAGTATTTACCCCAACCTTCAAAAAAGCAACCCAGGGCTCTTGCCCACTCTACCACAGCCCCGCTAAAAGCAGTCTCCACTCAGGCCTGATTTATTTTAGAAATATAGTTTTAGAAGAACCACTGGCAACCACAGCTGTCTAAGTAGGCTAGAAAACATAACTTAGATCAAAAGCAGTGAGTCAGTATAGCTAATAAGCAAATGAAAGGAAATTAGGTATAACAACAGTTCTGGTATCCATTTGAACAGTCTGTACTAGGGATTCTCCAGATATGCTGTAAAAATAGACAACTATTCAATCACATCCCACACAGCATTACAAACTGTCTACTACAGACCTAGCCTCTTAAACCTAAGCGTGACAGGAAGATTATCTTAGTTTCTCACACAATATAGGTCTAATTTCCCTACACATCCCTCTGTGAAATACAAGGCTGATTCAGAGCTCATTAAAAATCTTGCTTGTCACGCATTTCTAAAATTGAAGTGTATGGAAGAGGACCTCAAGCCAAACTTAGGTCACAGAGATGCAAATTTGTTTCTGAGTTGTGAGAACTAGGAATATGATCTCAAAAAGAAAAAGTGGTACTGAGTTACCATCACGAAATTAGATGGAAACTTATTCCTTCAAATGTTGTCAATCTTGACTTTGAAACAGCACCACAGCCAGTTTCTAGAAAAGGTCAAGAGTGAAAGATTATCAGCACCATCTGTTTGAAATATATTCATTATTTCGTTCTCGATCTATAGTCTATTAAATCATAGAAACTTCCACTAGTGTCAACAGGTTTGGCTCACTATCTGTAGAGATTGCTGATAAGATTAGTCTAGTTCCATCAAAAGCCTTTTTCTTGACTCATCATCCTAATGAGATGCCAGTACTTGAAGGTTAAAAAAAAAAAAAAGCTGTGCACATTGCTCTGACATTCGTCATCATTTAACAGGCATGGAGAACGAGAGGTCCCGAAGAAGTTATTTCATTTTCTTCTGCCATAGGTAAAGTGTAGGCATTAACTCCAGATATGATGTGACGGTCACTCAGAAGAACAATAACAACCACGTGAAGAGCACACATCCTCAGCAGAAACACTAGTCCCTGTTCATGCCTACTCCACTCTGTAAATCTTTAATTTCATTATTAAAAGACTGTAAGTTTACCAATTAAACTTTACGAGATATTAGGTTGCAAAATAAAATGCATACGTGAATAGTTTCCATGTACTAGTGAGCCCCACTGAGGAGTGACCACAGAACGTCACCCCTTCACTCCACAAATGCTGTGCTAGGGCACGGCCCTGCTGTGCAGAGGCCTTTATGACTTCAGCCCCAGCCCTCCTCCCTGCTTTTAAAATGTGGGGTAGCTTCCTATCAAGATATGGGTTGTTCTAAAAAACAAATAACAAACCACAATCAAATCAAGATAACCAGTTGTTTAACCTGTATTTTGTAGATAGAAGACCACAGAATATGTAAACAAAGCAAAGAAAAACATTGAAACAACTTGATGGACCCAGAAAGCAACAGAACAGCTCTCGATACTACATATCACTGCACTTGAGGAGCACTTTTCCCTGCCCTAAATGAAGTGTTACTGACATGATTAAGCCTCCTTGCCAGCTGCAGAGCGCACTGTGCTTATGCCTCTGCTAGAGATGAAATCATATTTTTCTAACTTGTTGCTACAATATTACAGCTGAAAACACAAGCAATATTAAAATGGCGATTTTCCAAATTTAATTTCAACCATTTCCTTTTATCATACTTGACACATATGAAAAAAAGAGAGCAAGCGTGCACAAATTCAATTTCTCTTCAGCATACACACTCAGTTCTCAGCCTCTACTTAAACAAATGGATCAGATAACCAAAATTAATCTTGACTTGCTCAGAAATCTGCTAGCTGTAAGACAACCAACACAAGGAAGCAGAACTGCTTGAGAAACTTCTCTCACTGCAAGCATCTCTTTATCGATGAAGAAAACAATGGTGTTTTCGTAAGAATTTTCTGTTCACAACAGGGAAACTTGAAGAGACTCTGTCGCGAGTTCACTGGGTAAAACCAGCCCAGACAACTTCGACGTCACGGCTGAGTATCTCTGAACCAGACTGACATCACTTTTCCCGTAGAACAGCCTCGCCACGCTTGCAAGACGCTGCAGGATTCACCGTTGAGCTTTCCAGTGAAGGAGTCCCACTACCTCAAAACCTGGCTGTGCATGCCTATAACTTGTCTTTATTTCAGGAAGACAAACATTGCCTTATGGTTTAGTAAACTTGGGATGGTTCCTATTATAGAATGTCATTTGCAACTGCTTGTAGGTGTTTGCACGCTGCTTCTCCTCTGTATACACGCACCCCATTTGTCATCGTTCGGTCTGCAGTCTGGCACTTTTGCTTCAGTATACACAACATGTAAAGTTAATTTTTCCTAAAGCTATAATTACAAAACCCTAGCCGAGTTATTAAATTCAGATCAGATAATAATTTGCAAGTTTTGCAAGCTTGTGTTATTTCTCATAGATACGGATGGGTTTTGTGGGTATATGCACCTTTACAGAAACTTAGGAAAGGCCTTGTAGAATTCAGTCCAAATAAACCTTGTCCTAAAATTGAATATTAGTGATTACAAGGGTTTACCCAACTGCAAGCATTTGAGCTCAAGCTCCTTCTTTCACCTGCTTGCTACCGAGAAAGAAAAAAAAACCCTGTAACTTACCTTGTTCTACATGGCATACCATTAGCCCCATTTTGAAAACCAAAGGCAGGCAGACACACATTACTCCTGGTTTCATCATCAGTGGAAAGGGGAAAATTCGACAGTTAGCGGCAAAAAGTAAGACCTTGTCAATTGTGGTCTCCTGAACCAAAAAGAAATCGCACTTGAGTAAGCCTTACTGCAGCGGAGCTAAGCTAAACTGCAAGTTAACGTGCGTGTGCTAAGGCACCAGCTTCCCCATCAAAGGGTGCCAGTAACCCAAGAGCGCAGTGGGGGTCCCAGACTCCTCCCCGGTGCTGACTGATCTTCCTGGGGGCTACACAGGGCCGGGCGTTTGCCTTTCTCCACAGCACCACAGAAGCCGAGCTCCCTGCTGCAGCCACGCGAGCCATCGACCCAGGCAGGGCAAAGGGAGCCACCTTCCCACCGGGCTGCTGGCACAGCAACACCCAGCAGGAACGGACCTGGCTCTTACACGGAGGGGGATAAGGTCAGCAAGACTGCAATCTAAAAGAAAAAGGCATAAAACCGGGGGAAAATACCAGCCCACAAGAAGACATTTCACGCTGAAACACGAGACAGAATACTGTCATATTCCGTATATTTTAAGAAATCAATAGGAACAATTTTCCAGTTTTGCAAATTCCTTGTGGCTCCAGACAGACAGTTAAGCATGACTCGCTCAGAAACGGCTGTTAAACACCTTCTGCCAGTCTTGCTCCTTCCTTTGGAAGCTATCAAACAACCCCCTGACCCTTTCTGTTTGTTTGGGGGCAGATATTCTCCCCCCTTTGCCACTTTAAATAAAACTCCTTCAAGAGAGAAGCAGGACGCTAATCCTTGCTAGCTCCCCAGCTGCCTATTCCTTGCCTCATGTTACGCCCTCCTCTTCTTGTCACACACACCAGCAACCCCCCAGGCCTGTGCAAGAGGCCTGCTGCGTGCCACAGCGGATTTATGCCGTTCAGTCATTGTGCACAGCATTACAGGCATTGCCTCCCCATCTGGTATTCAGTTTGTATGTCAACTCCAAATTCTGAAAACGCTGCCAAGTTTCCAGCTTGCGCAGGCTCCGAGAGCAAAAGCAGGCTGGGAGAAGCTCTTGGAGAACTCGGCACGCACCAGCAGGTCTAACAGGTCCGCTCCAGCTCTCTAAAGGACAGCCAAATATTTTCTGTCCTGCTAACTGCTCTCTGCAATTTCACTCTGAGTGCAACAGCAGGGTGTCCCGACCAATTTCAAGTGTGGCAGACGATGGGCAATACCGGGATGCGACACCTGCCAAGCAGTACTGGGATGCTCTTGGTGCTAAACGCTCCCTTTCTTCTCCCAGCCAGGTTCACTCATCAGCGATATCCAAGAAAGGACTTCAGTGGCACCTCCGGTAAACACTGTGTATCTCTCTACCCCTACACGCAAGGGAATGGATACCTGTGAGAGCCAACAGCTAGATGGAGCTTCCTGCACAGCCCGGCAGCAGCTCGCACGTCATCTAACCATTGCACTTGCAATGAACGGAATCGCCACCAGCACCACAAGACATTTCAGCAGTTCCGAATGCTCGTCATGAAAAATAATCCAACAAACCTCTAATAACAACAGTATCTGCATGCTTCTGACTTACACCCAAAGTTACACTGCAGGCATGGGAAATCTTTTCGTCAATGCCAGAACATAGCTTTAGGTTGTTGCAGATGTAAAGCACATCCCCGCAGGCACCTGTCGATTGCCCGCTTGCTTGTGTCGCTCACGCTCCCCAGGAGGAGCTGAGAGACCTCCTTCTCCCACAGAAAGCAAAAGAAATAAAATATTTCTCCACCGTGCAGCAGCGGGATGAAGTCGCTGAAAACACGCGTGCCCACTCGTGTGGCCAGGGCTGGACAAACCTCCATCTTCCCCATGACAGAGGACCCCAGAGCTCTGGGTAAGGGAGCAGGAAGCAACGTGCTTCTCCCTGGAAGGAGAAGGATGGAGGGGATGACCCATTTCAGCCGGGTTTAGTGCTCACAATGTGGGTGCTCTGGAGGTCCTGTAGATTTGGTGGGTAGCACCATACTGACCCCCCCCAAACAATGCTTCCCAGCTGACAGCAGGTCATGATACAGCAGGGCAGAGCTCCACATAGGCATGGTTTTGAAAATCGCTTTGTTTATACACACACACACACATATATATATAAAACATGCACAGGACATATCAGCAATTTCCAGGATAGCAGTTGTAGGCCTGAAATAATTTAATTTTAACGCAGTAGTTATGCTAGTATTTGGAAAGAAATGGTCTGTGGAAGATTAGCATTGTAATCAGAGAAAGGGTGGGAAGTGGAAGCCAGGAGAGGATGAACTCTGTGATTTACAAGTAATACCAAAAGGCTGGGCTGGCCATAATCAATGTTCTTCTTAAATCAGCTCATTATTTATTCTGTCTCACTGCAGTTTACACATCTATGCAATAGTTACGTAGTATCTGTGATCCCACAAATCTGTGGTAAAATTTACATCTTGACAGAAGTATGAATCTTCCTTGTTTTCAGGCAATGTGGCAAGAATACCAAATCTCTTCCCTCTCCGCAAAAGTAATTGATGCCAGTTGAATTTTTCCTGTTGCGCTAAGGCATAGATTATCCAATACAGCATAATAAGAAAGTTTAAAGGAATATTTTATATATACTCTTTCCAAAAAGGACAGACAAAAAGCAGTAATACTTCCCAGTTCCTAACTGGCTTGGAACAGATTCTCACCTTGCATTTAACTTCACAAATGCTATTCTAGCTGTGATAGATCTTTGGTTTCTCCTACTTTTGTTCTCTCTGCAGGTGACTGTTACTGCTTCACAAACACCTCGAACACTGGGGAGCACTGTCGCACTGACCAACCCGGGTGCTGACACATTTCTCACGACTGTGACGGGCCTGGAGAGCAGGGGCCAAAACCTTGCACATGAGCTGGCCCCACACTCATCCTTACGAGCTCCCCCTCCACTTCATGTGAAGGTGAGCAGAACCAGCAACATAAGTACATGTTATGAGACAGAAATACAACCCAGGTTTTGAGTTTGATTTAAAAAAAACCCAAAACAAATCACAAAACATTAAAAAAATTAATCACACTCCAGCTACTTAAAATGATGAAAGAGGACTGAGACAACAACTTACTATTTCATCTATTACAAACCTGTTCAGCCAGGATAGAGTCAGCTTTCTTCCTAGTAGCTGGTATAGTGCTGTGGTTTGGATTTAGTATGACAGTAACGTTGATAACGCACTGACGTTTCAGCTGTTGCTAAGCCATGCTTACACTAGGTCAAGGACTCTTCAGCTTCTCGCGCCCTGTCAGCGAGAATGCTGGAGGTGCGCAAGAACCTGGGAGGGGGCGCAGCCGGGACAGCTGACCCAAACTGGCCAAAGGGGTATTTCATACCATATGATGCCATCTCAGCATATAAACTGCAGGGAGTCGGCCATGGGGCGACGACCGCTGCTTGAGGACAGGTTGGGCATCAGTAAGGTGGTGGTGAGCTATGGTTTTTCATTTGCATCACTTTTCTTGGGGTTTATTTCTCTCTCTCTTTTTGTTATTTTCCTTTTCACCACAATTTATTAGTTTTTTTTCTTAAATTGTTTTATTTCAATTATTAAACTGTTTGTATCTCAACCCATCAGTTTTCTCACTTTTACTTTTCCGATTCTCTCCCCCATCCCCCTGGGTTGGGGAGCGAGCAAGTAGCTGTGTGGTGCTGAGTTGCCAGCTCAGTTTAGACCATGATGATAGTTGAGGCTGTAAGTTACCCCAGTGAGTTCTTCTCAATATAGCTGAAAAAAGGCCATTTATATTATTTTGAAGAGCTCGGGACTTTTGCCCCACCTGACTGGAGGTCATGTCAAGATTTAACCACAAGAAAATCACATTCTGCTTCTAGCAGCTCTATTATTTTCAGCGTTTCCCATGGAACAAATGCTGATACTGACATTTTCCCCTCAAATGTAAGCATTTTCAAGTCCTCTTGCAAAGAAAGACCTTTTGCCTTAATTACTTCTGGTTTCGATAGAGCTAGAAGGTATAGCAAGACTGTTTTCTTCATTTTGACTAGTTCATTCAAAGTTGAAAAGCTGACTGGGAGCTGAAAAAGGAAAGAGACGCAATCTCCGAATAAAAAACAGGTGGGAGAAAATGAGGTCTCCGAATTTTAAATGGGGCCAGACTTTCCCTGGTACTTACATCTTGTTTTTTCCCTTATAGTAGACTTTAAAGTGAACACGTTCTGGCTGTGGCTGCTCTCTTTAGAGAGAGGAATACTGTCCAGAGTGGATTTTCAGAGTAATTCAATATCCCTCCAAAGCCTTTCATTCTTTCTGAAGATATTAAGCCAGTTTTCCTGCACAGGTGAAAATGTATTTTTATGAATACAAAAATCTGAAGCCACTACAATTACGATTGGTACCATAAAACAGGATTTGGTCAAATTTACATGCAGATGCTGATAGCGGCACTTTTTAAGCATTAAATGAATGCTACAGGGAAAACACTAACAAATATTTAAAGGGTAACACACTTCGATAGTTGTCGTCTCCTTGACTCCTACTTTCTAACTGGAGATTAACATCTGCTTTGTATCTGGTAATTAAGTTTCTCATTGGGTCCCAAATGCTGAAGTTTAATCAGGTTAAAAACAGTTTGTTTTTTAAAAAACAGGTTAAAATATAACTATGCCAGTGAGAAACTTTAGTATTTCTGTATTTCGATGCAGGGATTTACAATTTGACAGCAGATTTCCTGGAGCACCCTTTCCTGAATCACTTGCTCTGATCTGCACAACTCCTAAGTTGTGAAAAATTTCAGAGTGCCTCCACCCTCATGGTGGAGAGATCCACTGACAGCAAGTGGCCAGAGCACTACCCAGCTAGTAGTTAGCTGACGTGGCCAATAGCAAAGTAATTAGCCGCAATAAGAGACTTTTTTAAAATACTAGGAATTTTTTTCTAGATAGCCCAAATAAATTTCATAACACCAGTAATCCAGCACTCTTCAGAGAACAGCAAAGGGTCTAAAGAAGTACAAGTTAAATACTGTATAAAAAGGCATCATTCCGAAAACACCACCTGTTTCCAGAGCAATGTTTGGTTTCCTCAATGACAAAAGAGCATGGCTCCCAGCCGTCCCCTGGAGTCACTCCCCTGACTGGAGTGACGTTTTCCAAAGTGAGCCATACAACTGCAAAACAGACAGCCCGACACGTGGGACTGCCACTACTGAGGTCAACAGTAAGTTCAGCCCAAGCACTGCACAGGGAGAGCACAAACCTCTCTCAGAACGGCAGCTTCCCTGTATCTACCTCCATGGAGCCAAGTGCAGGGAGGATGCCCAAACCTGATTCACAAGTGCTCAGGTAGCCAAGAGGAAGGGCAAGATAGCAGCAGCCTTGAAAAACAGACAGCTGAAAAGCTGAGAGACTAAGGCGAAGCTCAGGAACAAAGCAGCACAGGGGAGCGGAGATCACCACCCAACCGCGCTCCCACCCTGCAACCCGTATGGTTTGAATTCACAGCATGAACCAGTCTTCCATCCATCACTCTCCACCTCCATGCCAGTATATTTAGCGTGCTATTTCCCTCCCCTCGCTACATGCAACTAGAAGAGTTATTTATATGTCAGAAGAAATCCTCATCACTTTTAATTTTTCCCCCTACTTGCTGAATCCGCAGAGTAGAAAGACAATCTGGTGTTCTGACATCAATTTGCTAGCTAGCTACTACCACGCCACAGAGACATAGTTACTGTCACCACTACAACACTTAGATTTAGTCAGGCTTACGAATTGCCAGAAAAAACTCTGAGCTGGGCTATTTGTTTCCTCGCTCGCCGGGCGCAGGAAGGCAGCTGCACCCACACACGCAGGCACATCGCACCGGCGCAGCTCTCTCCACTCCCCTCCACTGGGCCCGCTCCCAGCAGATCAGCAAAGCAATTGCTGGGCAACCCAAAAACTTCTCAGACACATCGAGAGGATGGTGAACCTAAAATATCCCTGACTTACCTTGTCTCCTCTCCATGTAAGCATCTATTTTCAGCAATATAGCTTCTATTATTGATCTCTTGAGAACAACAAAGGTTTTGTTTTTAATTCTCCCCTCACCGTGGCAATACGTGTAGCAAGTAGAAAGATGGTCTATTTAGTAAAGTGCATTTGATGCTATTCCTGAACACAAGATACAAAACAGTATCCACCTGGTTTGAGAGTTTGATTTTTACAGTAATTTCCCAAGGACTCAAAGTTTCCTTCCATTTGCTGTCATTACAAGCCACTTCCTCAGTTACATTTTCTGCTAAAAGAATTTTGAACAAGGGCTATTATATTTTAAGAACAAAGTTTTTTTCTGACATTTCATACTATCATTTCTAGTTAGTTTTCTCCACAAAGCTTCTCCCTGTCCTTAGTGTTAATGCACTCTTGACATCTACACTCTGACGGCATTTTTCCCATCTTACCTAGTGCCATACATACAGTCAATTAGACTCCTCATTCTTTCCCTGGATGACAGTTCCTTCGAGCACTTCATGATCTTTGCTACACATCTCAAAATTTTGCTTTCAGCTTCTGGTTTTATAAATAAATTAGACTGTGCAAAAGCAAACAGAATACGTGCATGACAGTGATGTGGGGGAAATCATCTTTGAACAATTACTGATGAACATATACTTGAGACTATAGGACAAGAGGGAGAAGGACAGTGACCCCAGCTGCAGATAACATCTGTCTCACTGGCAGACTCCTAATGCAGCAGCTCTTCACACAGACAAGGCCAAACCACAGACACCTGCATATGGTTCGATTCTCTCCTTTCCAGGCAAAATGGCCACCAACAAAGAAAACCCGCGGGCTGCTTCCAGGTTTACTTCTGTTTCACGGCCACCAAACTTCAGATGTTTGCTTTGCATTGTGAACTGGCCTCTCCCAAGAAGCAGTCACCTCTGGAAAAGGTGACCCATCCCTCACCTTTGGACACTGACTAGTAAGAAGGCGCCTCAGTTCCCAAAATTTCGGACATGATTATTTGCCTTAGTATGAACTCATCGTGGGACGCCAAACCACAAAGCGCAGCCACTGACACAGCTTCTCTCACCTGTTCACCTTCTATCTGGCAGCAGCCCTCGAACCCGGCCAGCGCAGAGGGAGACAGCACCGGACGCAGCCCGTAGCCATCATGCTACAAGGGCACGCACAGGACAGCCACTGCAGACCTACTCTCCGTACTAGGGGCCCAAGTCCTGCCAGGGCATGCGCTCCCCCAGTGACAGCTCACAAGGGTCTAACTCAAAGAGCTCACACACAAACGTTGCGAAGATGAAAAACTTCTTGCTAACAACAGCCCTTCACGTTCCCAGAACTTATTCCGAAATGAATTAACAGCAAAGCCCACTCCTCACCACAGCTTCCTGTCTCTCTTTCCAGACATTAAAAGATGACACTGAACTGTACTACTGCTAGACATATTAACAACATACGAACAGTGGTTCAGCACTGGAACAAGTTGTCCAGAGAGCTGAGGAAACTTAATCTCTGGACATTTTCAAAACCCAGCTGGACAAAACCCTGAGCAACCCAACCTACTTGCGATATAAGCCTCCTCAAACTCCAACAGCACACTCCAGAGGTCCCACCCAACTATGTTCTCCCCCCCCCCTTTTTTTTTTTCATTTCTATAGTGAATGATCATAAAATTTCAAGCCCATAATTATAATCTCCATAGAAAAAAGGGATGCTGAGACCTCACATTTGACCATTTGGGAAACCGTTCCGAGACTTCTTTCCTCCCTGAAATATCATCAAGTGAGCTCTACAGCAAGGCAGGCAATGCACTCTGAGCAATAATAATTAAGTCTGGACTGCCTGAGTTTTCACTCCACTTCCCAGGTGGTTTTTGCAGCCTGCAGTGAGCTTTATGTTGCCATGGCTACTCTTACAAGCATTTCACCCCTCCTTTGAAACTAATCACATCACAACTGCAGTATAGACATGCCCTATCAGGTAACTCAGCCACAGATTCATTTTTTCCTCTCCTAGCTGTGCAAATCTAAGATCTGATTTAAAGCAAGTTCATCCTTCTTAAGACAGATGCAAGTTTAAGTATTACTTAGAGCATTTGTTTCGCTACTCTTAATCTCTTTGCTAGCGTTAAAATGATGGGTCTCTCTCACTGTATCTTCCAAATTTCAGAATGTTAAGTTACATCTCTTTCATGTCAGTCTGTCATCATCTGTTTGCAAAGGGCATCCAACTTGGCCACTGGGGACCAAATGCCTGGGGAACTGCACTGCTGCACATCCCCAGTGAAGCAGGAACAGTGCCTGTCCCTCCAGACCAGAGATCTGTGGCAGAGCAACCATTGCAAGCTGCACAATCAGCAAAGTCCCCAAGGTCAACTTGGTTTGTGCTCAAGAGTGAAAAAACAGTCTGTGCGGTGTTGACAGCTGCTCTTCCAGTCTTTTCTCCAGCCTTTAATATCTCATTTTTTTCCTAAGCTCCAACTCTGACCAATATATAGGAATCCCTGTTTAGTTCACGCATAACGATTGCTCTGGTTGCAGAGAAGAGCTTGAGTAGCCAGCTACTCATCATTAGAAAGCAGCCTGCCCTTCGAAGAAAGGAATGTAACAAGTAGTTCCAAAAGCCTGGTTCTCTACAAACTTGTATTTTAGTGCTGACAGACACTTTTACAAGCTCACATCTATGTAGAGACCTAGATATCGAAGAACACCCAACTTCATGTCATAACATTTCCCTAAGATGAGGCTCTTTGCAGCCCCTTTCTCCTCTCCCCGGCTACCTCCACGAAACTTGCAGGGTTCCAGTCATTTCGGAGACACCCTCACTGCTACTTGCCAGCCAAGTGTGGCTGGAAACCCCTCAATGGGTTCGAAACATATTGTTGAGGAGAAGGACACAGATAAATGGATTTGAACAGCACAACACTAGAGTTTATTTCCACAGTCAAGCAAGTCGAAAATTTGCCAAGTTCAACCTCTTCAGGTCATCAAATTTAAATACACAGCTATGCTACGTTAGCCTGGACAAACTCATGGTTTATGCATGTGGGCATCGTGACAAAATTCTTTGGGTAATGAGTTTTTAGATATTCAGGATTTCCATGTTTGCAGATCTATGAGCAGCAGTCACAGCACAGAAACAACCCCTTGAAATCTACATTGAGAACACTGCTGAGAGCTTCAACTTGTCTGCAAACTTCTGATTTATATGAATACTCATCGCTTGGTTTGGTGCTACAGGTGTGTGTGAGGACATTGCCATTGTTTTAATCTCCAGGCACTTATCTCATAGACAACTACCCAGTGAATGTAGGACATCTGTCTTCTGAGTGCTTCAGTTTAAGCTGCCTAAATAAAGCAGCAGAGCGTACAGTGGCTTTCACACAAACGTGGTGGTATTTCAAGCACAGTAGCCCACAGATTATGGGCACGTTATCCACAGATAACAGATGTTATATAGAAATATATCATGTCGCACTTTGTGTGTCAAGTGATAGTCTGTACACATGCACCCAGAAACCTGAACTGAATGACCAGGCCCAGCCCGTTCTTCCTCAGCCTCCCTTAATGGCGGTGCAGACTGCTGCACTCCACAGGCCCGACAGCGAACGTGCCAGCCAATGCATAACGCCCCTCTCCCCCGCCACTTTGAGAAAAGAATCCGTGAAGCTGACTGGCATTTAAATATGTGAATAACATACTAAGTATAGATGAGACATATCTTTTCAAAAATCTGTCCCAGGAGGCCCCAGCCGCGAGAGGCCCCCCCCAGCTAGCACGGACGGCAGGGCCTGCCAGCAGCGCGGGGCTCCTCGCCTGCTCTCCTGCTCCCCTCAGGGCTGCGGAACAGCTGCAGCAACACTGACCCACAACCTGGCTATGCATTTTTGCCAATTTATCTACCTCGGAAGTCAACCTTTCTTTAAAACAATATTTTAATAGGCAGTCACCACGCAGTCTTTTGCTGCGCTACTCCAAAGAAAAACACAAACCAAGCCTAACCTGACAGAAGCACGGCTTAAAGCTCATGTTTGACCAGTTTAGCATTTACACTGCAGTAGCTCCCAGAGCACTTAACCATCCCCAGGGCCAGCAGCACTGGGCGCTGGGCTCCCCACCAAAACGGAAACGACCTGTCCCTGTTGTGTGCAAATCACCTCACCAGCACCTACAAATTAGGAACCTCCAGGTTATTCTGCCTAAAACAACAGACTATACATTCACTCCAAAAATACAATGATGGGAAATACTAATAATATCAAAGTGAAGATGAAGACAGACATCATTAGAGATCATGTACTAAACCATTGCTTCAAACACCTGAAACCAAGAGCAAAGCAAATTACAGTCAATAAGCAAATAAAATAAATGGATAGTGAAATTATGCAGCTCATTAAAATTGCTTGAATATACACGCAAGTGTAGCATAGGCCTCTACTCTCCCAATCTGCCTCAAAAAATGATAAACTATTGCAGTACAAAATATAACAGTAGCTGAACCACTGTCATCTGAATTATTTTGCTTTTAGCTCAAAGTGCACTAATGAGATAAAACCATTAATGGCAAGTTCATTAAATGGCTTCACCAAGGACAAATTGTGCCTGACAAATTTGGTGGCCTTCTACGACGGGGTTACAGTGTTGGTGGATAAGGCAAGAGCAACTGACATCATCTATCTGGACTTGAGAAAAGCATTTGACACCATCCCGCACAACATCCTTGTCTCTAAATTGGAGAGACATGGATCTGACGGATGGGCTACTCAGTGGATAAGGAATTGGCTGGATGGTCACACTCAAAGAGTTGTGGTCAATGGTTCGATGTCCAAGTGGAGACCAGTGACAAGTGGTGTTCCTGAGGGGTCAGTACTGGGACCAGCGCTGTTTAATATCTCAGTTGGCAACATGGACAGTGGGACTGAATGCACCCTCAGCAAGTTTGCAGATTACATCAAGCTGTCTGGTGAAGCTGTCACACTGAATGGAAGGCATGTCATCCAGAGGGACCTTGACAGGCTGGAGAGATGGGCCCGTGTGAACCTCATGAAGTTCAACATGGCCAAGTGCAAGGTCCTGCACATGGATCGGGGCAATCCCAAGCACAAATAGAGGCTGGGTGGAGAACAGATTGAGAGTAGCCTTGCTGAGAAGGACTTGGGGGTACTGGTGGATGAGAAGCCCAATATGACCCACCAATGTGCGCTCACAGCCCAGAAGGCCAACCGTATCCCGGGCTGCATCAAAAGCAGCGTGGCCAGCAGGGCAAGGAAGGGGATTCTGCCACTCTACTACACTCTGGTCAGACGCCTCCTGGAGTCCTGCATCCAGCTCTGGAGCCCTCAGCACAGGAAAGACATGGACCTGTTGGAATGGGTCCAGAGGAGGGCCACAAAAACGATCAGAGAGATTGAACACCTCTCCTATGGGGAAAGGCTCAGAGAGTTGGGGTTGTTCAGCCTGGAGAAGAGAAGGCTCTGGGGAAACCTTACTACAGCCTTCCAGTATCTGAAGGAGGCCTACCACAAAGCTGGAAAGGGACTTTTTACAGGGGCAGGTAGTGATAGGACAAGGGCTGATGGCTTCAAACTGAAACAGGGTAGATTTAGATTAGACATAAAAAAAGCATTCTTTCCTATGAAGGTGGTGAGGCATTGGAACAGGTTGCCCAGAGAAGCTGTGGATGCCCCCTCCCTGGCAGTGTTCAAGGTCAGGTTGGATGGGGCTCTGAGCAACCTGATCTAGTGGAAGGTGTCCTTGCCCATGGCAGGGGCAGTGGAACTAGGTGATCTATAAGGTCCCTTCCAACCCACGCCATGCTATGATTCTATGAAGTTCACGTGTTTTGACACATCGCTCAAGCTACAAGGCAGGGCTAGGAACATGGTAAGATCACTGAGTTAAATTACATTAAGTTCTAATAAAAAGTACACCGATTAATCAAACTAAATACACGTTAATATTTCGGGCTCCATTGGCAGCCAGAAGCTGAAACTTAGAAGGCAGATTTGGCAACAAGGGAAAATTGACGGAAAAGACATTTGTTTCGAACGTTTTGTAGCTTGGAATGGGTCGATCAAAAAGCACTGAAAAAACAGAGCAGAGGATTCTTATGAGTTTATCCTATATATTAAGTGATGACAAGCACACACAGAACAATAAATTCATTATTGTGCGCTAAGTGATTTGTTGATTGGTGAAAAAGGACAATTCTTATAGGGTCTCATGTTGCTGGGAGACTTTGTCTCATGCTCTTATAATTTCTGTAGACTTTAGTTTTGCAGTTGTTTTGGTTTGGCCTGGACAAATGTCAGGTGCCCACCAAAACCACTCTATCACTCCCCCCCCCCTCAGCTGGACAGGGGAGAGGAAATATGATGAAAGGCTCGAGGGTCGAGATAAGGACAGGGAGAGATCACTCA
>Ga0065711_1004646_pt1 | contig 22837 bp, 15 predicted proteins | sample Hoacrofraction12_FD_59098 | JGI IMG/M metagenome (GOLD analysis project Ga0065711, IMG submission 59098) | Hoatzin crop microbial communities from Cojedes, Venezuela - Epithelial fraction 12 v2 (version 2) | ecosystem: Host-associated > Birds > Digestive system > Esophagus > Crop | place... | reverse complement strand
AAAAAAAAAAAAAAAAAACAAGAAGGTTTAAAGGATCGAAGTCAGATTATGTGGAGAACTTCATTGTATCTGCGAGAGATCAACTTCTCTGTTTCTCTTCTGATTCTCCCTGTAAGAAAACCTCTTTTGCCACCATGCGTCACGCCACCATCGCCACTGTGGGAACAGCAGACTCCGTACTCGCAGCAGGAGCATCCTACCTCCAGTTGCATTTTGGTTTCTGATTTTCCCAGTTAATTTTCTCAGGCAAATTCTGGAATTCTTTCGGACGAGCACATGCCACTTGCGAGGCTTGTGACCCCATACTGTTCTGCTCGTTGTCCCTTGTCCTGTCATTCACTTGTGTTCTTCACCCGCTCTTCAGAGACTAATTCATGGGAGGGAGCAGGATCCCTTACAAGGCACCACAGCAGCAATCCTTCTGTGTTTGAAGGCCTGGATTTTACGTGGGCAAGTTTTTTATTCACAAAAGGAGGACTCCATCGCAGACAGAACATGAGACAACTAAAACTCATACTTCAGCTTAAACGAAGACAGGTTTCTGCCATATCGTCAGTAACAGATGGAGCGTCCTGGGCTAAAACTACATCTCTTTTGGGGTTGGATTTGGGTTTTTTTTGCTAAGCAGCTTTAACATGGCCAGTTCCCTGTTCCACTGCTAAGCCTCACATTACCTCAGTGCAGAACAGGCGTGGTTTGACTACTTATGCAACAGAGATTTGACTTTGAGAAAGGATCTTGGCACAAATAATCCAAAAATCATATGCAGATAAGCACTAAGAGTGAGGTCTGGTACTAAAAACTCAGCTTAAAGATTTGTACAATTCCTCTGGTTGCCTGAAATTGCTTAAATAGGTCAGGACAGACTGCCATTGTAAGCTACGACTAAGAAAGATTGCAGGAGCAAGTGCCTGTCTTACACATGAAGGAAGTACAAGAAGAAAATGTAAGATAAGAAGCAGGAATGTTACATTTGAAAAGAATCAGTAAGGATTTGGCACTCCAGCTGAAACAGGTAGACTAGGAGAGCCCTGATGTAGATACGCCTTTTGAAACATACAGGTTTAATTCTGCCTCACACAATCCAGCAAGAATCATCAGCTTTTGGAAGTGCCCATCGAAATTCACTATTTGAAAAAATAATTTTCTTGAACGGCCACTAATAGGTCTACGTGTTACAGTGTATTGTACACCCAAGTAATTTTCTGCAATACAGATTTTTCATTCATATAGCTTTTTTGTATTAGCAGAATATCCATACAGCCTGCTACTTTGGATGAAGTCGCGAAACACAATGCATAAACTATTGTGTTGTTCTTCTCATGTGCAACTGTCATTTTTTTCTTAGACAGATTATGAGCCACTATGGGGAGATTTTTATAATGTAATATATCCCGAAAATGGGATTGCCGGTGAAATGAGGGCACCAGAACCTCTCCGTCCTGTGGCAGCTGTCTCACAAGTTGTTATCACCTAAAGACCAAAGGCAGGGAGATGATACTTACCCCGGAACTTCTTTCAGAAAGAGATAATATTTCTTGTGCCAGATAATATTTCTTCTGCCAGACAGAGACTGGGAGGCTTACACACCCCATAAACAGACTGGAAAGCCTAACTACATCTAATGCTAAATTTTATCTCTGCTTTACCAAGCACACTACCACCTGGCTAATGAACTGCAGTGCAGCACACTACCAGGGTTACTGGGAGACATAACATGGTATAGTGTAAACCAGTCTTACTTATTCCGTACATTTTGTGACCAGATTTATGAATTGGGCCTTGTATGTTGTTGTGGGTGCACAGTTCAGAGAAGAGCAGAAATTACAGCAATTACAGATTTATTATGAAGCTGACTTTCATGAGGGTAGGAGCCAGAAAATTTCACACTGAACTGTTAAAGACAGCATTAAAAATATGATTCCCTTCAGTAAACACTAGTATCACATAAACCTTATGATAGCTCCAAGTTCTTCTGCACAATCTCAAGCAGTTGTTCTGCAGATCTGTCTGACGTTCCATAATGAAACACTGAGATCGCAAGAGGATGACTCAGACCGATAGCGTATGATAGCTGTAGAACACATGCACACAACCCAGATGTGGTTAAAACAGTCCTTCCTACTTTTTGCTTAAGAAAGCCTTATGTATCAGGGGAAGACTGTATGCACACCTTTTTCTGCGTAAAGAAAGCTAAGAGATATGTTTTTGCTATTTGTCTTTTCCGTTAGAAAATCAGCTGTTTTCCTCAGAGAATGCCCAGCCTGGTCAAGTATCAGACCTAAGTGACATTCTTTAAAAGCAAAAGAGGTACTTTCTAATCATCCTCACATACTGCCATTCTGCATCCTTCAGCTTCAGCTAGACACAAGGATTTCATGTCTTTGAAACTGAAAACTGAGATCTACAAATATTTCTCGGGTTTTTTTGATGGGGTAGAGAAAAGATTATCTAGTACGAGATGAGAAAAAGCTCCATGTTCCTAAAGCACTCACAGACTTGTTTTCCCAGAGCGAGTTATTTCCATGCACTCCCTGGCACTTCATCCAGTATTTCCACATACTTTTTAAACAGCTGTTAGAAGTAGACAAAGTAACCCCGGAACTATTCCCTGTAATGTCACTTTATTCAAGGAGGACAGAGGGAGCTCTATAGCTCCTTTCTGACATTCAAGAATCCCACTAGTTTCTTTTCACTACAGCACTGCACAGCACAGCACGGACAGGTTCTCCTGGAATGTATTTGCTTTTATCATTCAGTCCTTTTCCAAAATACAGTCCTGCTGCAGTATAGGCTAACATACACTTCATTTTCTTCCACCCTGGCATATTTGGATTAAAAGATGTTTTGCTAGAATGTCACTAAACAACACAAACTGTGGCTTTCACTGGTCTTCCTCGTTGTGTCTGCTTCCTACAGATTTCAAGAGGTAATAGTCCAATGGCTCAGTTCTATCTATATGTTTCTTAGTAACCAAGAATTAATTTTTGTTAGAATCTGCCCTAAACATGACTATCTTTCCCTTAGCTTATTTTGAGATCATGCTGTCTTTTTTTCATTAACAAATAAGCTGACAATTCTGTATCACACTAAATAAAGCCTGCAAGGTATTCGTATAATACACAGACAATTAGTCTGCAGTTCCCTCCATTATCCATTTTGCCCTTTCAGTATGAAAAGGTGGTTAGCATGGAACCAATACCCACAGCAAAGCCAGCTCAATTGTCAGCCTCAGTGGAGGCTGGCAAGGTCTTAGTATAGCACACAGACACTACTGGGCTGAAAACAGTTCTGCGTTTCCACTTGACACATTTTTCCTTCTGTTAATTTTTAATCCAGCCTCCTACGATTTCACAGGACATTTGCTTTTCTGCTCTCTCATCTTCCTCCCTCCTCCAGTCTTACCTTCATTGCTAATATCTGACATCTGCATAGTTTGCTATCTTGCCTTGTCTAGAGTCAGGCCCAGGTATTAAAGCAGGGTCTCTGGGAATTACTGGAATAATAACATTCCCACCTAACTCAACAATTAAGATAGTGATGTATGTACTCAAAAGCGCCACTCAAAACGTGCATACCAAGATATCAGAAGTTTGTCTTCTGTCCCCTCAGGGAAAAAAAAAAATTATCAACAATTTGATAACCATCACAAACTCCAAACCTTAAGTTTAATCAGGTATCAAACACATGCACAACATCTAAAGCAAGGAGCCTTGTTCCTAATTGGGATGTCTGAACACTATGTCATTAATTATAATCGCATCCAGTGGTCCAGTGGCCTTCTACTCTGGTCCATGGAGAAAGTAAAAGGTTTTAAACACATCCCTGCAGCAAAACATCAGGCAGATCACTGCTAGTTTTTACTGTAGTGATTTGTTGTACTGGGTTAAAGATATTATATAGCAGCTAGTCAGAGTAAGTATGCATATAAACTAGTATTGCAAACTGCCTAGACAAACCTCAATTGTTCACCATTAACGTGGTTTACGTGTAACAGTCAAACTGTCTAGGGGGCAATAAAACACCTCTTTTGACTTCTAAGACTTAGTAGACCCACAATTTCATGCACAAGGAAGTGCATTTCTTCGGAGCATATAAGACTGACGAAAAGTTGTTCTTGTTTTAAACTCTTCAAAAAACAACTGAATTTTGCTTTTAGTCACACCTCACACCATAGCAGCATACTAGGAACACACAGTAGAGAATTCACAGTAACTTTAAGGTAATTTCAAATGCAGCTTAAAATTATTTAAGTTACAACTAATATGACCATATAGTACAGCAGGTTGCACAACTACGTCAGGACACCGCTAACATAACTGTCTGTGATGTGCTGTGCAGCCCAGGCTGGAGTGCTGGGCATGCACGTGTGTGCAGAGGATCGCCAGAGCTGCCTGCAGTAAAAGCAAGGATGATGTAAAGAAGTTCCTAGACCAGGGATGGCAACAGAGGTGGAGAAAGAATACTGCTGAGAATTGTAGAACTATAAAATATTTTGGGTTGGAAGGGACCTTTAAAGGTCATCTAGTCCAACCCCCTTGCAATGAGCAGGGACATCTACAAGTAGACCAGGATGCTCAGAGCCCTATCCAACCTGACCTTGAATGTTGCCAGGGATGGGACATCTACCACCTCTCTGGGCAACCCGTTCCAGTGTTTCACCACCCTCATGGTAAAAAAATTTCTTCCTTATATCCAGTATAAATCTACCCTCCCTTAGCTTAAGACCATTACCCCTTGTCCTATTGCAACAGTGCCTGCTAAAACATTAGTCCTCATCTTTCCTATAGGCCCCCTTTAAGTACTTAAAGGCCACAATAAGGTCTTCCCAGAGCCTTCTCTTCTCCAGGCCGAACAGCACCAACTCTCTGTGTCTTTCCTCATCCCTCTGATCATTTTTGTGGCCCTCCTCTGGACCTGCTCCAACAACCCAGGATGGAGTTGGCCTTCTGGGCTGCCAGCGCACATTGCCAGGTCATGTCCATCTTCTCATCCACCAGTACCCCCAAGTCCTTCTCCACAGGTCTGCTCTCAGCCCCTTCATCCCCCAGCCTGTACTGATACCAGGGGTTCCCCTGACCCATGTGCAAGACCTTGCACTTGGCCTTGTTGAACCTCATGCGGTTCACACGGGCCCACTTCTCGAGCTTGTCCAGGTCCCTCTGGATGGCATCCATTCTGTCAGCCACGTCAACTGCACCACTCAGCTTGGTGGCATCTGCAAACTTGCTGAGCGTGCACTCAATCCCACTGTCTAGGTCATTGAGAACACATTCCTTGTTTCAGGACCATCCCGTCCTCTGTCTTTGGCTTCCCTCACAGGGCTCCTTAGCAAAGGACCCCCAAGAATAACTACCTGGAGCCCCATTCCAGTATGAGAAATGCTCTTCTGAAACTGGAGTGGGGGCTGTGATGGTTGTATGTGTTCTGAGGTCATGTATGTGACCACACATAGGAGATATAATTTCTGTTTTGTTGTATTACTTTCACCGTTGCTCTTACCTGGATTAATACTCTCTCACAGAGACAGCTTTCACCAGAGACTTTGCAATCCAGCAAGCTGCATATGCTGCAGAACAATCAACTTTGGAGAGATCTTTTCCAGAGAATGCACCTCCACCATGGGCTCCCCAGCCTCCATAGGTATCAACAATGGTCTTCCTGCAAGTCAGTCCAGCATCGCTCTGCAGGACAAACAATTGAATGCACACATGAGACACCACAGTTTACCCAGTCCCATACTAGGTTACTGGGTACAGCTTTGTTTTGTAATTGCCACAGATCTGACCCATTGTTCAGAGTCTTCACCTTCATGTGCAACTGTTTAATGAACGAGCTTTATGTGACTGGAGTGTTTTTCAGAGATGTGCTAAGCCGTCTGTGCTGCAGTCACTTTTATAGACTGGTAGGAATGTGGCACAACTATAAACATCACAAAAAAAGTGCTCCCTTCAAATCAGCAATCATGAAATACTATCTCTGGGTTATTGGCCAACGACGTCACTCAGTAACACTTGATGGAGGCCAGGAATTTAGAGGGACGAAAGCCTTCCTGAAAAACAGATCACACATGACCTAAAACATTAGCAAGCTTCACTTAGATACACATACTTAATAGGGAAGCGGCGGCTTCACAGAGCTGCAGCTCAGTGCTGCCAGCACAAGAGTACTGAGCAATTCTAGGTGATTTCACCTCAGTGGTTCACCAGTGACACAAGGACCACTTGTTAGCACTCTTCTTTCTTCTTCCTGCCTGCCTGTGCCCCCCAGTAATGGAGTCCCATCCTCTTGCGTGGACTTTTGTTTGCCTCTTGCAACTTGATGATCTGATCCAACTTGTTCAACCAGCAAAGAATTACCGCCTTTCTGTCACACCAGCAAAGCTGATGACTGCAACCTGATAAATGAACTCCAGAGTGTCGAGAAACTCCATCCTGAAAGAGGATAAACTGCATCAATCCACTAATTTTAAATCCCCAAATAAGTGATATGGGAGTAAAACTGACATTTATTGCTCAATGAAAGCAGTATCCCTACATCATCCCAGTGTGATCATACGCACACCTTGTAGTTTTAACACTTCATTGAACTCTTTATACAAAACTAGACAGTTTTGTGTAACCAAACTTTTTACAATTTCACAGCAATTATCTGCTTACCTAGTACCACCATCTGGAAAGCAGAACACATGTCAAATTCTAATTACTATTAAGATTTAATGCATTAAGGTCTCCCTTGACATTTGTTCAGCTTTATGAGTAATTTCAATGTAGAAGATCAGATCTGTTGTTATTTCTGGTTTTGATTTTTACTATGAAATTGAAGAGATACTTCCAGTCAGGCATTTTAGCATATAACGCAAGGGCTGGCTTTTGGTCTTTTAAAATACTTTCTGGAAGAAAGACAAAGATCCAAGAATCTGTACATTTGGCTGTCCAAGCAGTTACAGCTTCAGTTTAGATGCCAGCTGTCCAGTAGGAAACTCCAGCAGAAATGACTGAGGCTTCCTTAAAAACATATAGACTTTCTTGGTAAAGTTACACCGGTTCAATAGCACTTTCGTTCAAAAGAACATTTAGAAGCATGTGGCAAAGCAGAATCCAAGTCTGCATAGGCTGTCCTCTCTCAAAGTACCACACCTTAGGGCCACCTTCTACAGCTTTTGCACTTGGAAGGAGATGATAAATTGTGCCCCCATCAAGATACTTCTCTGGAATGACTTCTTTAACACTTTTCTCCACTAGCTCCTTCTGTATTTATTACAGAGGTATGTCTGGGGCAAGATGTACTGAAATCACAAGTGTGTACACTTGGATGAGCTCCACTCTACCATTACTCTCCTTGTATTCCATTGTGACCTGGAAAGAAAAAAAAAAAAGGAAGTGAATACTCAAGGCCAAGAGTACCAGTTTGAAAAATGAAAATGAACCTCACAATTATTTTCTACAGCAAAAAATAAACAGATGAAGGGAACTGGGATGAAAAACTATGGATTGTTGCCTATGCTTAAACTCACAGTAAGGATAAGTAAATAAATATAGAAGGTACTGAAGTACCACTACCAAAAGAGTTACCTAAAGAATATTACATGTATCGTCACTGAGAACCAAAATAACCACAAGAAAGCTACAGAAGCCTAAGTTTTTACTCACAGATGCTAAAATTATTCACGCTTTGGCACACTGACATAACTTCAAAGAGTGAAACACCAAAGTAAACTTAAAATAACTTTTACAGGCGCCTGCTAAAATGAGCAACTCTAGATCACAATATGACAGGCTGTAACTCTGCTACCTCTTGCCCGGCTTTTATGTACAGGCATTGCTCCATCCTTATTATTGGTTTTCTTACAGATTAAGACAACCTCTCTACTTTCCCACCCTTCAAAAATGCTTGGGTAGACACATCATAAAGAAAACCGTCTATTCACATGCTCTGTGCACTGCTGACAAAAGGCAGGGACACAATCCATGTCGCACTGCAACAACTGCTGCAATGTAACTCAACGCAGTTCACCCCCACTAACACCTTGCTGTCTTGGAAATGCCACGTCTGGCTTTTTTGTCCTCTCCTGCAGATTTCACAGCCTGGAAGACAGAGTACCTTTGAGACTGCCAAAGTGCATCACTCTTACAGTACGCTTAGTGACTCATCCACTCAGCTCTGCAACACACCTGTCAGTGGCTCTGACCACCAACCAAATATAGTATATACGAGGTTTGAGTCAAGAATAGCCCTTTTTTAACTGAAAAATCATAGCACTATCCCAGCTCATGCATCTGGAATGCTGATATTTACACAGAAAAAAAACCAGGTGATTGTCAGTAATTTGTTAATCTTCTTAATCTCCAGGGCAAAAGAAGCAAAATACAAGTGTTATTTTGAAGTAACCTGCTAAGACACTGATAGAAGAAATTAAATAAACCATGTATGCTACATACAAATGTATGATTTGAAACTTACACCACCTTGGAATTTGAAAATGACAGCACTGTTTTTGACAAACATGAACTCTGATTTAGTACCAGACAGGGTAAATGATTTCTGTTGTTTCTTATGCTTACAGTTTATGCACCTATGTTACGAGCCTGTGTTTTCCCATCTGGCCTAACCCAGGGCTATGTTCCATCCCATTCCAGAGCCTTTATCTGTGCAGTCAGTTTGCGTGCCAGAAGGACCGTTAAGGGCATACATTCTTCAGTTTCATCAGTGGCATAGACAAACATCAAACCCTGTATTGAGAAACAGAGAAATGCATTGAAAAACAGGGAAATAAATTACTTGTTTCCATGTTCTCTTTCAATTTCTGCACCTGTCTCTGCCACATACTACTTTAAAACCACACAAGGCTAGAAAAAGACAGCAGTAACATACACGTTGAATACATTTTGTCATATAACCAGCCTGAAATAACATTTATGTATCTGCATGCACAAGAATCAGAGCTACAGCAGGGGCTGGTTCCCAAGAATGACTGCCTTAAGACTGCATACAAATCCACTGCAAAGTCTTGATAAAAAGCTCATAAAGATTGCTCAGTCTTTTCCCCATATGACAACTAAAGTAACAGAGCATTTGACACCTAAGAAGTAAAAACAGACTACCCACAGGACTTCAAAGATAGAAACTGACACTTACTGATAAAAAACTATATAAAACTTAGTTCTAGCTCTATCAAGTAAGGCCAGTGGATATGTGAAAAGCTACTTTCACTGAAATTAGTGAAGGCCATGTTACTTATTCGCACTTCTGGTGACTAACAGAGTGGACAGTGTTTAGCTGCTAATTCTTGCACTTTGCACTATAGCTTTTAAGGAAAGGCTCTGGTCCAATGCAATTCTAACTGGTCACGCATAAACTAAATTTCAGTAAGTGCCTGGAATTAAGTCCCATTACCTGATCCCCTGCTCCAATGTCATTGTCACTCTTGCCATGGGAGACAGCATGCTTGATCTCTTTACACTGTTGTTCAAAGGCCACTAAAACTGTGCAAGTCTTATAGTCCAGTCCTAGTGAAGGGAATTTTGTAGTTAGATCATACATTCTTGAGATTTCACAAATTGCTAGAGAAGCTTTTAGGGATTATCTAGTTATCTTGACCAAAACTTTTAAAACTCTAAGCATGTAAATTTCCTATACCAGGTTCTGTATTGCTAATAGAAGCAGACAATCAGGACATTTCTATAACAGTCTCGGGATGTGAGCAAGTTAGTGGTATTAGTTGAAACTTGAGCTCCTGAAACCGAGAGGATAAGTACAATCCTACAAGCTACCCCACCAAAGCTTCTTACACTGCTTGTGATGACTAGGGTTCAAACCATTTAGGTACTAAAGCTCAGAGAAGAGAGTGGAAAATGTTACCAGAAACTGGTGTTCAGTTTTTCTTGTAGTAGGTTCTAGGGTTCAACAGAATTAGAGAAAAGCTGTACAGGTCATGAAAAGGGAAGACTGAAGAGGAATAGTCATGTAAGGGGTTCAACTGCTGAAAGGAAGCTACTTTGGGAAATATATTAAGAATACATAAAGAATTCCTTTGGGTGTGAACTTTTAGTTTTGTAGGAGTATGGACCCCAAGGACAAGGAACATCAGTGTTAAAGATGTCACTGTACAAAACCGCAGATGTAACCACCTTCAGATATTTGTGCAAACACTAGTTTTTCTTCATCAGAGAAGCAAGAGGTACCTGGCATTTTCAAGAATAAGTCTTTTTCAAGTATGCCAACTTAAAATAGCTCCTTCAGTACCAGGCATTGTAAAATGCATATCAGCATCTGTGCTGTTTTCTCCTAGGCCTGGAAACACATTTAATTTTATTTTCCAGAAGAACGTAGAAACATGACTTTGGCCACATGCAGAAGAGACCCAGGAATGAAGACACGTATTTCACTCACCTTTGGAAGAGTCATTATACCCTATCCTCTTAAGGGTCTCTCTTACAACTTGTTGGTAATCTGCTACAGCCTGGGATGTGACCTCTCCACAAAGCAAAATCATTCCAGTTTTTGCTACACACTCTGCAGAAAAAAAGACAAAATAGCACAATTTTACTGCTACTATTACACAGTTACATAAGGAGATCCTGAAGATGGCTCTGTGAGCAAAGAATTACTCATACTGGAAACTCAGCATAAAGCCTTAGCATACATATAGGTCTGTGGGCAATCACTCTTCTCTTCAGCTGTTACAAATACTAAAATGCCTGTGGGGCAGGAGATTCATCTTACTGCATTATCCTGTCTCCATAATGACCAGCAGTAAACACCTATAAGAACAGATCAAGAATATAGAGCTGTTTCTCAAAATACTTTCCTGGTCTCCAACAATTTCAGCTCAGGGTCTTCCTGAAGCTAAAGGGACATCATTTATTAAGAGAAGGCATTACCAGTCTTTGATAGATTTTTGTTACAGTAATTCACCCAGTTGCCCTTGGCAACCACGAAAACTTACAGCATCTATAGGATCCCAGACTAAGAAGCTATGCAACTTCATTAGAAATTTTGTGCAGAATCATTTCGTATTTTATTTCATTGTTTGTTTCAAGCATCCACCTGGCCTCCAAACTCTTCTGTTTTGTGTTAAACATATAGCAAAGAATCACAAAAAATTCATCACACCAATACAACCTACAACTGTATACCTCTATTTCATATCTAATTCAATCCTCGCTTTTCCAGACTGAGGTGGTCTATGCTAGGCTATATAGTGGAGACTAGCGACAAGTGGCGTTTCTCAGGGGTCAGTATTGGGTCCAGCGTTGTTTAACATCTTTGTTGGCGACTTGGACAGGCAGGTTGAGTGCACCCTCAGCAAGTCTGCCGATGACACCAAGCTGTGTGGTGCAGCTGACACACTGGAGGGAAGAGATGCCATCCAGAGGAATCTTGACAGACTTGAGAAGTGGGCCCATGCAAACCTCAAGAAGTTCAACAAGGCCAAGTGCAAGGTCCTGCACCTGGGCCAGGGCAACCCCAAGCACAAACACAGCCTGGGCAGAGAATGGATTCAGAGCAGCCCCAAGGAGAAGGACTTGGGATTTGCTGGTTGACGTGAAGCTCAACATGATGTGGCAATGTGCGCTTGCAGCCCAGAAGGCCAACCGTATCCTGGGCTGCATCAAGAGAAGCGTGGCCAGCAGGTCGAGGGAGATGATTCTGCCCCTCTGCTCTGGAGAGACCCCCCCCAGGAGTCCCGCGTCCAGCTCTAGAGCCCCCAGCACAGGAAAGACATGGACCTGTTGGAGTGGGTCCAGAGGAGGGCCACAAAAATCATCAGAGGGCTGGAACACCTCTCCTACAAGGAAAGGCTGAGAGAGTTGGGGTTGTTCAGCCTGGAGAAGAGAAGGCTCCGGGAAGACCTAGCAGCCTTCCAGTACTTAAAGGGGGACTACAAGAAAGCTGGAGAGGGACTTTTTACAAGGGCTTGTAGTGATGGGACATGAGGTGATGTCTTCAGGCTGAAAGAGGGTAGATTTAGATCAGATCTACTGAAGAAATTTTTTACAATGAGGGTGGTGAGGCACTGGAACAGTTTTCCCAGAGAAGCTGTGGATGCCCCCTCCCTGGCAGTGTTCCAGGCCAGGCTGGATGGTGCTTCGAGCAACCTGGTCTAGCGAACGGTGTCCCTGCCCACGGCAGAGGGGGTGGACTAGATGACCTATAAGGTCCCTTCCAACCCAAACCATTCTATGATTCTATGCTTGACTGAAAGTCATTGTGTGGCTATGATCATATTTGTTACCCTTGCTATACAATCTTACTATAGCTTTTTTTGCAGTGGGGAAAGACAAAAAGATTGCATACAGTATTCAAGACAGGCAACCATGGATTTATATGACTCAGTGATGTTCTCAGTTCCACTCTTCATTCCTTTCACAGCAACGCCTAACAGTCAGCTTGGGTTTTTACTGCTAACGAGCACCAACTGCTTTCACAGAAACTTATGTCTATTACAACCCCAAACTCTCTCTTCTGAATGCTTCCAGTGAACTGCAAACCTTACTTTCTATATATGGGAATAAGATTGCTCCCTTCCCCCTTGCATTAGCCTGCATGGAATTTCCTCCATCCCATTTGAATAATTTTATTTGATTTCAAGATTAAGTATTACAAGCAGGAATATGCTACGAAATTGCACAACTATGGACTGCAGCATCAAATAAAGATAATCAAGCTAGCTTTAACTGGCAGCTCAGCTTAGGTAATCCAGACAAGCGGTTGAGAACTTAGCACAGGGCAAGATTTCTCTGTCTGCAAGAGGAATTAGTCTATATCAAACTATTAAGCTACATTCTAGCTGGCATGGTATCTCTGAATTACACTGTAGACACAGTGAGAGTCCATAATATCACAGTAGTCATAACTGTGTACTGCACATCAAGCCCAGGCAGTGATACCACTACAGTGCTGGTATCCTGGTACCGTTCTTTTCACACTCCGTCTTGTGCCTTTGCTCTACCGATCAACAGCGCTCTTCCTGTCTGCTACACCCTACCAGACCACCTACATGTGCAAGGGGTAAGGCACCTACATGTGCAAGGTGCTATGAATCCTGCACTGGGGGAAGAGACGCTGTATTACAGGTGTGAGGCAGAGAAGAATGGCTCTCAGCTCTTCCACTGTGTTCACTACAAAAAGGGGAAACCTCCCTGGAAGAACACAAAGCTGGGGAACCGGGGCTTAGAGAGATGGAAGAATAAGGCTGCAGTCACCACCAACAGCCCCTAGAAACTCTTCCAGGCCCACTACAGCCAAGCAAAGCTGGGTGGTGATGCAAGACCTCATGGCATGATGATGCTTTTTTTGTATCAGGATAAGAAAGATTCATCTTGCTACCTTTGACTGCTTTCCATTCTGGCTGAAATTTGATTCAACCAAAACAAGGTGTTGCACTATAGCTGCAGCTTATAAGTGAGCCCAAGCAACGTCCCCATCTGCTCTACCCAAGACAAAGTTACCATATAAGGTTTTGGGCTCTTCACTGGCGGGAGGCTTCTTACATAGAAGTCTCCTTAAAAGAACATTTTAAACATCACCAGTAGGTAGAAACTTCCACCTTCTCTTTTGCACGATCTTGATCTATGGTTCGTTAATTTTCTCTCTTGACTCCCAGCTGTTGGGAACACTGGGAAGCACTTTTTTTTCAAGAAAGCATTTGGCTTCACTAAATCAGAAAGGAAGTAGAGTAACTATTCTGCCTTCTGCTTTACGCTACTTGCAGCCTGTGTTCTCTTGCTTGACTTTACTGCTACTTGGATTGTTGGCAGCACAAAGAGAAACCAGCTAGTCCTCTGTGCTGCAACTATGGCCTCAATGGCTTGTTCTAAGAACAAAATAACTGCATTTGGAGAGCTCTTTAGAAATATTATTCCCTTTCTGTGTTCATTCCCCATTGGCAACTCAGCTCATTCCAATTTGATGATATGTTTTCAGCCTCTGGAAAAGGCGATGTTGCTAGTGACAATGTCCATGTAGAACACAGGCTAGTCCTAACAGAAAGTTCCAAGAGAAAGGTAAGCCACCCTGACCAGAATTACATTCAAATGAGCTGTGCACTTCCCTTTCTGTGAACCAAGGGCATCACCCTGCTTCTGTAAAGGCATAGTAAATACCCATTTAGCACTTCTGGATTTTGAGTCTTATTAACACCTTTTACTCTGTGAACAAATGCGTCTTGACATACATTCTTTCCTCAGTTCTCTTTTCCCCTAATTTTCTTAGATTCCTCATTATCACTAGCCTTGTCAACCATAGTTTTCTCTGATACCACTGGCTTCTCCTGATATACTTGTTACATTTCATCATTTTTGATTTGTACTGGAGTATTGTGTATTTCCTTCCTTCTGTTCATTTTTTTCAACGTTATCCCTGCCTTCCCTTCTCCTCTGAGTCAGTATGCCAGAGCTGGCCTCCTGACTGACTGTGGAAGTGTTGACTGCCAGCCAGCTACTGCAAGAATTTTGGATCAAGGGATGTTATATCAACATGAATTACTTGTGGTACTTAATTGTCTATTTTTCTATCTATATTGTACTTACCACAGGCAGTCTTGGCAGCTGGATCAATACTGAGATGAGCATCTAGAACAGCATCACTTATCTGATCACAAATCTTATCTAGAAAATAAAAATAAGACATATACAACATTTCTTTTTGTGATTAAAAAAAAAGTGGGCAAAAGAATTCTGTTTACAGACCATCTGCCAAGTGGCAATTTTAGCAACTTATATTCTGAAAGGTATCTTCTAACCCTGTTTTCACTCCTCTACTCAAGTCAATCCTAACTGACATTTTACTATTGTCTGCACAGGCCAGCAGCTTCCCACATGAAGGGACAAGGAAAAATGCCTGCAAAGGCATCCTAAAATACTAATTTCAGGAGAACAGAAGATACGAGAAGTAACTTTGGAAGAAGTATTTAAGCTAAGACCTTTCTGTAGGGGTTTTGCATTATTTCCCTCTTTATTTCAAACTCTGTGTTGCATTTTCTGTGTGAATTATCTGTTTTGATCTACATCTCATAGCTATCAGAGGTCTTCACTTAAGGTAGTGTTCATCGCTTCACTACCTCCAGAGCGGACCTCTGAGATACCATGTGTCAGCTTTTTTGGATTAAAAGAGGCATTGCTCTCGCTGCAAACAGGTACATTAGATTGAAGTCCACTCCTGCAAGTATCCACAACTGTCCGGCCCATTTGAGTGTAGAGAAGCATCTGCAAACATTCTGTCAGGGACAAGCGTTGGCCACTCACAAATTTCCACACTTATACTTCTGAGTTTTGGTCTTTTTTTTAAGGACAAAAGCACTGGAGAAAAAAGTTTTTACCTACTCTGTCTTCAGCACCTGTGTCTTCTTGTCCAAGCAAGACCTGAGTATGCCAAACACATCTGGTTTGTTACATGTTAATGAACAATTTAGAGGAAAAAATTAGATTCTTTGTCTCATCAGGGTTACTGAAGCAGGTAAAAGCAATCCATATTATTTCTTCAAAAGTACAGCTTTGAAAGGTTGCATATCTGCAGGAACAACACGAGGAACATGCATTGATCTTCACCCATCATTACAAAAAAGAGTATCCAAAATATGTTCAGCCACACAACTACACAGCTGGATCTACATCACCACCTGTATCAAGAATCCAGGCATCTATCCTGTTTGCAACAGCCTATATAATCATCGATGAAAGTGCCAGTCTAAAATAACTTCTCTTGCAGGAGTGAGTACTGTTACATATGTACACAGGCTTGAGGGCCCAAAGAGGAAGTTAATAAAGAAGCATAACTGAATTGTCCACCTTCAGCTCTTAAACATAATCTGGTGTGGAAGAAAACAAGTATCACCATGAAATTATAAGGTAAGAGTAGAGTTGTTCTGCACCCCAAAAGACCTGTAATTCGACGCAAAGTTTAAGTGTAAAATGAATTTAACATGAGAACTGTAGAGTAATATCTTCCAGTATAACCTAAAATGAAGGAAAAGTGAAACTCACTAGCCTGTAGCTTTGAATGGATAAACCATTGTGCCATCAATACTACCTCACTCAAACACAAAATAAAAACAAGCTAATACATAAGCTATATTGCACCTTCACTAACAAAAATTGACCAGTCTGAAGACACTTGGACATAAGATGAAAGACAGAAATATCACGTGTTCATAATTTCAGACCCAGAAATCATTTGTGCAATCAAGTATAAAATCAGCAATGCCAAGTTCCAAAGTTTGTCATCTGGCTAGTCTGTCAACCACCCCGAGGAAAAGTCCTGAAGATGGTGAAATGGATTCACATCAAAGGGTCCCGTGTTCAAGCAGGAATCGCGTGACTTGGAACAACTGGTGAGTTCTAATGCCTTCAGCTGTTTGCACTACTGCAACATACAGTGCAGTGTTTTGAGGAAACACGTTGTTGTGGTGGTTCAAGATAGACGCTACATGCGCAGCGGTCTTGCAGCTGTTGGACTGCTCACTAGGGGCCACGCAGCCAGATTAATATAACTGGTCTCATACTGTGCCATACCCACCTGACAAGTAAGAGTCCTGAGAATACAGATACACAAGTGTCTTGGGTTTGGCCAGGACAGGGTTAGTTTTCACCGGACCTCAGGAAGGGGCACAGCGGGCAGACGGGCTGACCCCACCTGGCCAAACAGAGCCGGGTATTCCATACCATGTGCCCTCATGCTGGGTTCCAGGGGGGGAGAGCGGGGCGGAGGGAACTCACTCGCGGCTCGGGAGCGCACGGCGGCAGCGGTCATGGAGAGCGGCTCTGTTGTGTGGTCTGTTTTGTTTTGTGTATTCCTCTTATCTGTACCGTTGCTGTTCCTGTTCCCTCTGTTTGCTGTTCTGTTAAACTGCCCTTATCCCGACCCACCGGTTTCTGCCTCTTTCTTTCCAGCGGCCGCGTGGCGCTTTTGTTGCCGCCTGCAGCCAAACCATAACAACAAGAAAAACTCAGCTGCAGACCTCCAGTATTTGACTTTACCCTCATTTTTTCACTATTAGGTTTTTTGTCTTTCTTTCTACTACGGAGAAAGGAAGAGGCAACGTTATTTTTAGTCTTAATGTTAAAATGTTCCACTTGAAGGTTCCTCCATAAAAGGAACTGTTGCTACCTTTACTGTTAAATTTAAGTCACTAGTATGTCTGCTCGACTTCCAAACTTCCTCCAGTCCATCCATTAACACAGCTTCTAGATAACATATATGTGAAAACAAAGCTGTGAGATAAACAGCTGAATTTAATGTTCAGCAATTACAGCTGAAGCCTTGTCTTGCAGCCCCACATCTGGAAAACACCGTGGCTTTGTACAGCTTACAGCCTATGTAAACTTCTGTTAGGGAGAGCAATGTGGCAAAATAGGCATGTGTAGTATTACAGCAGTATCTGGAATGCAGCCCTGTTGAAAATCGCTGCTTAGTATTCCAAACGTTTCACAAAGAGTTCAACGATCACCTATAAAAAATGTGCACATAAAGTAATATTTTTACATTAAGGAATTAAAAATGAAATTGTAATTCCAGTATTTATGGCAGCTCCAAGTCTACTTGCAGAAGACCTCTCCATGCTTTCTCCTCTCAAGCAAAAGTTTTAAGTCGTCTATGCCAGACTGTATTGCATACTAAACAAATAAGATAAATTCTTGTCAAGCAAACAAAGTCACTAATCTGAAGTCTATTAAAAATAACTAATTGGTTCTTTCTTTTTGCCACTGGGGGAGGTATGACTGAACTTTCACAAGATAGCATTCTTCAGTGCAAGTATTAATAAAAGCAACGATTCAATAAGCATTTTTACTTACCAGAATGTCTTTCTGCAACAGATTCTGAGGTAAAGAGAAACTATTTTTCTTTTTTTGATGTACGAAATGACATGTCTTGGTATCTTTAGCAAGCCTGCAAATGAGGAGGACCCAAACTGGACTACAGAACAAGTACAGGCAGAAGGTGAAGTGGAAAGGTTAACGTATCTATGCAAACAGCTGATGTAATTGCTTCTGCCTGTTCGCTCCTCAGAAGTTCAATAGATTAAGACTGATCTGTGTGGATTTTACAATGCACTGCTACAGAAAATCTCTTCATAAGACTTTGTGTTTGGTTAACCTTGGTCTTGCTAAACTGTGCAAAACTGTTATCATTATGTGAAATATGAACACAGACAAGCCAGAGTTCAGTGCTTCTGCACATTTCCCCAAGCCTCCATTCTTACTCTTTCTTCTTACAAAAAGCACTTCAAGACAGTAACACAGCACAGAGATTTTATCTGACACTCTCTCCTAGGCATAATGCCTATACATTGTACTCAACCGCAGCAGTGCACTGTGCAGAAATGTGTCTTTCCTTGTATGAGAACAGATGCTCATAACAGCACCAGGTGATAAGCTGTGCTCTTCTTCCTGAGTACCATTTGTATTCACTGACACCAAGAGAGAGGAGAGAGGAGCTGTAGAGCAACCAACAGCATGCTCTGCAAAAACAGCGATGAAGACTGTGGGTTCATTATAACTTACTTCGAATTCTCAAACTAAAAGCTGTGCCCTAGCTCAATAAATCTTAAAACTTGCCAGTGGTCAGGCTCTCGCAATTCATTTCACAGACCCCTTTTCTCCTACCGTTTGCCTTGATGGAGAGACAGCAGTAGGAACAGCCGGACTCAAGTATCTAACCTATGCGAAGCAGCGCTGCTCCTTTGGAAGTACTCCTTGCCTTTGGCTTATTTCAGAACATGGTGCAACAGCACACCAGAGCACCCGAGTACAGCACAGTGTCACAAAGCCACCCAGGAATGACAACAGGTGCATCGTGTCCTGCTGAGCAGCTCTGCACCGCTGCAACACATTAAGTTGACCTCAGCTTCTCTAGGGCAAGTCACTTCTGAAAACATTCCTCTGTAATCTAAGCATTTTAAACCACAACAAGAGTGGTACTGAGATGAGTGAGGTACAACTTCAGCTACAGCTGAAGGCGTTACTACGTGCCGTCATGAGCAAACCACATCCCCTACCAGGCCACCACCAAACATCTCACAAGAAATGTGTATTCATTCACAGAAAGCTGCCAGTGATACCATTCTTAATGTTTCAGAGAAAATTACATGAAAGTCATACATAATAAAAACAAAAAATGCCTTATAACGAGATCAACACAGACACAGAGTCAGCTTCAAAATACTTGTAAATTCCCAGAAACATCCTCATTTCACAGCATACACTGTATTCGGGATTTGCATATAGGTAGTTCATACTGAAAGGTTCTTGTATTTTAAGAGTGATAGCAAAAATACATAATGCTATCGTTATTTAACTGAGAGCGAAGATCATCTGAGAGAGAAGATCATATTTCTTTCTATACTGTACAACACCAATTGGTGGACCAACTAAGTGATTAGATAATGGTTTAACTACAGCTTATATCAGCACACATGAAATCTTACTTTAAATAATGGGTTTTATCTGTTTTATCTTCTACTTGTTACTTTTCAAAAAAACATGCATCCTCAGTGTTTGGTAGAGACACATTTAAATGGTCACTTACAAGCAAATCCTGTCTTTACACTTACATTAGTAATTTTGTCTGAGTTAGAAAGATTCACTACATCTGTATCAAAAGTACTTACAGAAATACATCTATTTTTATTATGCATACACACTCACACAAATTATCTATCCAAATGTACTTATTCACAACTAGAAAAAAAAATCTGAATTATGCACTGAAAAATGGAGGGAGGATCAAAGCGAGCTAAGTTGCTTCGTCTCGCTTAATTTCTCAGATAAACCAAGGTACGAAAAATGACTCCGATGTTTATTATTCTAGAATAATTTCTTAAGCAAAACAAGAACCTATGGTGAGTGTATCATGCACAAATCTGAAGGCTTCCCCTGATCGCCTTATCAAGAAGTATTTGAGTGCAAAATCATACAGATGTGTACTAGGTCGTATTTTTAAAAAGCACCAAAACACTTTTCAAAATCCCTTATTCTGCACCTTTTTTATCTCTAAGCATCACTTAAAAATCTTTCCTGCACTTCTTACATCAGTAGGTCTCATCTGTTAAGTCCTGCTTTACTTAAAGAGAACAAAAGAAGGGAAAGCTTTTCCCATATATCAGCTAGCTATCAGTTTCCAGCCTCTGAAGAAACAACTTCATCTGAGACCGTATTTGTTCTGCCCATTGTATGTATGTCAAAATTCTAATGGAGGGGGACAAAAAGCTGTCTTACATAATGCTAACTGAACTAAAATCAGCTGGAAAATATAAGCACAGAATCATTCTAGTGTAAAATCTAGATTTTACAAATATTGATATCACATTCCAGCAAGTGACACTGCAACACTTGAGCCAAGACTACAGAGATATTTAACCTAATTCCATCTATAACTTACAGAACAAAAGCTCCCAGATCATTAATATTTGTAACGGGATCACTAATACAACTTGTCTAAAAGTTTTTAAAAGTCAGTAGTCGTAATATATTTCAGCCCTAGTAATAATCAAATAGAATCTCAAATAAAGTAAAAGATATGTATTTAATTAAAAAATACTAATGCACCGACATTCACCTGTACTCACAGAAAATCGATACTAAAAGCTTCACGAGTTGCAACCTGTTGTTCAGAACACACACGCATTTTACAATTACACTCTTCAAAGATCTCACATCTGTTGTATTCTAGTTCAGTTCAAATTTGGAAGCCGGAAAGTCTTGAATTAAGATTTCTACACCTAGCCCTTTCAAATATAGTCTCATTTCAGTTCACATTTAACAGCTTCCCAAAAACTGTGGAAAACAAATCATGTGCAAGTGTTACGAAGCAGGACAGTTTGCTACTTTGCTCCAGGGGAGGATTTGACAAGAGCTGCAATGAACCACAGCTCTACGCGAGGCAGTTACTCTCCATTCTCCCACCTCCCCACAATCCCCAGCTGTAAAAGCCCCTGGACAACATAACCTTCTCCCAGTACCACGGAAAGACAAGGCACAGATGGTAACTCCAGCATAAACGAGCACGTGCGTGCCACCAAAGGCAGTCAGAGGGACAGGGCCTGTCCCTGTGTGTAGCCAATAAGTATTTCACAGAAGAATCTGACGAGGCAACAGCACCGGGGTCCCACTTGGGAAGGTGTAGAATATGAACTGGTAGAAAAAGGAATGGCAGGTTAGAGAAGAGCAGGAAAGACCACGGGGGCTCACACGGAGCCAGCGTCCTAACGCAGCAGGGGTATTAATGTGCTGCAAGCAGACAAAGACAGATGAACCTGACACAGGGCGAGGAGGGCGTGCAACAGCAGCACGAGGAGGAAGCAGAGACATGTTTCTTCCACAGAAACGTCATCTGCTCTTTGTGCTGCTGAAGGGGCATATGAGGCTTATGTCTCCCTTCCAGATTACTACTGCACCATTGCTCCTAGCCTTTATTAACAAACAGTCTTTGCCCTTCTAAAAGGCAAAGCCAAAGAAAATCCCTTCTCCTGAAGAGAATTCGATGAATTAGAAGTAAATTGATTCAATCTTTCCTTATGACAGCTGCAATTGATTTAACAGTCCAAATGCTATCTCCATGTTTGGGGGCATTTTTAAAGCCACGTTTCACAAAGACTTATACAACTTCAAAAGGATTTTTTCAACAGAAAAATAAAGAACAGGTGGGCTACTGACACGCAAAACTTTAGCTATCTCTGCACCTTTTCTTCAAAAACCTCCTTCAATTCCCTGCACAATCAAACTTACAGTACCTGCGTCAGTACCTGTGTCAAAAACACTCAGCAACGAACTTAGGTTAGGTACATAGCACAAAACACCCTCATGACACTACAAAAGCAATGATTCCTAGCTCATTCAACAGATGAAACACAGTACCTAATTCTATTGCTTCTTGTGTAACAGCAGAAACAAAAATCCTGATCTTGGCTAGCATGCAAGTATTTTCTACCACTTGCTAGAAAAGCACACAACAAACAAGCAAAAACACTCGCTCCTCCAGCATTTCATAATCCCTTCTTTGCTCCTGCCTTGCCTCTTCCTCCATTTGAAACATTCCTAAAAAATTAAAACAGATGTTTAAAACTAATTCCAAGATACAGCCAGTTGAAGAAACAGGACTAAAGCAGTATGTCTTCAAGTACCTCTTCCTGCTAAAATTCAAAGCCTTAAGGTTACCTCTCTGTGTACGCATACAGCTCCATACACACGCACACCCAGCTCCCAGGCGTGGGCCTGAACGCGCAGCAAGTCTGAAGTAACCGTGTTCGCACGCCCAAAGAGACGCTGCGCATCTCCGCACCCGGCAATTCCAAGACGTACCATCCACGTAAGGAGATTCAGGCGCTGCAGGTGAACAGAGCCCCGCATTACGGCCCTCTCCATAAAAGCAGGTAGAACCCCACGGCTCTGCAAATAAATCCTCAGGAACGGAGCTTGCGCTGACCGTTTCCCCGCCGCTCCTCGCCCCGCGGCACCCGAACTGCAAGGCAGCGACGAGCACCGAAGGAGGTGAAACCACCGCCGAAGGAGGAACGCCTCCAAAACCCGGCGAGCACCAAGCCAGAAGAGCAAGTACCAGGTGTCCACGCTGCGACACCTCGGCTCCAGACCCCTCTGGAGCACGCATCTGCTCCGTCTGTTTAACCAGGCGGGTGAGAACAAGGCCACCGGCGCAGCTGAGCAGAGCCAGGCCAGCAGGGCCGACAGCCCTCACAGCACGGAGCCGGCCGAGACGGTCACCGGGAGTGCACGCCAGAGCCGGGCCGCCGAGGCCGCGCTTCCCGGCGCAGAGGACGCCGACACGGCCCCCGCGTCCCGTCTCCCCCGCCCCGGCCACCCGGGCCCCCGGCCGAGGGGCA
>Ga0065711_1035080_pt1 | contig 22838 bp, 9 predicted proteins | sample Hoacrofraction12_FD_59098 | JGI IMG/M metagenome (GOLD analysis project Ga0065711, IMG submission 59098) | Hoatzin crop microbial communities from Cojedes, Venezuela - Epithelial fraction 12 v2 (version 2) | ecosystem: Host-associated > Birds > Digestive system > Esophagus > Crop | place... | reverse complement strand
TTGTCCCCATCTTTCCTATAGGCTCCCTTTAAGTACTGAAAGGCTGCAATCAGGTCTCCCCGCAGCCTTCTCTTCTCCAGGCTGAACAAGCCCAACTCTCTCAGCCTGTCCTCATAGGAGCGGTGTTCCAGCCCTCTGATCATCTTTGTTGCCCTTCTCTGGACCTGTTCCAACACGTCCACGTCTTTCTTGTGCTGAGGGCCCCAGAGCTGAATGCAATACCCCAGGTGGGTTCTCTCCAGAGTAGAGGGACAGAATCACCTCCCTCAACCTGCTGGCCATAGTTCTTATGATGCACCCCGAGATACAGCTGGCCTTCTGGGCTATTAGCACACATTTGTGGCTCATGCCCAGATTTTCAACCATCAGTACCCCCAAGTCCTTCTCGGCAGGGCTACTTTCAATCACTTCATCCCCCAGCCTGTATTGACATTGGGGGTTGCCCTGACCCAGGTGCACTTGGCCTTGTTGAGCCTCATGATGTTCACACAGGCCCAATTCTCGAGCTTGTCCAGGTCCCTGTGGATGGCATCCTGTCCCTCAGGTGTGTTGACTGCACCACTCACCTTGGTGTTATCTGCAAACTTGCTGAGGGTGCACTGGATCCCACTGTCTATGTCATTGATGAAAATTACTGGTCCTAGTACAGATGTCTGAGGGACACCACTCACCAATGATCTCCATCTGGACATAAAGCTGTTGACCATATTTTACACCAAGTGCAGAAACAAGGAGTTCATATTCCAGTCATAAGCTAGTAGCTCTCAAAATCATTGGAAAACAGTTTGGAATGCTCTTTAAACATAGGCCCAACAGTATCATTATATATCGAAGCATCTCTACTGTTAAAATAAAAGCAGTGGAGAAGCAAAGGCAGTGACTTTGAGAAAAATGGGACAGATTGTCCTCTGCTAAAAAGCAGTGGCATTCACTGGAGTTTATGAGCAATTCAGCTTGCCCCATATGGAGCTTTGGCCCATTGATGCCTCTTCAAACTACTTTAGTCCAGTGTAGATGCTGCATTCAGAGAGCATGACACAGGCACCAGCCTGCCACAGATCATATCCAATGACATTAGTGGAAATTGACAGTATTTTTGTGGCATACCTCATTCAAGCAATTTGAGACACCTAAAGCAAAGCTAGCAAATCACTTCCCAGAATTGTCTCTTTCTCTCCATTGAATACAAATAAGACTCTAGTGATGAGTTCAGCAGCAAATAAGATTTGCTCAGCACTGGGTATTTTTGTCTTTCTTTCAGCGATGACAGAACTGAATCACAGTAAAGTTTAACTAAGCAGGCACACTGTTGGAATACAACCCAACTTGGGAAAGCACTTCCACTACCCTCATGCTGGTGACCACTGCCCATAGCCTCCCACAAACCTGACACTGCCCTGAGTCAAGACGGATTTGGAAAAAGCCTGCCTAAATACATGTTTTCCTTTCTGTTTTTGTTTTTTTTTCCTTTCAAGAATGGCACTGTGAGTTGCTCTTTCCATTAAATTTGGGAACCAGGCATCAGTTTTAATAGAGCTTGACATGTTTAACAGCCAATGAAAACTATAGCTTTACATTGATTGTATGCACTTTCGACAATTTTCTTTCAGTGAGGACTGTATGGGGGGAATAACGTGCTTCTCATTTTTTGCAGTGTGATGCAGTTACATCCTGTAGGGCTTTGTATAACATGTACACATCAAAACACTTTTGGCTTCCTTGACAATAATGTATTTTGAGTTGGAAGAAAAATGAACCACTGCATGACCCATTTTAACCTTGTATACTGGGTTCATTTCAATCTTTGTAAACTTTATATAGGCAAGTCCGGGATTAGCTGTAAAATGCCAGCATGATTTTTTTTCCTATCATTTACAGTAATTTGAACTCTGAGTGGGTCCAGAATGTATTTGCTCTAGGCAACTGGTCTGCCTTCAAGAATTATAGATCCTTGCAATGATCCAGAAGTTACAATTTGTTCATTTGAGAATTTCCCTCACTGGAATAAAAAAAAATGAGTATGCAGTTTTTTTATCAAGTTCTAATTGCAGGTCTCAGTCGTGTTGCAGCTGTGTAAGTGCATCTCAGCTATTGTTTCTATAATTAGTAACAGAGTGACTAGAAATTCAGCATGCATGCAAACACAGCTCTTGGCACATCGCTAGAGTTGAGTCAGGTTTCTAAGTGTATGCAAGACAACACACCTACTCTGACTTAAATCTACTGTCAAATCCATGTCACTCTGAATAGCAAGTAGAATGGACATTAGGATGTGCTTTGCCCTTTGCTGTATCTCCACCAAGAACTGTGGTTTTAAAGAATTAAATCCACCTGACATAAACAGAAAACCTCGGTAACAGTGAAAGGCAGAGACCTTATGGAAAGCTTTATGTAGTGTTCCAATTGTTCATAGCACTGTTCCTTCTTTCCTGTTACATATTTCTTTTAAGAATTCAAAGTTGTGATGCAAATGGTAACGACATAGGGAGAGTGTAGGAGAGAGATCATATGGCTTTTGAGGCATACCAATACTACAGAATTGTCAAGTTTTTTTCTCTGCAAAGATCTTAAGAAACTACATTTGTTATAACTTGTGGTAATATTTGCCTGAGTTTATAGAGAGGCTGAATCAATTCTGCAAAAGATATAAAGTGCTTTCCTATTGTCTTGTGGATCAGAAAATTTGAACTCCACCAAACAAATGTATCTCTCCTTACATAAATATATAAAGTATAAAGACAGAAAATCATACAACTATGATTCAGGTGCTGAGTGATTCAGATGCGTGGCAATATTGAAATTGTACTGAGCAGATCAGTCTCCCCAGTTTAGACTGCTGAGTAACTGTAAAGCTGTAGAATATGTAGAGACTTACATGACAGCTATTGCAAGAAGTTGGACTATTCTTCACGATTTGTGTAGCATGTGGCACAGTGGACATTGAAGGAAGTGTTACATGGAAAGCCATCAAGCATAAAGGAATGTCTTTTGAGAGAGGATTTATAGAATGACTCCGTGGATGGACTTTGGCTGATTGTAATCTGCATATGAGGCCAAGACAGGGGGGAAAAGGACTAACAACCAACACTAGAGTAATTTGCCTGATAACAGAAAACTAAAGAACTGGAGAAGCAATCAGAAGCCTGCAAAATTCATGCAGATTTGGATCTGCTATATAATTAGCCACAATAGCTAAACAGAAAAAAAAAATAAAATTAATGATGTCAAATTAGAGAAAGATTTCTGTAATGCACAAAAAAAGTCTGAGTATATACAAAAGAGGAGGCTTAGATAATGAGGAGAAATTTAAAATCTAGCAAAGTACTCATAATCTGAACAGTAAAAAGTTTTGATATATTAGATAAGCATCTTTGACTTTACAATCAGTACAGGTTGTAGTGCGATAATGAAATAAAATTGATGTACAACATGCTCGTATAGAACAAAACCACCATACAAACATATACTGCAGGGATAAGTTTGAATGACACTCAAAAGCATGTAGTGGTAAGAGAAGGATTTTGAGTTTTGTACCCTACATGAATATTCAATTATATTCTGAAGATTAAATGTTTCAACATCTTATCCTGTTTTGGGTTATGTATATGAAAGTTAAGCTTCTCTGAAAATTAGGTCAACATAGTGTAATACGATTGGCTTTGATGGTCTGAGACAGGTTCTTACCATGAGGTGAACTGCTGCGATTTTTTTCTTATGCTGTCACCCAAGATTTCTTCCAAAGAGGAAGCATATAACATTCTTTAATAGAAATAGGATTCGATCAGGACTGAATCCAGGAACCAGGATTGCATGAGGCACTTAAGACTAATCTGCCTTGGAATGCAAACACAGAAACATACACTTACATTTTCAACTCCTCCTTGAGCTCTGCTGTGTACCTCTAGCATAAGTTACCAAGGACTTTGGACACTATTTGTAACTTTTATTACAAATCAGCATGGATGCATTCAAGTAAGCATTCAATTTAGAATGCTCTTAAGGGCACTCTTGACCATAGGTCCTGGGCCATCAAAGGTTGTGCACTATAGTTTGGGGACAGGTGAATTAGGGAAAAATAAACTAAATTTCCTAAAGCCCCAAAATCTGTAACTGAATGGAATGAAAGACAACAATCCTTAATAGTCATCCCTTCAATCTAACATCTGTGCCACTTCTCCCTTTTCTTCTATTTTTGCCCTATTGTGTTAGAACTAATAACTATTTTATTTTTCAGCTGAACAAACTGAGAATGTCTGTCTGATTCTGCTCTTTCCTGTATATTTTCTACCGTGATAGGAGAAAAAGTAATATTGCAAGTGTTCTTCGGATTAACATGTGTTTGTAAAAGCTGATTCATAGACATGATACTCAGAAATACGCTGAAGTGTCTCTGGGTTTGTAGAACATCTTGTCTGGATTTTGCAGAACATCTTGTATCTCCATGTTCTCTTTTGAGAATCTGAGTACTTGAGTACTGGCCTTAAATCTAGGTAGGATATGAATACACAGTCAAACACAGTTTATTATAGCAGATTAAAAATCTACTACTTCTCTGTATTGGTATCTTAGAAATGGGGCAAGTGAGGACTGAATGCACGTATACTTCCATCAATGATAAACGGAGCCAGCTGAAACAGAAGTACATATTCTAAGGCTACCTATAAATACTTTTTATGATTAATTTATTTCTGTTTTTTTCCATGATCAAGTTTCTACTTAACCAGAAATACAATGCAAAGTTAGGTGTGAAGAATTTACCCAGGCAAAGAGAAATAAGAACAGATTTAACCTCTTGAAACTACTGTGTTGGTTACAGAAATAAAATCTAATTTTCTCCCCTCTCTCTCTCATTCCTGCCTTCCTTCTTCAATTTGTTAACTATCTATTAAGAGGAAGACAAAATTAAAGGGGTGAGGGACACGTGAAACTGAAGGACAGCTAGTTTCAAGTAACCAGAAATAAACTGTAAATGAAGTCTACTCTTGCTTATAGAAGTCACACTGGATAAAGTTTAGAAGTTACAACTAAACATATTTGAGCTTTCCTTATCATTTGTATACACATACATTTTAAAACAGAAAAGACTGTACTTCATTTTGCAGTAGGTTACAACAGCTGTTGATCAAGTTTAGGAGCACCATGAAGTATGGTGTACTGCAGAGACCAGATCTGGTCTTGAGGAGATCCTTTATAGTTAGCAGGGGTCAGAAAGAACAAGTTTAATCTGCTGTGAGTTAGAAACAAAAAAGAATATTGGGATTTCAAACAGTGCAAGGTGTAACTCTGGTAGATAAAGAATGTCTCTAGTCTCAGTTTCTAGAGAAAATGAACCCACTTCGTACTATCATCTAAATCACATCTTCATACAAAACTGAGAGTTATTTAATGGGAATAGAGACTAACATATTTTCAGTGTGGAAGAAAGTCCCTGGTTACACTTCTCCTGTGAAAGTGATAAGACAAGAACTTATCTTCTAGACGTGGTTGGTTTGCCACTGCATTTCCTTACCTGGATTTCTCTATGTTGTATCCCCTACAAGGAAATATTCTTTTTACTTTTAGCACCCCTATTACACTTCATGTTCCCTATGAAGAGCTGATTCAGTTTTCTTCTAAGACATTGTGATAATCAGAATTTTGACAATTTATGCTGTTCTTAGAAAAGCACTTTTCACAGAGTTGGCCATGACCGGATGAAAGTCAGAAGGCAAAACAACTTCTCATTTCTCTGCCAGCAGTTTCTCGTGGAGAGTTCTTTTGTTAAATATTTAACCAAATCCAGGATCTTTCACATGGGACTGTGATTAGTCTTTCCTTTCCAGTTAATATATTTTGTAGAGTTCTTCATTATAATTAAGGATTTGGCCCTCTCTTCTGCATTCCACTACTAAAATTTAGCAGAAGTTCACTTCTCGTCATCACTAAAATATTTGATGGAGCATAGAAAAGACAAAGAATTAAAACAAATTTAAAAAATTATCTACAGTAGCTATCTTTCAATACTTTAATTAATCTATATAAAATATTCATCAGGTCATCAGACTATCCATCAGTCTATACATCTATAATAACTATCACTGTAGAATGGATGAGACCCAATGAAAGAATACATCCAATCAAAACTGAAAGTTCAGTCAGTAACTTCAGGTAAAAAACCAGATTCTCCACTTATGTAAATAGGCAGTTAAATTGACGAAGGTTTATTTGCTTTGTAAAACATCAACAAAAAAGTTTGGATGTTGTCAAAGTTAAGAAGCCAGCCTTCAGCCTCAAGAGATACATTCATCTACTTTCAAGTAAAGAACTTCATTTCACATTCAGGATGGTATTTAATAGAAAAAAAAGAGAGACTACTTTTCTGTTGTAAGTGTGTGTGATATAGTTACACAAAGTAACAAAGTTCTTATTTTTATATAGAAATGGAATAATTAATTTATGCACAATAACGTATAGTGGACTTTTCCTAAGGTGTAATCAACGGGACTGAAAAATAAGGAAATTTCATGCAATTTGTTTCACTCCATGTCCTTATATCTCCTGAGAGTTTTTGTAGGTTTTTTATTTTTTTATCTATAGGATATTTTGTTTCAGATATTTTTGCCTTGGCTTAAAGTGTCGTATTGATCAGCCTGTGGATTTATCTGATTGTCTTTCAGACTAAAGTTCTCATTTAATTAACAGTGTAAGTAGAGAAAAAAGAAAGGGTACTATCAGCTGTACTGTGTGTACCACTTCTGAACAATTGGTTCAGCCTTCTCTCCAGAAATTACATGCTTAAGGCAAGAACACAAGAAGCAAAGACATATAGACTAATCAGCTGTTTGATGTGCTCTTGTAGTTTCCCATTGTCAATGGCCGTGTAGAACTGTTATGAACCTCCTGTTGCATGATAACGTAGTCAATGATGGGCCCTTGCATCCATAAGCTTGTCCAATCTACTTCTGACATATAATTTACAATTTTGGATGTACCATGACATTCTCACAATGAATTTCAGAATAAAATGCTTTGTTGTTTGTGATACCTTGTTGTTTTATTGGGCAGCATTTATTATTTTTTACACGGGGAATGATCTTCCATGAGTTCAGTTTCTTTACCATTCATGATTATACATGAACGATAAAGAGCTAATATATGCCCTTCCATCTGTTCACTCTTTAGCCTGAAGATCCCCACATTGTTTCCTGTGTCCTCGTCTGAGAAGTCCTATCAGGCATCCTACCATCCTGTTCTCCCACTTTTATAGCTTCTCCAGCTCTGCTAAAAGTAACTTATACCCAATGTACTTTCATGATGATAACAAAGAAAGTTATCCTTACTGGGCAATGATGGTTTAGCAATGGTGACTTCTAGACAAGGACTTGAAAATGTTCCAGGCATGGGGCTCACATCCTAGTCTGCCACACTCTGCTCTTCTAACTGTGGGCAAGTCAGTCCTGTCTGTAACTTTTTTTTACCCACACATAGTTAGACTATGGGGTTTTTTTCAGGAAGAAATTTGAGACTTTGAAAACAGGTCGGAAACTGAGTCTATATAGGCTTAATCTGGATATACAGTCAGAAATTACACCTTTCAGTTCAGCTGGGTCTGATAAAAATATGACATTATATATTTCTATGTGTAGCAGAGTAACTCCTCATTACTGTCAAAAGTTAGTTGTACCATTCTGAATATTGGATTAGTCAGTTAATTTTGCTCCTGTCTATATCCATCTCACATCTTTGTAAGGTCAAAAGAATTATTTCAGTGAAGACTGGGCTATGCTAGTTGTCCACCGCTGTTGCAAGTGAAAGATCTGAAAAACATATGTATTCTGTTCCTTTTGCTATTTCATTTAAGTTCATTTTTTCCCTACCTACTTTAAAGCAAGCAGAGCAAAAGATCCAGAGAGTTTACTGAAGGATTTTTGCAGGACACTTAAGACCAGTCTCCTTTGACTAATTTGCAAAATCAGTTTCTGGTTTAAAGTAGGATGGTGTATCCCTCCCTGGGAGAAAACTTGCATCCTCTAATGTTCCTCCACAAGTGAGTTAAGAGAAGAAGCCTCAGATGGATTAGAGACAAAAGTTAAATTCCAAGGCACTAATTTGTTGAAAAAGTGAAAGTAGCTAACCAAAGAAAAAAAAAGAGAAATTGACACACATCAGGTCTGCAGTATCTTTCTTCCTCATCAGATATTGCTGGGTAACTTACAGGTCTCAGGTAGAACAACTGCCATAAAATAAAGCAAGGTTGCTTCCCTTGTGAAATATCAGTGTAGAGTTAACGTAAAGGTAAATACACATCTTTTTAACTTGTTAAGATCTTTCTACATGAAGTATCAACTTTAATTTAATAACTTAAGAAGATTAATAACAGAGAGATACCTTTCACTTTTAAAAGTCCTATAGCTTCTTTTGACCCTTTTATCATTCCTTTGCCTCTGTAACATTTCTCACAGGTTTAATGGCCCAGTTTCTGGTGTAAATCAACATATCTCCAGTTATATCAGCTATGCTAAGCAGGTAATATTGGTCCAGTATTTTATTATAAGTCTATACAAGGTCAGATTTACTTGGGAGTTGAAAGTCATCAGACAAGATTCTGTCAGAAGACAGAAAGAACGTGTCTGGGTAGTAGAAGCTGACAAGGCCTTCATGCCACACCTTTAACTTTGACAGCCCATGCTTAAAACTTGTTCCTTTCTAGATATAGCTAGTTGAATGTTGTTCTGATGCACACATGAATGTCCCAGCTGCAAGAGAGAATAAGAAGCCTTCAAACTTGAAGAACATATTTTTTACTGCTTAACAAAAAGGGCATCTCTGTCAGTAAAACTGTAGTAAGCGATCTCTTTCCATAAGCTACCTCCCTGAACTTAAGCAGCTATAAGTTAAATATCTAAGACTGAATTAGACCCTTTCAGCTCCCTTTACAGTCAACAGGGAGGCAGAGATGCTTGCATAACAGCTGAGGTACACTGCTGGAAGTTCTGATTTCAGAAGTTGGTCTGAAGCTTTCCTCCCTTTTGTCTCAGTCTCATCAAAACCTCTTTGCCTTCTCTTTTACTCCTATCCTGCCTAAAAAAGATCTGGTTTGTTAGTTTGTTCGGTTTTCTTATGCTTGGCACATCTTCTTTCTTCCTTCCCTCCATGTTGCAGAATCACTTACTCAGATTCCAGAGACAAAATGTTCCCCCACCTTTCCTGGTGTTGTTTGCCATGAGTACTGCAGTCTTCTGAATTACAGGTAAAGGTGCTCGAATGAAAGGACCACGTATTCTTCTCTGTGTCAGTCTCTTAAAAACAGGAGATCTATGTGTGTATTTGCAGAGTGATATTAACAACAGCCATGCAATTTCCTACGTCCAGTCAAAACCTGTTTTTTTTTTTTTCTGGGTCCTTGTTCTGGTGTCACTGGAATGACTCCTCAGAGCAGTGGATATTTCTGAAGATCCGAAAACACTGTAACTGGAATTTGGGGAGATGATGAACCAGTCTGGTCAGTCAATATCTAGACTGCCATTAAATCATATTAACAGAAACACTGCAGCCTAAACCACTTTCAAGTCTGCAAAACTCTTGGAATAAAGTCATCTGTAAAGAAGTATCTAACAGTATAGGTATTCAAATGCTAGTTTCCAAAGGTACTTGGACAACTTATCGAGCATATTGCTGTGTAACCTTAACTTCTTTAATCGCCAAAATTACTTTTAAAAATATGTCATTACCTCTGGTTGGACTCCTTATCTTTTTAGACTTGGATAGCTAGGAGGCTTACCAGCCTTTCAGGCAGCTTCCTAGAGTAGTGGAAGAAAAATAGCAGCATTGGGACTTGCTCATTTTTTAGACCTGCACCACTACAGTCAATCTCTGTTTCAAACAGGAGAGTCCAGAACCTGCTTATGACCTCAGTAAAAGCTATATGAGGCATTGCAAGCGTATATGAGTCAATTATTTATATGCTTTTCCATACCTGAAGCAGTTTTGCCTGAAAGCATGGTGCACATAAATGGGATGAATACTTTGCAAGCTAGAACCAATAATCAAGTTTAACAAGTTAACACACATTGTATCTCTGCTTGTGTAAGTCCTTAGCAAATGTGAGATAATGAAAGGGCTTTAAGATAACTGTAATTATGATTCATCTGTCACAGACTCATAATGTGCACATCGAATAAAACTGAATCTGAGCTGATGCTCAGTTATCTGATGAGCTGCAGGGCCTTGACTGTGTTTACACTCAGAGAATTGCAAGTGCATCCATGAAGGCAAAGTTATATTGCAAATAGAAAAGGAGAAGAATCTGAGAACAATATATGACGAGAAATACTTAGTGGTCTTCATATCACTTGAGAGTGTAATAATATTTAAAATGTAAAGCACGGTACCAGTGAAAATCTTGCTAAGGAGGTTAAAAAAACAAGAGAAAAACCTCTTTGTTTTCCTTTTCTCGTGTCCCTGCCCCTAGCATTCTTTTTTAACCAAATACTGCAATATACTTAATGCAATAGAAGAGTTTAACTTATACAAAGGCAGAATATTAGTGCTGTGCTACTCTGATTTCAGTCCATCAGTTATGATAATAAAATATAGAGCACCAAAGTTTTCAATCAGCAAGGTCTCAGGCTCTAGTACATAGTTATGCTTACTGATTACACTGGTTTATGTGATAATAAAGGTACAAACATACACACACATCTTCTGCAAATAAGAAAAATCATTTGTCTTGGGCTATCTCCTTCTTTGTGCTTTCACAGAAATTCAAAAGTCAGAATACATAATGGGAAAACAAAGTGTTTACATTTCATGAGTGACCTTGGAAAAATTGCGCGATTTCTCTGTATTAGAGTTCTAGAATTGAGTAGGAAACAGTCTCCCACTGTAAACACTTGTGAGATCATAAGGTTCTCTGTGGGATGAAAGAGAAAAGAATTCATTAATTTTACTGAATTTGAACTATTACAAAGTGGTTAAATAGATAATTGAGAGCATACTTTTTTTTCTAAAATATATATATACACATTTTAAGGCCCAAAGTGTTTTGCCCAGTTCAAAAAACTATTTACTTTTTATTTTAAATTCTATGGTATATACGAATTTTATATCTAATATAGATATATTTCATATAGATACATCATTTTTCTTGAAGAAAAAAATAATATAAGCAGATCATTTTATGTTAAAAAGTTTAATATCTGAGTATTTTTTAGTGAGAAGTTGGGAAACTATTTTTGGGAAGAGGTTCTGACCTACTCTCTGCCAATAAATAAAGTTAATTTTATCTGTGCTTTCTTTTTTGTAGTTTGTCCATGTGATGTTTGATACTTCAGAAAAGTAGGTAGGTATTTTATTTTTGGCTTGTAAGCAGTTCTTCTGTCACATTTGGAGATCAGTGTGGCATTTGCCATATATTCATATATGTGGGACATTAGATGCTGGTTAAAGACCAAAGTGTAAAAGATAAAGGTATTTTAAAAAAAGACATGGAAGAAAAAAGTGATTTGCATGAGAAATTGTTGCAGTTTGGCCCATGGCCGGCAACAAAGGACCACAAGGTCGCTCTATCACCCGTCCCCCCACTGGCGTGGGGAGGAGAATGGAAAGAAAAATGCAAAAAACTCGTGGGTCAGGATAAGGGCATTTTAACAGAACAGCAAACGAAGCGAACAGTAAGAACAACAATACTGAGAAGAAGAATATACAAAATAAACAATGAAATGCATGGAGCATCTCTCACTGCCCCACGCTCCCAAGCTGCAACTGCCTTCCCTCCAGCTAGCTCCCCCACAAGGACCCAGCATGACGGCCCATGGTATCGAATACCCTGTTTTGTTTCACCAGTTTGGGTCAGCCCACCTGGCTGTGTTCCCTCCTGGCTTCTGGTGAAATACTAATCTTGTCCTGGCCAAACTCAGGACAGAAATCAGGCAATCCTAGACATTGATCATATTGTGCCTATAATAAGAGAAATTAACCCAAAGTGTTGCCAGCAGCCTTACCTGAGATCCCATCTTATCATCCATTCTGAGATACCTACAAGTATACAGCCTTGAGCAGAAATGTTGGGTGGATCATGGTTTAGACACTGCCTCTGTCCATCCAGTCTGTCTTAGTGGGGATCTCTTCTTGCTCTTGACATAAGTAGTGAGGGAACTTTTCTCTTTTCATCCAACTCAGCTGTCATGACAGATGCAGGCACTTTCCCAAAAGTCTCGTGAATAAAACTGGTCTGCCTTCACCAGGTTGTATTGATGTACCAGATGCTGGATCCACAGGAGGGTCAAAGAATGAATAGGCTGCCTGCTCTGACATGTAATCTGGGTTTCTACTAGTACTTTTCACAGGAGGAATGGAGATACATTTTCTCGCAGCTCAGATTTGAATGTAGATGCAATGGGAGCTATGATACCTAAGTTGTGGTCCAGTTAGCATATCTCGTGGTCTGAAAGGTGCTCCTGCATCTTTCTATTTCAGTATAGATCTGTTGGGGATGGAGCCGCATACATCCTTCTCCTCTCACTCTAGCCAGACTTTACTTATCCTAGCATAGCCTGAGCCCAACACCTTTTATGCACCTCCAGTTATGACTTACGGACTTCTGCGGGAGAGTGAAACACTGGAATGCCTTAGGGCAAGTGATGATTTCTCTTTGTGCATTTTTTTTTTATTTTATTTTTTTATCTTATAAAACAGCTTAATCAATGAACTCAGGTAGGTAGTAGAAACTGACTTCTGTTTATGGGGAAACTTTTGAGATTTATTTTGGCCATTTGTAAGTAGTGCTGACAACTGAGCTCCGAAGGGGGAAGAAATGGAAAATGACCTGATGTCGTTTTCCTGGTGTGCGATGAGTCAAAATTTCTTTTCCTTTCCAGGGTCTCTACAAAGCAGAAAAGTGACAAGATTGTCCTATTTATGATGTTTGTTGTGCATCTGTGTGAAAATAAATAGATTATTCCATATGAATTCCAAATAAAATATATGGCTAAAGTAAATTTTACTTATGGATATTGATTGTATTGACTCAAACATCCTCCTTACAAATTCACTTGTTTGTACAACACAAGCGTTATCACTTGGCAGAAAAAAAAAGATGTGTATAATGAATTTCAGTATTGCATATTTTACTTAACAGTGAAGTGAAAGGCTTTTATTCTTCAGAGATTTGTGTTCTGATTCCGAATAAGGTGGTGACGGTGGAGGAGATTATTTGTCTTTTTTTCTTTTTTTAAAAAATAAGACTTAGTATAATCCTGAGTTTGTTTTTTGGATGTCGTCTTTACAATACTGTCTGCATTTTTGCACTCAAACAAACTGCCGTACAAAAGGTGGGACAATGGTTGAAGCCTGTTCCTGTTCCTCAGAAGTCTGCAGAAATTGTATTTATGATTTCATCCATAGTTCAGATAGAAAAGAGAATCACTCTTTTTTCCCCTTTTCCTTTGTTTTGAGAATTTTGCAGATACTGATTGTCTTGTGCTAATCAAGCACATCAGTGTTTGTTAATAATGATATCGGAAGACAAAACAAAGTCCAAAAGAAACTAAACCCCATAATTCGTTAGTCTATATTCTCATGTGAGTAAAGTTAACTTCCTCCCATACTACTCAGCTGAGGTGACGGCATACTGTTTATTTTTTGTCTCTTGCTGTATTCATCTGTCTTCATCACATATAAGGTTATATACACCCTCACAGGAGAGCTTCATTACAACAATAATCATAATAAGGCAGTGGTGGCCACTTAAAACCTTCAGCATTTGCAAGGCTGCCTGTCTGCCTCTCAGAGTAGGTATTCCTAACTCAGATCCTTAGGTAGTCAAATGCAGACAAGTGAATGAATTTGGACCAGTGTTCCCAGCACATATTCAGGGAGAGGCTGTTAGCCCACAAAACATATCCCTAGTCAAGAGAGGGAGAAGCAGCAGGAGAAATATTGGTAAGATTATGTGATTTTTCAACATTGACTAGCAGGTTATGCTCAGTAGGTGCAACATTAATGATAATAGTGCAACAAGTACAACAGCTGATTCACCACAATATTCTATGAGTAGAAAGTCAGTTTTAAGAAGAGTTTGTTGACGTAGTCTTGGAAACTCTTGGTAGACCATGGAAAAAATAAAATAAAATAAATCACGTATCGTAACACTTCTTAGCCAATTTCATTGAGTAGCAAGTTAACATATGTCAATGATAACTAAGCATGTTGTGCTCACTGTCAGTAGAGATGAGAGTTGAGGTGGGGTGGGTTCTTTAACCTGAAAGTTTTAACCTGGTTTATTAATAATTTTTCAGCTTTTAACTTCTAGATATAAAAGGGAAGTTTTAGGAGTAACAGTGACTAAACTGACATATCCTGTTATACTGATAACCAGGTTCAAACTTCACCATGTTTAATTCTACTTTTCTGTCTGTAGTTTACAATATGCAGTAGCTCCCAATGTTCAAAATGTTCTGTCTCTCATTGTGCTGTAAATATACAGAATAAAAAAACTTTTTCACATTTTCTGGTCCACAGAGCTAACAGGCAGAGGATGCAAAGGACTGACTGGTTCTACACTGTAGCTGATGGGTGGAAGTAGGAGAATTTTACACACAAACGCTTACCATCTCCCAGTCACATGGAAGACTCATCATCTGCAGGCTGCATACCTGGGCAGGCATGAGTGAAATTGCTGAATGAATCTGAGCATGTAAATTCGCATATATTCCCGTTCTCTCTGAGGCCATAAAAATATATACACATATACATATGTGCACATGCTTATAAATGTCTTTCTTCGTGGCAAGTCCATTTTGTCTCAAAAAGCCAGTCTTCAACAAATAATTATAGAGACCCATTTTTTATCTTGCTGGTCATCTAAAGTACCAGACATGTAATCAAGTTCATCATGATCAAAAATTCTTCGCAGAATCAACAAAGTGAACCCAGGTCTCTCAGGTCACAGTTTTTTGCTGCCACAAAATGAAGTATTTTACCTTTGCACACACCAGTTTGGTAAATATCATGGTGGTTTTAATATTTGAAATCCCAGATTTGACACTCAAATGTTTCAGATGGCCTGTTTATACAGTTCATTCTTATGTCATGGGTTGGTATCTAAACATTCTGTGCCTTAGTTTACGGATCTTCAAAATGGGAATAGGCTGAATCTCACCTCAACTCCGGGAAAAATTCTGTCAACTCCATTGACTGCATAAAAACTTGAGGATTTGGCCCTATGCTGAAAGTCACTAAGCTGGAGTGTGAAAGTTCTACAAGTGCTATTTGACCTCTACAGTTGAGGATTTAAAACTTTAATTATAGGAACAAGAAGATGAGAACAGATTCTGAGTTAGCTGCTTTTTGTGAATAGATATTCAGACTCCAGGGGGAATAGTGATTTGCAGGCTCATTGAGGAAGAAAAAGGATGTCCTTTCTTTCCTAGGTATACAGGGGGAGAAACAAAAGGGGGCCTTGATACTGTTCCATTACAATAAACCTCTTCTCAATCCAGGGGAGAATTTATATCAGAATATTTAATAATTGAAACTTTACCAACAAGAACAAATCAGAGAGGGCATTTGATTACGCAGGACCAGATCCTGCCAAACCTTCCTCAGAAGTGTCTTACTGAATTCAAGAGCAGATCGGTATGCAGAAAGTTACCTGGATAAAACTGTTAGACAGTAGAGTCTACGAAAGAGAGAGCTGTGTCACTTCTTTATTCTGGGGAGAACAGGAAATGGGCAAATTGCAAGAGTACTAGTTGTACAGCCCGACCTCTAGCTGCCATTGAAATTAGTGAAAAATATTTTCCTTTGGCTCCAGGAGAGAGAAAACAGGACAGTTTGAGTTAATTACTTTCCAGAAAATGCTTTGAGATCCTTTGATGTAGAGATGTTATATAATGGCAAAGTAGCATTGTAATCCAGAGAGATGTTTAGAGAGCTATCATTCATCGATGGAAGACTACAATGATTATAGTTTAGTAAATCTACTCATTTCCTGCCATTAGGGTAGAAAGATTTTTTAGGGTTTAAATTCTCTAATCAAAAACAGAAGCAGTAGTCTGGAAACAAGGGAGGGAATGAAACTAGTAAAAAATACAGTAGATGGGTCTGTCTAGAAATAAAACGTGATGTAAATATGCTGAAACAGTCAAATGCTTTGTTGAGACAGTCTCTTAAAAAGGATATGTCTTTGTGTTTGTGTGTGTGTAATATCCTTACTTGATCTGCGGGATATTTTTTTTCTGGATTTGAGCTATACATGATAAAGATTTCAAAGGGCAAAAAGCATACTACCATGTCAAACAAAATATTCCCAAAGTTAAAGTCTTTTATTTCTTGTTTTGTTGGTTTTCTTGTAACATTTGAAGAGAAAAATAACTCTGAGTACCACAAAGCATTTCTCCCCTCCTTACTACCCCATCTACATTTTCAGTTAATCCACTAGTATGTCTTTATATATATATTTATATGCACACCCATGCATTTACACATGTAGATATTCTCACAGATTTACTTTCTGTGCCATTTTCAGATTCTTAGAGAGAAATTACCCCAAAGCACCCCTAAAAGTAAACTCATAAACCTGAACATACATGTATTTTTAGAAGACATAAAGAAAAATAAACTTCCTGCCTCAAATGGTCATTAGCTGTAATAAATGGCCTGTCTGCATTCTCTTTCAGCCATAGATCGCAGTACATCTTACAAGCAGTCATTTAGTTTTGTAACACCCTGACAATGTAGTACTATATTACCATTCCCATTTTATAGATGAGAAGAACCAAGGCAAAAGGATTAAACAAGTCACCCAAAGTTATACAAGGTCTGGGGCACAGCCAGGAATAGAATCAAAGTCTCTTGAATCCCTGACCTTCATATTAAACACAAGATCATCCTCCCTCTGTTTCTAGTTAGTTGTAATTTGTACCGGAGGGGTAATTCATCCCTAGAGGAGGGCAGGCAGGGCTTGCAAGGGGTGTCAGCTGTGAGCTCAAGATTTGCATAGCCTGAACATTCATCGAAATGAGAATTTCTCCCAAGGAGCAACTCTGGCAAACACATAAAAAGGGGAAATGCATAATTCTGTTTAGACCTCTCCAAGCTTTTAGAAGGTGATTTTCCTCAACTGTTTTCTCCCTTTGATTGCAAATCTAAAAACAAAGTTTATGTCTCAATAACCTCAGGCTTCGTTTACTACCTTTAAACTCTCATTTGGTTTTTGGGACAGGTGATTGTTTAATGTCGTCTTCTAACCCTGCAGGGGACAGGCTGTTGATGGTCAACGTGTGCTGACAAAACCAATCCTTTACGTGGCCTTCACACACTCGATTAGCTGGAGTGAAAAGCATGCCTTTCAACTGTCAGTGTCTTCGCTGGAGCTCAGTAGCGTTCCTTCCAAAGGAGTACTGAAGATTGGAGGGAAATAATTGCAATAATATTAAGGAGAACCTGAAATTATACATGTGTGTGTGCCTGTCTACACAAAAATGTACACATTGTTTGTAAATTATATAAAAGTTCCCACTTCGTGTTTTAAGGAAAGTTCTCTGGGAACTGAGGAATTGTTTATTAGTTAATTGACAAGTTAATTGGTTATGGTTTCTTTTCAGAGCACCAATTAGGACACAAAACTGACCTAATGTGGTAGGTTGTCTCTGGAATATTTCTGGCCAGATGGCTCAAACTCAGGAGCTTCAAATTAGGATAAGAATCCTAACTTTTTGTTGCTTATCTAAAAAGAAGTATTAAACTTGTTCAGATTCATCTAGGGTTAAAAATTAAATATACATTGGCAGAAGGTGGATCTGCCCACTGTGAATCTGAGACATTTCAGCTTCTGCATTTTAAATATTAGTCACAAAAAATGGGACTGATTCTGCTCTCTCATCAGTTTGCTGAGGACGTAATCCTGCTGTCATCAAAAGCTTTCCTCCAGATCTATGTCACTGTATGAAAGTGGGGAGAGAATCAGGCTCTGTATCTGTGCTTAGAGTAATAAGCAAGATAATTTTATTTGTTGTTCAGCATTACAACAAGCAAAGTGTCACTCACTGAAGTCCGTAAGTTTTACGGTAATATTGGGCCATTTCCTGCTGTGGTTGAAGTCAATGAGTGTTTTCCACATGAATTCAGTAGTCAATAGGCTCATATTTGCTTTAATATTTTTCTTTCCTATGGGAGAAAATGCTTCTGGTGACTTCCCCTAAGGGGTCTAATCAAGCAAAAACATTATTGACAATGCACTTTCCTGAGTTTGACCCTTCGCAGCAAGGAGCACGAGGTGAGAGTGGCTGGAGGGCAGAGGAGTCCTCACCCCACTTACAAGCCTGCAATACTGTCCGCTTGATCTAGCTGCGTAGAGAGGAGGCAAAATATACCTTCAGCCTCTTTCAGTACTGTGGCAGAGACTTCAGTGTGTTATTCCATCCCTGATCAAGATCACCTGTAAAACGTGCATCTGAGAGACAAAATATTTTGTGGGGCTAAAGTCTGAACAGGTACAGCTTATACATTTACCCCTTTCTCTTCCCCATTCCCAGCATTCCTCTGGATCAATAACTATGCGGAGAGATCTACAGTAACCCCTGCTCAGGCACAGGTTTCTTCAGAGAAGATGGAGTTACTCACATGAGTAAAGTTGAGCTGGATTGGGCCCAAATTTAGTATTAAGTCCTGGCAGTTCCAGAACAGGAGTTTTAACGAGGCTTATTTGAGATGAAGGCACATTTTTCAGTGATCATAACAGCAGCAAGATTCTTATTATACAACATTTAAAAGCAATAATTTCTGCAGATTTAACCTCGTAGATTTTCTAATACAATAAAACTGAGTTTAAAAAACCCTGAATGCAGCAGACATAACCCCTTCATGTGCAATTAGCAAATTTTAAATAGAAACTTTAATATTAACATTATTCTTTATGCCTCGATGACTGGAATATTATTTAAACTGATATGACATAAAAGGATATAAATAATTCCTAAGTGTAGATCTAAACTAGAATTTCAGACCATATTGAAATGGTAAAACATTATCAATTCCCTGTTTCCCAATGTATCATTCTTTACAAGCCTGATGACACATTTTTTTTCAAAGAGATTAAATTAGCATTAGAGTGCTGCTAAACATTATAAATAAATACAAAAAGCTATTTTCAAAATACGGTGTAACATAAAATAAATGCCTGTGCTCCAGCAAATTTCATCTTCTTTTGGGTAGCTGAGAAAGTATTGCAAGGAGATACCAAAGTTGAGAGTGAACTACTGCTCTCTTCTCTGCAATAAAAATATAAACATATTAAAACCTGGAATTGAAATTAATTAAGGAGAACTCTTTTTTTTTAAAATAAACTTGTGGTTCATAATGGAGAGAATTATTGACATTTTTACTCTGGAAAATGAAGTAAAAAGATTCTCTGTGCTATTTTGTACAAGTGAGATAAAATAATTGTTTTCTGTTCCACAAGGTGTAAGAGTAAATCTGTAAAATCCTGACAATCTATGACCAGAAAAAGTCCTATTACCCATATATATTTATTATCAAAGCAGTAAGGTCAGTCTGAGAAGTTTGGAGGTACTGCAGTCTCAGTAGTTACTTTTCACTGGCTACTTTTCTTCACAACGTTAGGATTGTTTTTTTTGTTGGGTTTTTTTGCTTGTTTTTTGTATTTTTGTATTTTTGTTTGTTTGTTTTTTTGGATGTCCCCTCCCTGGAAGTGTTTAAGTCCTGGTTGGATGAGCTCTGAGCAACCTGGTCTAGTGGAAGATGTCCCTGCTCATGGCAGGGGGTTTGGAACCAGATGAACTTTGATACCTGTAAATGTAAAATTTCCACTTACCAGAGTAATTGTAATTAAACTAAACTAGATCTTTGCTGTTTTGAGAAGACAGGAAAGTTTTAAGATAAAGAGGCTCCTCAATAACACTGCTTAGACAAACTTGACTTGCTGTTTGGAGAAGACAGGAAAGCTCCAAGATAGAGAGGCTCCTAAAGAATTCTACCCCAGACAGCTTAGCCTTGGGAGGGCAGATGTACCAAGCTACAGAGATAAAAAGGCACCAAGAGGGCAACAAGACCGGAGCAAAACAACCTGGAAGGACACGCTATATGTAATCTTTCAACTGAGTCTGTGCAGAAACAAAGATCAACCAGCAGACACTGTGATGAGGAGTATAAGCCTTCATTTTGAGACCCCCAAAGACCACCCGAGGACGCTAACAGACATGTGTGAAAGATATTAACATATGCTAATTAGTTATTGGAAAAGTCATGAATATACTAAGCATTTCTAGGAAATATAATGAATATGTATATTGTGATTGTATTTAACCTGGAATGACAGGGTGTTTGGCGTGCACGTTTGGAGGAAAGATTGCCCGTGTGCCCGGCGCTGTAATAAAAAATGCCTGCTTAATAGCTCTCTGCCTATTGAGTCTTTAATTCCGGCTTTTCATGGCATCATCTTTAAGATCCCTTCCAACCCAAACCCTTCTATGATTCTATGATTCTATGATTCTATCCACTTTCCAAATTTCTTCAAAACGTGAATCATCTGAAATAGGCCAGACCCAGGTCACAACATAAGAAGGAGAGTGAAGAAGTGCTCTCATCAGAGCATGCCTTATCGATGATGCTGAGGGATATGTTGTTTGATGTGATGGGCAGGTCATGTACGTACTTCACCCCTGTGACGGTCAGTAAGGCCAGGCATGCACACAGCTCCTTATGTACCTAATAATTACATTGCAAATTAACTGCAACTCAAATTCTTCATGAAAGTATAAATGCTTGTACTTCCATAACGTTGCCATCATAAATTCTTACAGGCCCCATGGCCAGGTCTTCACCAAGAGTAAATTGCCAGAATGTTAATGAAGGTTATAGAACTATACTGAATGGACAGAGTTAGTGCCTCTCAGAATCTGCAAGTCAAAATACCTAAACCCCCAAAAAACTAAGGCCAAAAGGACTAGCTAGGTTAACATGGGACTTTGAAGATCGACAGAAAGAAGATGGTGTCGCATGGAAACAAAAGAGAGAGAGAGTGAAGGAGCGAGGGAAGAAGGCCCAAAACTGGGAGTCTGAGAACCCAGACTTCCTTCTGGCTGTTCTTACTTAACTATCAGGATAAAAAAATAAAACAAAACAGAACACACAATACTTCCCTCAGGTCATTTTCTCTGTAAATTAAATCACAGTGTGAAGATACCTTCATATTTGCACTCCATAGGTTGAAGGAGGCAGAGAACATCTCTGTCTAAAGGGTTCGTAGAAGAATAATACATTTTCATATATAAAACTTCATAAGAAGGCAGAAACTTCATGGTAATAAGGAGAAAAAAAATTGTTTTCTAATACATATCAAAACCAGCAGGCTTTAAAATCTGTCAAAATAGAGCTGTTCTGCATAAAGCACTTCGCAGTACTATCCCTAATTTTGAAATTTCTGTGACAAGAGAATAACTGAAAAAAACCCAAAATTATCCTACAACGAACACGAACTCTAACTCTGTTCCCTCTGCAGCTAAGAGTAGAATGACAAATAAGGGGAAGTGCTTCCAGACAGACAAGCTAATCAGCCACATACTCTGAAGCATAAGATTCGATTAACCTTAGTGTGTGCAGGTACAAAAGCTGCTCTGAAGGTAACTTTATTCTTCTGTTCTTCTTTCTTCCTTTGAAGTGATAGCGCCAGGTTTTCAGTCTGGCTCTGGTCATGATTTCCCATTCTGTATGATCAAGCATATAGTCTTTGTAATGACATCCACTATGCATACAGCGCTTTGAAAGCGGAAAAAACGGTTGCTCCTGTTGACCAGGATGAGGTTAGGAGAAATGAGCATTAAGGATTCTAAAATACACATTGCAGCCAAAGGCTAGTCCCATACTATATTTGGCATTGTACATGCCTCAGATATAAGGAAATCCACGAGCTGAACTATTAGATGTCTGAAGGCAGGTGATGGAAATATGTTTGGCCTTTTGCAGGATTTGAAAAAAGGAGGGATGTAGTCCCTTTTGGCTGTCTGTAACCATGATCACACCAAAATACACCATCAATCCAGCGAGCGGCTCATAATGTTAGCAGATTAGCAAAAAAATATGTACTGGAAACAAAAATGTTTCCAAATTCCTATCCATTCTTTGTCCTTTCTCTGGGTTAGCAGCAGCATTGCTCAAAATTCTGCCAGACCCAAAAGCCAGGAGCATTATCCTTCAGCTGTGCTGAAGCTGGAAGGTTGGCTTTATTTTTACTCCAAGGCTGGTGTATCATAACTGGCCCTTGTCTAGTTATGCACTTTAATGGTCAGACTATGTCCTAAAGAAAGAAATTCAGCCTTCTGTGGATTTGCCTCTCCTAGTCTTAAGGCTGTCTCATAGTTGGCTCCTGTTGTACTGAGTGGGTAACACTAAGTGATCATTTAAGAGAATATTGAAATGTAAATACCTAGGCACAGTTAGTCGCTCAGATTTCCTGAATAATCGACCCCATGGAGGGAAGGAACACAGCTCTACACATAAAGCATTCAAGGGAAAAGCCATCAGAAAACGTTTCTCTTTTTCAACATCATGCAAATTAGTTGCTTAGCTCAGTAGGGGAGAAGCAGAACCAGCCCTGCAGTCTGTGGGAGAAGAACAGTATTCCTAAATCCTATATAATACCTCCTTGTGATATTGGCTGAACTGGTAGATTCAGTTTAGAATTTGAAAAAATGTGGGAGGAAATAAATGGAAATGTTATCTAAAAAATCTTATAGGTTGGTGGATAAAGAGCAGGTCACTTTATCCCAAGCTTTTGGGGAAGATCCGTAATTTTGGCTTCTGCTCTTAGTACATCAGCCCCCCCCCGCCTGCCTCCACTC
>Ga0065711_1006895_pt1 | contig 22838 bp, 21 predicted proteins | sample Hoacrofraction12_FD_59098 | JGI IMG/M metagenome (GOLD analysis project Ga0065711, IMG submission 59098) | Hoatzin crop microbial communities from Cojedes, Venezuela - Epithelial fraction 12 v2 (version 2) | ecosystem: Host-associated > Birds > Digestive system > Esophagus > Crop | place... | reverse complement strand
GACTCCACTCGTCACTGGTCTCCATCTGGACATTGAGCCGTTGACCACTACCCTTTGGCTGCGACCATCCAACCAATTCCTTATCCACCGAAAGGTCCACCCATTAAATCCATGGCTCTCCAATTTAGAGAGGAGGATGTTGTGGGGGACCGTGTCAAAGGCTTTACAAAAATCCAGATAGATGACATCCATTGGTTTTCCCTTGTCCACCCTTGTTGTTACACCATCATAGAAAGCCACTAGGTTGCAGAAACACCTTAAGCTGTGTTTGAAAGTCCAGCGTCTAAGGATTGTCAGGCCCCGGAGCCATTGCTGTGCCACATGGGTCGTTGTAGCACTGAAGAATGTCCTATGGGAGGAAAAGAGGGAGAGAGAAACCTGGGACTCTCCATCACTCCTGTTCCTCCTTCCCCCGTGGTCTGCCTCGGGCCAGCCAAGGGAGGGGTAGCTCTCCACAAAGCCATGGCACTTGCGTTTTCAGCGCTTAAACTGATTTCCTACCAGTTCAGAGCTGGGCCCTCCCCTTCACAAATGAACTGCCCTTGGAGGCATTTTAATGCATTTTATTTGTTTTTTGCACAAATTGAAGATTTGCTAACACTGATGCTAATCGTGACTCTTGAGTGATTTGACCAGATTGTTTTAGAACAAAAACCCCTGGGGAGAAAAATGCGAGTCCTTTCTGCTGACATTTTCCAAACTATTTCTTTTTGCTTCTTTTCTGTTGAGCTGACTTTTCATTTCAGACCTTTCTTTAACTTTATTTTTGAGAAGTTCAGAAGCGTTCCAAGAAGACTTTTTTCAATTTTGTTGAAGCAGATACAGTAGTCAAGCCAGAATAGGTTTTCCTTTGCTCTCTTCTTCTCACCCCCAACTTTCACAATGTGCAAATCAATCAAAGAAAAAAATCTATTGTTTGGCTGGACTTCTCATCTAGCAGCTCTTGGGTAGGGCAAAGTGATTGGATTTGTGACCTCTTGGTTCAAAATGCCTGGTTGACAACACTCCTTTTGGTTTTTGTTTGGGGTTTTTTGTTTGTTTGGTTGTTTTTTTTCGCTGCAGAGGCGAACGGCAAGATCCTGAACTTGTCCCTGGTTTGGTTGTGAATAGGTTCAGAAGGATGTGTAGGTCTGTCTCTGCACTGAGAGATGTTTGACATCTCTAATTCCAGCAGAAATGGGTTAGTGGTCAGAGTGCAGGTGAAACTGCTGGAGCAGAATGATCGATACACGTTAGCTCCAGAAACAGTGATTTGTGATGCATTAAGGTATGCTGTCTTGTTTGAGCAGTCTGATAGCACAACACTTTAATTACTGTTTATGCATCCTGAGACACTTCTGTTTCTTCTGCCACCCTTTGCAGCAGCACTGAGTGCTCCTAATGTGAAATATAAAGCAATATCTGCATGGACTTCCAAAAGTCTCTGGCTTTTCAAAGTGCAAAATCTTCTTTTGGTTTGCAAGGTCCCCACATTGGAGCGTGGTGAGTTAAACTGGACCATCTGTCTTACTGCTTTTCTGGCAAAGCCTTTTTGCTGTTTCTTTGACCAGAGCCTAAGGATGGCCCCTTTCTTTGCCGTCTTCACCTTACAGTTGTGTGATGAGTGACCTCAGGGGCTGTACCATAGCTGTTATTAGCAGTGTGGTGGGCTTCTGCTGTGGCACGGCAGAAGGAGCCTGGTCCTTCACTGTAGCTGTCTGTTGTGAGCTGGGCTGAATGGCAGGTGCACAGAACTTCAGTAATGCAGAATGGGTGTCAGCTAACTCTAGAAAACAGGTAAATACATAAATAAGAGATGCATTTATCCCACTCTGCCAGAATATCCAAATGGATATTGCAGTCAATGAAATGGATAAGAAATAATCAAGTAAAGATACGGGATTCCTTTTTCTTCTTTAATCCTCAGCAAAAAAACCCGTTCAAAGATTTTTCCTTCGTCATTTTATTTTAGGGTTGGGATTTTTTATTTTTTAAAATTATTATTCTTTTGTATTCTGTAGAGTAAGGATTGCAGGACAGGAACTGGGAAAGTCCTGAGCCTCTGTTGTGGGGCGTACAGGCAGACACTTGCAGACTGAATGCCAAAGGGATTGTGAGTAAACAAATTGCTAGTGGCATAATTTCTTGGAAATAAACCTAGCAAATTAGACTTGTTAAAGCAACTGCTGAAATGGCTAATGCCATTGAATTGTCAAAATAGAGAACTGCAAAGATCCTCGGTTAATTTACATATCACCAAACCAAAAATAATGGGAAAATAACGAGCAATTATTGTCCCTGGCTCTCCCTGTTCATTATTTAGAGTTAAGACATTTATCAATATGGAATTAAGTTGGCAAAATGTGAGTGTGGCACAGTTATATTGGTCAGTCAAAACTGGGGGAGACGATGAGGAATTCCAGAGGCACCCACCAGAGGATGGCAGATGGGCAGCACCAGTAATATTCATTGTTGCAAGCAACTATGCATCAGAAGGAGCAGTCAGAGCTACTGAAATGTCTTAGCAAGGTCACTTAGAAGGGCGAGTGATGTATTTTGGGCAGGGGAACAGTGAGGTTTCGTGAGAACAAGTGTCCTGCACGAACCATTCAAGAGTGGTGTAAAGCATCAGGACTGTGTCTGGATTTTGTACGTACTAGTGTCGCTGAGGGATTAAGGGTACCTGCCGGCTTCTGGCAGATGTTGAGTATCCTGTTTACTCCATAAACCCTTCACAAGCTGCTGTAGCTAGAAGGGAGGCCCCCCCTAATTGCACCAAGTGCATGTGACCCAGACTGTGGGATACATTAGATTGGAGGACATCTTTTCTTGCAGAAGCCATGGAAAGAACTTACTATAGGGTGAAAATTTGGAGACTGCTCTCCATCCTCTCCCATCTTCGTGTTTGACCCCAGCAGAAAATAATTGATATTAGAATAAAGACTGCTGAAAGTTGGGCCATCTGTGGCTGCAGGCTGCCTCTGAACTGAAGGTGTAATGGCCCTGCAGGCAGGATAGGCTTCTTCTGTGCCTTGGCTTCCACCAGGAATGGTTCATCTGACCTTTAAACCCACCTACCACTGCCTCGATGGTGATTGCTGGAGCCAGTAAGGCAATTCACAGGGCTGAGCACGGTTTGACTAGCACAGTTCGTAGCTCTGCAATGAGGTTTGACAGATGCTATCAGTGTATCTCCCCATAAATAAATATGTAATCGGGCTGCGTGCTACACTTTCACATCCTGAGGAGGAAATTCTGACACTCCTGTCCTTTTATCTCTCGCATCCCTCGGCAGCTGTGAAAAAGCCTCTGACCTCGGATGCTCATTTTTATCATTTCATTTCAGCAGGAGTTGGTGCCTGTGGAGCTTTGTTACTCTATGTTATGAAGGAGGAGGAAAGCAGCAGGCGTTTTGTTTAAATTCTTAATTGCAGGCACAGCAGGATTATGGAAATGTCAAGAGGGAAGTGACAGGGAAGACCTGACAAACACATGGGGTTGGTTGGTTGATTCACTGCTTTCTCTTTTCCACCAGAGTGGTGGGTAGGTTATGAGTCAAACGGACCTCATGGGCTCCCGGACCAGTACACCCATATGCCCAACTGGACTGTGTGGTCTGCCGTCTGCTGTGTTTAGCAGCTCTTGCTCAAGACAGGCCCAGGATTAGCAAAAAATAACAGAACTGGCTTGCACCAGCAGAGCTAGAAGGAGTGCCAGAGCAGAGCAGCAGGATTTGGTCCTTCTTTGTATGGCCACGTACTGATGGAGCCAGTGAGAAACACTGGTGTAGCACCTGCCTGTGCTGCGCCAAACCCAGTGTAAAGTGTGCTTCTCTTGCTGTGAAACGTTAAGGGTGGGTATTGGGGCAGGAGAAACCCAGGAGAAGACTGGCTCTAAACTGCTTGTCTGTAGTTGAAAAATCTCTGCCTCGCTGTGATTTAGAGTGCTAAATTCCACTTCCACTTCTTTTCTCCACTTTGACTTTTGCACAAGGTTTCATTCCTCATCTCAGTAACCTGGAGCATGTTGGCTTTGTGGGCAGGCACTGAGATCATGCATGAGTTGCCGTCTTCTCTAGACCTTGCAAGAGCAGCCTCTGCACGCCTTAGCTCTCCACTCTTAAGAGGGGACAGATGAATTCTGCTGCTTCTGCCGTGGACTCCCAGGTGCCAGAGCCTAACAAGTGGCACACGTGGGATTCAAGCTTGGAGCCGCTGCAGAAATGGGAATTTCCATAAGTCCTCAAGGGGGCTGTTGTCCTGCCTGCTCCTGTCAAAGCTCCCCATGCTCTAAGGGTTTGTTCCAAAGCAGACCCCATGGCTGCATTTATCCTGCCTGCTGTGAGCAATCTTCTCCAAAGCATATCCAGCTGCTATGCTTGATGTCGCAGTTGCTTTCACAGTTACCTGTCAGCATTGAAAAACAGGGACATGAAGTCCGAGTTGGCACACAAAAGCTTCTCATCCTCTCCCAAAGCGAGGATTTATCTCCAGTAGGTTCATTAGGCTGGCTAGTATAGCTGCATGGAGAAGCAGAAGAAGAAATGCTGTGAGAAGCCACTGTGCTATCCAGGTGGTCCGAAGTAGTAACTTCGTCCTGGTCAGTATGGGAACATCTTGGTTCTGGCTGAGCTGTAGGACTGAGAGCTGCAAGTGAAGTGCCTCCTGGTGTGGTGCTGTCCCACTGATCTGGACCAAGCCACCGACAAACCAGGGGTCTGCGCGTGCAACATTGATACACTGAAGTCTCCCACAAATCCTCGTTTCTGTGGTCACAGTTGTTTAAACTGGTGCCCATCTCCAGTGCACGTTTGATTCTGTAAGGATAAGTCGTGAGATGGTTTCATTCCTCTGATGTTTTGATAGCCAAGTGGTCCACAGATAGCTGACAGACATTTTCCTGTGAGTCTGAATGGGCCGTGTCAAGTCTGACAGTGGGTTAGGAGAGGCTTCTTAGTTGACAACCACATCTCTTAAGTGTTTTGGAGACCAGAAAGGAGAAGGAGGAGCCAGAAACGTTTGTTGCCCAAAAAGCTCCCAGAGCGACATAAAGGAGAAGACAGTGGGTGAGGGTCAAAATGGGTGGCTGGTACCAGGAGAGAAAAGGGAGATGGCAGAAGAGAGGAGGATTGCCAGAGGAATAAGCTGTCCTTGAAGGACATACTGGGAGTGTGCCAGACATTTGCAGAAAATGGAGAACTGGGACCTGGAGTGTTGCTGTGCTGGCTGCTTTCTAATTGCGTCACCTCTTCACGAAGGCCGTGCTGCCTGTTCATATTATTATATCACTTAATTTTGATCCCTCAGAGCTCATACTCCTTGTTAGACATCTCTGTAGCCTGAGTAATTTTGCAAGTGTGTTTGTGTGTGTGTTTTAATAACCTGTGGGAGCACCACAGAACTTGTAACTGTACTTTGGAGACTGGTCAATGCAGGAAGGCGGCCAACATGGACACTGGGGAGCTGTGCTGTGATCTGGGAGAAGGTGAGACCTCTTGGAGGCTGGGGAACATGAAAGGAGTTTTGTGCCTGGTTCCCAGGTGCTTGACTGGTTCTGGTGTGGATGAGGCACATGCCAAGTGGATCCTGTGTCTCTCTGCCTGCCTAGATCATGGGGAAGGCTCCAGTGGAAGGGGTAAGACTGAAGGAGATACCACCCAAAGTTATGTGTGAGGATTATTTGCAGTAACAGACTCAAGGCACCCAGCACAACCTCTGCTGATGTTAAGATGATGATCCACCCTCAACTAGAACAGAAGCAGCGTTGTTCTGCTGTCAGCTCTGAACTTGAGGCTGTGAGGAGTGGTGGCTGGAGGTCACAACTGGAGGATATGAAACTTTCTCCCAACAATGTCACTGGAGTTAGGCTTTGGCCCTTAAACATTGTGCTTTCAGTCTCGGATCTTGCTCATTTTCACAGGTGTTGGGGAAGGAATGTTGTTCCTGCCTTTTTGGGCTATTTTGCTGCCTTGTTGCTTGCTAAAAAGGTGTTTTTCTTTGGTAGGGTATTAGAAAGATGTTTGTGACATTTTGAGCTGAACTTTGCTGTTTCAGCAGCCAGCAATGAAGGTGATACCAGGCAATTGTTCCATAAGCAGCAGAACTAATGAGCCACTGGATTTGTGTCCCACTTTCCTGACCTCTGCCTCTCCCTTCATAATATTAGCTCTTCCCACGCAGCCACTGTGTTCCTCTCCCCTTCCTCCATGCCCTGTAACTACTTGGCAGTCATGAGTCGGTACTTGCTGTGGCGGGTTGGTTGGAGGTTCTTAGGTGCCGATGCTGAGAGGCCTGCTTGCCATGCAGAGCAGGCGTTTTCTCAGTTCACATGACAGCCGAGGCTCTAATTTGGTGCTCTCTTCCCCATTCCCAGCATATTTTTTCCCAGGATTTCTAAGTGTTTAATTGTCTCTGAGCCTTCTGTCAGTCTGAGGGAAACTTAATTTCCTGTAAGTAGGAATCTGATGGTCAGATGGACAAGCAGTTGTACGGACAGTGTGAAAGGAATTTCTGCAGAATAAATTCATTTCCTTGAAAGCCTAGACAGTGTCCTATGTCCCTTTAACCTGTGTGGAAAACCAGATACTGCCATGCTGCTGACTGCTGTGGCTTAGGCAGGAATAGCCAAGGTAGAAACAGAAACACAGCAGAGAACTGAGTAGCGTGAACAGGGCACAAGGACAGCAGACACCCTGGAGAGGAAATATGAGATGTTTGAGATATTCTGAGCAGTTGTTTGGTATTGAGGGAGTCCTCCCTGAGTTCCCCAGAGAAACTGTCCCACTGGTATCACATACTTTTGGGCAGGTCATGCTCTGCCCACAGGGTTCAGATAAGCAAGAGATCAGATAAAGCCACCGAGGGCTTAGCCTTGAGCAAATGGGTGAATGGCCTACAGCTTATGCCTTTGTCCCTGTCGAATGTTGTTCTCACTGGGATGCAATCAGAAGTTGGAGAACGACTTTTCCTTGCCCTGTGCTTTTGCATCTGCAACCCCTCACATCAATTTCTCAGCCCAAACGTTGATGTTCAGCTCTTCCATCGGCAGAGTTGCAGCCTTTGCACTGGCTCATGACCCACGGGACAGATGCAAATAAGTCAAATCTGGTTTGTGACCCACTCCAGGACGCAAGGTTTGGCTGTGGCTTGGCTCCGTGTCCCCTTGCCCTCTGACAACAGCTTGTGCTTGTCTCACGCCCTGGCCTGCACGGGTTTCTGTTGTATGGGCAAGCATTTGGGGCAGATGTTGTACTTGGCACTGGAGGGAGGGCAACACCTGAGATCTGTCCCTGTGTCATTAGTGCCAAAATCAATCTCTAGCGTTTAACGGGATGTGGGGGAAATAGATAGGCTGGAGTGAGCTTGTCTGCAGCCATGTTGTGTGGGCTGTGCGCCCAGTGGTCCAGCACAGGTAAATGCCTTGGGACAGATTCTGATACCATTTCTCATGTGAACCCTGATCCAAAGCTAACTGAATCACTGAGAGTCTTTCTGTTAGCTCCATAGCCATTAGATCAGGTCTGCTGAGCATGACCAAACTCGTCTCGGTACAGTTCGGATTCGGACACTCAATACCGTGTCTGTGTTATTGTTCATCTGAACGTGACCCAACTCAAACTGCTGAGGAAGAAGTGGTGAAGAGACAGGGGCTTGCTTTGTGCCTGTGAATATACATTCAAAGTCAGCATCTTGAAAGGGCCCAAAATTTATCGCACTGCTGTTGTCATTTCCCATTCACCGGCCTGACTGAATAAAGGAGTGCTGCACAGAGCTCTGCATAACTTGTTTGACTTTAAGAGTCAGTAAATGATATATGTCTGTATCCTTGGATGAGGATAATCCAATTGTACAGTCTGGCTGGATTTCAGCTGTTCTCTGAAAAAGGAGTAAAGGAGTGAAATATTTACTTATGGTACTTTTCGCAAGTGGAGATGACAGAGCGTGGGAAAATAAAAGCTAGTCCTGGTGGGCAAGGGTTGCAGGGGAAAAGAAGTGGGGAAAATCTAATCTGCTTTCTGGTAGAAAAGGGCATAAAAGGGCTTGGCAAGAAAAGAGCCATTCTTCTGATTTCTCAGAGGCGAAAAATGAAGGCAGCATATTCAATGAACATAACTCCACAGTTGTCAATGCAGTCAGGTCTGTTTATGCCAGCCAGTCAATTTGACCCAGAGCTTTGATTAAAAAAAATCAGGATCCCCAAATGTTCCAATAAAAAAGAGGTTATGAAAAAACTTCTGCTTTGGTTAAAGAGCACCCAGCTCCGGAATCATTTGTAACAGCTGAAAGGATTAAACGTCTTCGGGGAAACCAAAAAGAAAATGAATCTGTAATTAAGTGTTTAGCCCAGCCAAGACAGTATGGCATTGCCAGTCTGAATAATGTATACAGGAAGCATCCCAAGATCTGTGCTTGCTTTCTGTTTTTTCATTAACTGAACCTATATTAATACAAAACAAGATAGCCGGGTGGTTTTCAACATACTCTGGATTTGTTAGCATTTTTATGATACCAGAACTTAAAAGCTTCAGTCGAGATCAGTGCCAGCTTTTGCTTGGAGTTAGACAAACATGTAGAAGATCTGATACCTGCCAGAACGAGCAAAGACGGGAGCAAGTGAAAACAAACAGTGAAATGTCTACCAGCCCCTGACCGTGGCAGAACTGTGTCTGGAAATCCCTGGCCAGGGCATTCTTCTCTTTACCAGCCTTGTCTGTGCAAATCTGCATGGATTGCTTAAGAGTTGGGAACTCTTCTAAAGAAAGATTTCTTTTCTAGTTAATGTTATTAACTAAATACAATGCAAAGATGGTGGTTGGCTGGATAACACAGAACTAAATATATGATGTTCTTTTATCTAGGGCACATCAAAGGATAGGAGAAATGATGATCAAATTCAGCTATAATGCACAGCAATCAAAATGGTGCAAAAAGGTCATTTAACTTAACTTGATTGTATGTTATGATTCTGGGAAGAATTTTTTTTTTGTCCAAATATGGAGGCTTAGCGCCAACGATTTTAAGTCTAATCAGGCTTACCAATTAGTAGAGACATTCTCAATGACAATTGTCAATTAACCTCAAGGTTAGAAATTCAGGATAACCTGAACCAATGCTTAAGCTCATGTCAGAGTCAAAATAATACTCCACAGTATTAAAATAAACCTTCATCAAGTTTTATATGTGTGCAGATAGCCAGGTGACATGCTGCAAACCCCTAGTGGACCTCCCACATCTTTTTGAAAACTGTTTTCCAGTTCTTTTGAAAGTTAATTTTTTTTTGAAGCTATATGGTATTATTAACCTTCAGAGCTTTCTGTCCTACTTATGTTAATCACGGCAGCAGTAACTGATTTTGTTAGATCATTGATTCTTCTGTCTCCAAATCAGTTATTGTTTCTGCCTCTGCCCCCAGCTGTGATCATGTTCATCATGGTATCAGACCTTGCAAGTATTTAGCAGTTTTACCTGGTCTTTCGTTTTGATTCTGTTCTAGTTAGGAAGGATGTGCTTGGCTTTTACAGTCAGACACCATGAGTGCCTTGTAGTCAGAAAGGGATTTCAGTTTGCCTCCCTTTCCCTCCTTCCACCTAGTGTCTTGCTTTCCACATGGACAGCTAAAGATGCAGGATAGATCAAATGCTAAATACCACAGAAGCTGACTGGAGAGCCAACACTCAGATCCCCGTTTTCCTGGGAGTCAAGCCAGAAGCTCTTTCTCTAGGCATATCCTTCCCCACTGCAAGGAATCCAGCCACAGTGCATTTTTGCTTCAAAGCAAATTGCTGGGAAAGGCATCGTTTGTGTTCTGGGCTGTCCCTGCTCTTTCAGCTGGGCGTGCTCCCCATGTGCCCTCTCCACAGAGTTCCTTCAACAAACCCTTACCAGAGAGGATTGCAAATGCCCAACAGCAAGAGCTGACGTTACAGACACTGATACGTTGCTGTACTGTGGGTTGGTACACCTGCAGCTCCTGCTGGTTTTTGCCCTTTGATGGGCGAGTGAAGTTATTTCTTGTTCTGGTGAGCGTGTCATTAGTTTCAGTAAAATCAGCTAATGAAATTATGTGCAAACTGAATGTGCAACTCAAACTATCATTACACTAAAGTAGTGTTTTATGAAAAATTGTCTGCTTGGAAATGTACAGTAATCGGAAGCTTCTTGACATTAGTCTATGAGCAGGAAAAAGACTCTAGAACTGCACAAGTCTAACTTATGGGCTGTCGACAGTGTGTTTAGCTCTGGGCCTTAGTGAAAGAGCCTGAAGCAACGGAGGGTGGGAGGTGATGTATCCTGAAGAGATACTGTCCTTCATACTAAGGGCTGCCGTTCTGAGCACTGCCTCTGATTCTCAGATGGATATCTGCTCTGCCTTGTTAAAGGCAATGCTGTGTTAAATGAGGGTCGAGTAAATCTAGAATTACTTCAGAAGAAGTAATTGTTCCCAGGAAGGGTGAATTCTTGATGCAGGAAAAAATATCTCCCTGCAAATATATGCAACGCTGCTTTAGAGAAAGGGTGGCCTTCACTTTCAGTACATTGAAAAAACCATTTAGGCGTGATTTGTGTGAAAGCCTCTGCCAGAGTACTGGCCAGCTGCCACGGGTCAGGCATAGGGAAGAGTCAGCTCGAGACGGTGAGAGTCTGGCATCATTTGTCTTAACATGGGCATCGAGACTTTGTGCATCGCAGCCGTGGCCAAGTGCTGGCCGTGCGTGTTGGGTGAAAGCGTGCTGGTGGTTGTAGGCACGCAGTCAGCGCAGCCAGCAGGGAGAGGGTCTGTACGCCCGGTGCCTACGGTGAAGGCACACGGCATCATTAAGACGTTGCACTTTATTTTAGTGACTCCTGGGTTACAAGGAGAATTTTAATAGGCTTTGGGTTACATCTCAAGAATTCTACAACATTTTCAGGTTAATAACGCTGACATGTCTTATCACTCCTTCGCCATCAGAGCTATAATGGGGAAAACCCAGCATATTGTTAGGAGTTTTAAAACTGCCTTGAAATCTGTCAAGGGAAATAAACTATCTTTATATCAGAAAATAGCTTCCCTTTTGCTATCTTATGGAACAACATAACATCCAAAAAAGATGCTCCTGCCTAACAGCTTATTAGGAAAAGACAGACTCCTGGGATGTAAGGTGTGAGAACTGAGGGGATTTTTGTGCACCACTTGAAGAGGGGAGACTCTGGGATTTCAAGGAGATGAGGTTTTAGGTGAGTGGAGAGACTTTTGGAAAAGGGCAACAATATATCCTGATGATACCCATAGCTGGTACATCCTGTAGGATCCTGCCGTGCACTTGGTGAAGCGCCAAGTGGACCTGAAGTGGTGGGAGGCGAGATGCTCGTGAGATGAGGTTGTAAAGAAGTTCCCTTAATTGGGAGATATGCACGGTTATGCTTGCACTCGTCAAGGCAAGAGGGTGGAAGTGAATAGTCTGTTTTGCTGGAAATCACAGTATCACACAAAGATTGGAACATATTCTGGTATGGGATAGACTGAGGTTAGGTGTTGTGGTGGTTTGGAGAATGTTTCTTTTTGACTGCGTAAAGTTTTTTTTATGCAAGTAAAGCATTTGCTTCCAGGAAGTCATTTTGAGATGAAAAGCCAAAATACTCCATCTGCAAAATATCGGAATGAAATGTTACCAAAATCAGCATCTAAATTACTTCTTTAAATGTGTGGCTTTATTGAAAAAAGATAAATGAAACCATAACAAAAACATTTAGAGGAACACATTCTGAGGATGGGAACACTTCTGACAGTGGTGACAAGTAACCAGATGTCCAATATTACTTGGAGAGCATGAGGTTTCCTGCTGGATGTCCTGTCAGGCACCACAGGTGCCACCTCAGATGAACCAATTTGAAAAGTCACCTCTTCTTGCATCTCCAGAAAGGCTCTAGATTCCTGTGTCAGCTCACAGGCCATCCTGGAAGGTGAAGCTCTTCTGAAAAGCTGAATGTTTGAGGCAGAGTAGACAAGCAAAGCAACCAACCTACTTCTGGTGGGAGGTGCCTTTGTAAGAGACATTAATGAAAAGATTTCAGAGCTCAGGTGTTTTAAAGAGAGCTAAACCACACATCACGCCACCCTCTACTCCCCCCAAAAAGTGAAACCAAAGTCAGAAAGTAGGCCTTGGCTCACGTGATTTTGTCAGAGGCCAAACTTTCTGTTGAAAGGCAATATGCTAACAAACTCCCCGTTTGCTTTATTCAGACAGTGAAAGCCATTTCCTTGGCTGATATTCACTGCACAGAGGTCCTCTGGCAAATGCCACTCAGCCCCTCTCTCTGCTTACTGCAGCTTTTACCTTGCTGCAGAATTGCATTTGGAGACAGGTTTGGGGAGTTTGAAGTCACTTTGTTCCAGTAACAGATGTCTCCTTCCTGCTAAAGAAGAGAATTAGGATGGAGTTGAAGGGCCACAGGATACTTTTTGCTTTGGATTGCTTACTTCTGTGATTGTAGGAGTCAAATACTTACTGCTGTCCCTTGGCAGTTTCTGCTTAATGCCTCTGAGGTTCTCTGCCATGGGGTTGGTGAGGACCTGGTCCTGACACCCTCCACCTTGTGTTGCTTCAGAGGCTGAAGGGGTGGACCCTGGTGAAAAGTTTCATCAATGGACATGTTGCAGGCTGTCCCTTAGCTGTCATCTTTCTCTGCTCTTGTTGCTCTTCCTGAGAGCAGACTGGCAGCTCACCTGCATGTGAGACAGAGGTAACTGTGAGGGTTTCTCCCCTGTAAAGGCCTGTCTTGCAGAACAACTCGTGTCCTCTCAGTAGCATGCACATTGCATTGGCACTGCAGCATGCTTGTCGAATGGGATGGCTGCATGTGGGGGAGGAAAGAGGTCAGTAAGGTTTTGGGGGCTGTGGGAAGGTTCTGCAGTGCTGGAGTTTTCTTCCCGTGGATCTGATCTTGCTGTAGTCTGGGAGCTGTTCCTGGGAGTCTTCAAGGGGTGCAGGTGACATTGTCCCATGCTCAGCTGTTTAGTATGGATGGATGCTTGCTGCATGAGCAGGATTAGGACTCCAGGTGGGACCCTCAGCACAATCCATAACTACTCACAGCATGAAACATTTCCTTCATTCCAACTTTCTGGGGGGGACATTCCCAGTTTTAACCTCTACTGTTTTTCCACCCTGATCTCACTCCCCACTAGAGAATTTCTTCTGCCACTTGGTGGGATACAGCCCACTCCCTTCTGGGAATCACTTTTCTGGGTGTATGGACCCATACTTTAAGCCCATGCTCCTCTTAGAGACCTTTCTTCTGTTTCCTCTTCAGCTGGAAGGAGGAGTCTGACAGTCTCCCCATCCCCAGTGGCTGACTTTTAGCTTGTTAGCTGAGAACCACTGAGTCTTCATTAGGCCTTTTCCAACCCTTGGCGTGGTTGGAGGTACTAATACCTTCCTTCAGGTGTGGAGAGATAAGGGCCTTAGCCAGAAGAGGGATGCAGGTGGTTTTCTGGGTAATAAATTCAGTATGAAGATGCTCAAAAGCCTTCTTCAACTGATATCCCAGTTTCTGCTGCAGGCCAGACACTGATCTGCCCTTGTCCTGAGCCTCCAGGGATGTTCTGGATCAAATCACCAGCAGGACTTTCTAACGAGGTTTCCTTACCCCCTTTCATTACTGAGCCAGGTCTACACATCAAGGCTTATGTAGAGTCAGCAGCACGTGCCTTGGACTCGTGCCTGATGTTTAAGAGACTGTTGTGGGAGACCAGTTTGTAGTCCTTGCTCTTGCTGGGCAGGGTGATCTTGCCTCAGAAGATCTGTGGCACAGAGGCAGGCTCAGCCTGGAGAATAAGGCACGAGATTGTCTCGTGCTGGTCCTAATCAAGAAGCTGTAGTCTCCCTTGGGTGACTGTGCCGTGTTGTGCACAATACTATGAAGACCGATACGTAGGGGTTCTTGAAGGTGAGGAAGTTTTGTGGAAAGGAAATCAAAGGCTTTTAGATTTTAACATTGACAAAAGTAACATTGATGTTAATGTCCGGGGTTTAGGAGGTGGGTTTTTCGGGTTTTTGGTGTGTGTAGACACCTTTCAGATACCATTTTTTTGTTCTGAATCCACATTCTGGGTGTCAGGTTTTGGGGAGGGGGAGGCTGGCTGCCCTTTCCTCCAGATGGCTCATCAGAAGACTTTCTCAGGGTACTCACTTCCATGGGGAGGAAGCATACAAAAGCAGACGAGATAAAAACAGCAAAGCTGAAGGTCAGTTTCTGAGCTAGGTTGGTTTTTACTGCCACGAGCCAGGAGCTGCCACCGTGTTTGTGCTCATAAATTGGCTAGTGTAGGAGGGTAGGCAGTAGGAAGGATGGGGGAAGCAATGTTTTTAAATAGATATTTATGGAGGATATCAACATTTGGCATTTCCTGATTTCAGAACAGTGGAGGAGGAACTAAGAACTTCATCCCGCCTCCTCCTTCCCTCCATGCCAATTAGGACCACTGTCTGCTACCCTCCGTCGCATGGAACAGCCACTTACAAACTTGTGCCAAGCAGCACCTTGCATCATGAGCAGTTTCCTTCCTTCCAGTGGTTCAGAGCAACAAAACTGTCCCCGGGAGGTTTCATGTATGCTGGGTATGTGCAAACAGGCTGTTTCGGTGAATTAGCATCTAGTTTCAAGAGATTCTCTCTTCCACTGCGTTGACTGCAGCTCTCTCTTGGCGTTTAGCACTGAAGAGGTCTGGGAGGCAGTCATGTACTTGACCTTTCAGCTTTTTTCTTTGTTTACACCCTTGGAAATAGGTGACCCTTTCTGACCTAGGGTGATTAGAGCCTCTGAGTAGAACATTAATTCTCTGTACAGCCGGGCACGTGGACACTTCCCACACAGCTCGAGAAATCACCTATATGTTTATCTAAAGTATCATGTCCTGCCACCCCCACCTCCCTGTCCACCTCCCAGGTAGCTGCTGAAAATCCCCTGCTAATCTGCATTTCTATGAGCTGCCTCCTGTAGCCTGGAGGTTCCAAGTCTCAGCCAGCCTTCGCCTCTCTGTTCTGGGCTAGTCTCCCAAATATTTGCATTTCCTTTCTCCGTATCCTGCCATCACCTGCTGCCGCCGCACTTTGCATCTTGGCAGCCCACTTTTGTCAGAGGGATTGATCCAAAAACATTGCAAGGTGTTGGGAAATCTTGACTGCAGTTAAATGAGAAGCTGTTGTCTTAGCAGCATCTGGAGTCTCCAGCTCCTCTCTTTGTTGCTGGTGATTTCAGTCGCTGCTCCTTGGCAGGGGTGCAGCCTCCTTTGGAAGCTCGCTTCCCTTATTGCCTGATGGCTGTGCTAAGTATTGGAGTCTTCAGATCACGCATTTCTCTTGGCACAAGAACGTTTGTCTGTCCCCCACCACATCGTGTCGTGTTACAGGGAAAATGAACAGTCCTTTTCCATGGAGCACCAATTTACCCCGAGTGCCTTGGACTGATGCATGCAGGATGCAGGGATTGCAGGAATTAATGCTCTTGCATTTTGGAGCTCCTGCGTCCAAAACCATTTGTGGTCCCAGCCCTGAGCAAGCTGGACCAAGCTTGAAGCTTTTCAGGTGCTCCTGGTCCTGAGTGCCACGTGTCCCAAGGCACGCTGAAGGGCTGTGGTGGAGGACAGAGCCTGGCCACTGCTTTGGGCTGGTTTGTGGAGTCATGCAGTCAGTTACAGCTTTCTGAAGGGTGCTTACAGCATGGAGCTGAGAGCAGAGAAACTGCCAGAGAAACCAGGAGAGCTGCTCAGCGGATTGAAGGAGGACATAAAAGTTGCTTTCCAAGGCTGAGGTATTCTGGGTTAATAAAGGGGGAGGCATGGAGCAATGTCTAGTTCTCACTTGTTAGGGTTAGCTTGTATGTGTTACGTTTAGTTTGTATGGAAGGAGGAAGAGAGGAAGAGAAATGACATAGAGCAGCCAAGAAAACAAGAAGCTTTTAAGCATAGACCAACCTCTTGTGACTCCACTTCCACAAGGAAAAAGTTTTTCAATAAATGTCCTCAAACCTTTCTTTATTCCTCCCAGAACTCAAGCCTGAACCATTCTTCATTTCCCCTATTTCAGTCCCCATCTCTCTTAGCTACAAGAAATTGAAATCCCAGTGTGACGTGCCTAGGTGAATTCCATTCCCAAAGGCCAGGGCAAGCAGAACCCCTTTCCAGTAAGAACAGGCTGCGTTGCAGAGTCAGAGATAGTTCACAGCACGGAGATGGCACATCTCCCTGCCCCTTGCATGTTAGCAGTGCAGCAGAGAGCAGGGGGAATCTTGGTAATGTCTTTTATCTTTAGCAGCGGAGCTTCCCAGAAAGCTTTCGGTTTCTTTTCTCCCTGCTGGCGGGGGTGAGGAAGGCTCTGATTGTGAGGTGTTTTGTCTGTTTTTTTAAGAAAAACAGAAATAAAAAGGATTTTGCAGAGCAACACTGTCAAAAATTGTGCTGCTTTGGGGGGTTTACTTGCTTGACTGTTTTTTAGGTGGATGGTTTGCAAAGTCTAATGTTTCGTTTCATATCATCTCATGTTGTTGAGGAACAGGATATAAATTTTCCTGATAAATCCTGTCTGCTTTGTTTTAAAAGGGGATGAGTCTAGCAGCAGGGCATTTTTGAAGAAAGGTGTGTGCTCTGTTTGGGTTGCATTTGAGTCTGTTTCAAATACCTAAGCCTCGAGGACTTCAGGATCAAACACGGCTTTTGAAATCAGAAATAAAACCTACAATTAAAAAGAAGTCTTCCCCATTAATGTCTGCCTACTAGTTCTGTATGCATCAACGTAGCTGCTGGGGAAGGACTGGAAGCAGGATTTTATCCCTCCATTTTTTATGTGATGATTAAAGTCAGTGTAAAAGTCCTGCTGATCAGTACGGTGGTGTCAGCTGGGAGCTGACTCTTGTGCCAGCACAGATGCCCAGGACAGCCCAGCTTGCGCAGCGTAGAGGGGTTTGATTTTGTGATGATTAAAGAATTTGGTTGTGTTTATGTTTGCACAGGTTAGTACTAAGCCCATGCTGTCCTGAATCAGCAGTGAGGGATCATCTGCATTTCTAATTGAAGTGCCTTTGATTGCCTTCAGACCCCTTTAGTGATTGCTTTCTGGGAGTTTCTGTGTTTGCACAAGCTGCCCTGGAAAAGTCAGCGTACTGTGGAGCTGGGGGAGGTGGGGGTTTTGGCGTTTGCTGTTAACAACCCGGTAACCCATAGCTCAGGGAGATGGACTGGAGCTCAGGCAACCTTGCCCCACGCCTGGCCTCGCTGCGTGACTGTGCACAGCTCTTCGATTGCTCTTTTTGCTTTCACGTACAATTTCTAGGGATGCTTTCACTCGAGCTGCATCAGCACAGAGGAGTCTTGGCCTCTGGGGTGCTGTGCTGTCCTGTCCTGTCCTGTCCTGTCCTGACCTGTGGGTCCAGCTGACTTAGGTCTACACATGACTTGGGCTCAGTTCTCTGCAATTCTACCAGAAACTGGGACAAGGACTCTTTCTCTCTTTTAGGGAGTACTTAGCTCTTCATGAAAAATTTTAGAAGGACTCACTGTTTCTTAGTTCACCCGGTGGAGGCCTGACCCAGGATGGGGGGAGAAGCAGACTGAAGCCGTTGCTGCAAACCAAGGAGGTCGTGCTATCATTGCAGTATTCCTGTCGCTTCTGATGGTGTGCCCGGTTCACAGATGGGAGCTGAGCCCTGGCTTCCAGGCCCTGCTGGTATAACCTGGCTTTGACTTTTCCAAGCCTGTGCTCTCTGGCAGAGTGACAACATGTCATGGCATCTCACACGGCTGCTGGGATGTTCCAGGAGAAGAGAAGTAACAAGGGAGCTCTGGTTGCACCAAGTCACTTGTTCTAGCAGTCAGGCTGCTTCCACTTAAACCTCTAAGGGATAGAGCGGAGGGGAAATGGAAAAAGTGGTGGTTATCCCAAAATACCATCCACCTGGTCAGTTTTACTGGTAAGGTGTGTTGCACGCCTGGTAGAACAGGCATTTCTGGAAGGGCTCAGCAGCTGTCGTTCCTCTAAAGACAGTAGATGTAGAGTCCTTAGAGACCAGCCTTGCTAGTGTGAGCACGATGATTGTTTTTACGGTGGCTTGAGCTGCTGTCACGCCCCAGTGGCAGAGAGCCTGTATAATGGAGCAGTGGTGACGTCTCGCTGTGCTGGGACTGGGGCCAGCCTTGCTGAGCTCCACGTTGCTCACCTCCCGGGCCTGCCCCTAGCCCAGGCTCCCAGAAGGCCCAGTCAAATCACCTTGGAGAAGCACAATAAATTCCTCACTTGTTTTGTTTGCTGATTGCTAATACATTTACAGAATTAAAGAGGTGGCCAAGCCCCTGTCCTCCTGGGCTGAGGGGTGGAATATGGCTGGTCTCCAAAAGTCAGTACTCAGAGTTGTGATGGCCAGAGCTTGGTGTGCATGGAGCCTCAAATGCTTACGATGACCAGCAATAGTTTGGCTCAGTTCTGGACCAGATAGACCCCCCAGTAACAAAGAGTCTGGAGGAGATCATCATCCATCCATGGGCAGAAGAGGGGTGGGATGGAACCACTCGGTTGTTTGTTCTCCTTATCTCTGATGGAGATGGAGACTGTGTCATGTAGGGTGTGAGGGGTGCAGAGACAGGATGTGGGAGGAGAAGCCCAGAGTTTGTCTGATGTTTGTAGGCTTCAGAAGTGGATCCAGAAGGGATCAAAGACGGAGCCCAGAGTGAATGGCAGGGAGCGTTCGATCCAGGCGTCTGACGCTGGTTGTCTTTATGTGGCATTTGAGACAGTGTGGGCAGTTTGCTCAATTTTTCTCTGTAGACGCTGCTTTGTTTGGAAGGTTGTAGACACATGTCAGCGGTGATGGATAGATTTGTTTGACTTCCTGTCAAATCAATGATTACTCATAGAAATCTCTTTTATTAGTTTATCATAGGAAGTTCTATGTCATTTATCCCAGCGGAGGCTTGGCTAGCTGGTGTCAGCGAGCAGTGCTGGTGAGAGTTATTGCTGGCTTTTATTGTGCTGCTGCGTCTTTTTATTTTTTGACAAGGTGTTTATTTTTGTCTTGGTTTTGCACTAGGAAAGCTTTGCACATCTTTTTGCCCTGATTGCAAGCAGGGTGTTTTGTCTTTGCTTTCCCATTCCAGTCTGTTCCCTTGGAAATTTGCAGGGATATGCCCTAAGTACTAAGGTTTACCCTCACCCTCTGCTAAAGTCTGACTGGCCATGTCTTGGCATTTTTGAGCTGATGAAGGTCATATTATCCTAGGCATTGTAGGAGTTGGAACTAAAGGGCATGGATCAGAGGAAGAGGGGCTTGAAGAGTTACAGGGAAAAGTCCTGGTGATGTATTTCCCATATCTTCTGTGCTTGGGTTTGGTTTGCTTTGTGCTCAGAGAGGATGTGGAGCTCCCTGTCTCTAATGTTTTCATGCTGCATCCCAACGGATGAGCTCTGCTGCTTGGGCAGATGGGGCGGTTTGATCCCTGCAGGCTCTTCCGTGACTGCGGGACCTTTGGGAATGGTGGTCCAGGGTCTAAAGCAGAGCTGGCAGCAGAGCCTCCCTGGAGGCCTTCCTGGACGTAGCTGGGTTATGTCTGTGTTCCCGTGCCCACGCAGGGTTTGGGGTGGCCTTGCTGCTTGCTGCTTGCAACCCTGTGGAGCTGACTGACACCCAAAAGGCCAGCGAAGTCTCTTCATGTGGGCCTTCAGGTGGAGGAGCTGGAGCACAGCTTTTTGGGCTGTTCTTGGTGCAGCAACTTTGCTGATAACCATTTCATAATGCTTTTCAAAATCTTAAGTGGGCTTAAGAAGACTTTTCTAAAGGTGTAGCTCACGCATACAAGAGCTGTACAAATAACTGAGGCTTTGGTTACCTGTTGCCATTGAAAAACTCAAAGAATCGTTTCAGATCAAATAATATTTTTGCCATTGACATTTTAAATAATCTGGGAAAAATGGTTTGGGATGTTCATGGAAAGGGAGATGCTTTCAAGTAAGTTTCAAAACTAATCTGCAGAAGGATTTTTCTAAATAAAATCTCAGTTTGATTAAGAAAAATAATCAATTGAAACAGCATCTGGACTTTTCTCAAGTGTTCTTACCTGCAACAGAAATCCACAGAACTGAGAGAGCATTCTCAACCTGCTTTGTCCGGAGGGAATTCTTCCAGGGCTGAGCTGCTGCGGCTCTTCCCTGCCTGCTCCAGTGGCTGAGCATGTGCAGAGCTTTGGAGACCGCTGCTCCTGCCAAGCTAACAATGCTGACCTCTGAGTTCAAGTAGGAGAGACTTATGTTTTCGGGTCAAGAGATCCTTGGCTCGGTCTGTGCAGATAAACCAGGCAGGGGGATGACTACATGAGAGCAGAGCTGCACTCTCTGAACATACAGAAATCATTTCAACCACCAGTGAAGCGAAACAGCTGAGGGAATTGAGGTGGATATGACACAGCTACACAGAAACACACTTGGTGTGTCTTCACACATGTTGTTGATGCGGGTGTAGCCTCCTTTCCCTGTCTCAGGGCCAAAGGTTTCAGTGTGCTTGAGAGATGTGGTTGCCCTTTTACTCCAAGAGCTCCCAAGTCTGGCTGGGCCATACTTGTAATATGCTGGTCTTTGTCTTTCACAAGAGAGAAATATCTGCAGTTCTTCCCTGACAAGAGATGTAGTCAGGTGGCAGGGAAGGCATTTTTGCATCTGAGCGGGAGGGTGTCTTTGAGCCCTGCTTTAGGCTAAAGCTGGGTAAAGATTAAGCTAGACTGAATAAAGCTAGCATACCTAGCTTTAGATGGATATCTCCTCATCGAGGCTGGAGCACCAGAGGCAAGTGGATGCTCTACCAAATGCTTCTCATGCTTGTGTGCTCCTGGAACTGATGCAGACCCATGTCCTGTCTTGGTTCCTGGTTGGTTGTTGACCTTGAGCTCTGCACAGCTGGATGTCTGGAATTTGTACCCAGTGAAGCAAACCTTGAGGGAGAACAATATCCAGCTGATGTACTCTGTCATGGTGGTGACCAGACTTGGAGTAAATCAAGCGGTGGGGAGAAAGAGGGAGTTGTTGAAACCTTCAGTGCAAAGATAAAAGCTGGCTCCTAGATCAAAGGCAGTGGGGGAGAGGTGCACACTTCCTGAAAGCAAATAAACCAAACAACCAGTCTCCAAACATTAGGCTTGGATTTATCTCTCTCGCTGAGCCGAGGGCATATCATATCCCTCCATCAGTAGCTAATCACTTGCTCAGAAATAGTATGCTGACAAGAGACAGTGATTGCCTCCCATCTGACAGGTTGCTAGAACTCTGTATGGTAAGAAAGCAATAGCCTGTCACCCTTCCCAGTAAAGGAATCAGTTCCTTCTGATGGGAAGTACTACCAGAGAGAGAGAAATCAATTTGCAACTGTTATCAGACTTTTCTACCCAGTTAATGGGACCTAACATCTGATTTGATTCTCAGGCCATTCACAAATTAGGGAGAAGCGCAGGGCGTAGGAGAAGTCACCCGGAGAAGGAACAGAGGTGTGGAGGAATCCTCGGGAGAGGTGCGCAGCATTTGCTAGTCCAGGGGGGCCCATTAGTTTTGCCAGCATGTAATGCAGAATGCAATGATTGTTCCAAACAGAAATGATTTAACCTTGAATGAGAGAAACATAACCAAACAGCAGCAGTGGAACAATAAAGAAATTCCATCTCTGATCTCTTGTGACCCACGTTCTGCTCAAATGGCTCAGATGTCACCGATACATTATTTTCATGAGTGACTGTAAGTGCATTATGCATGAATATGTAGCCACTGGTGAATACACTGAGAATTCTTCAAGGGAGTGTATATAATCTATTTGATTTCATGGTACTGGACTGTGCTCCTTTTTTTTGAAAGATGGTTCCTGCTTGGCCAAAGAGTGTCTACGTGTGTTTGGCACAGAAAGGGGTTTGTCATGCGGTCCCCTGTGAGTATGAATTGTTGCAGCCCCCAACAAGAGGCTTTGCTCTTTAGCTCAAGTGGTAGCAGCACGTTTGGCTGTCTGTGTATGCTGGGTTTGTTCTTGGTGCATCGGTTTAGGGTGAAGCTGAAGCGTGTTCTTCTCCACCTTTTGGCATGTACCAAGGCAGTATGTCAGGCGGTGGCAGTGCTGCTCGCTACCCCCGCTACTGGAGTGGACACGGGGAGGTAGATCGGACTTTGCCATGCCAAGGGTAATCCAGTGTATCTTGCTTATCTAAAAAAGGCTACGTATTCTCCTACCACATTGGTCTGGGAACGCAGGACATCTCACAAGCTACACTGGAGGTCAGAAGGCTCCAGGGACAGCCTGGTGACCGCAGTTTTGAATCTTGCTTGTGCTGGTTTTCTGAGCATGTTGTAGGACATTGCTGACTCCTGCCCTGCAAGGCAATCAGAGCCATCCTTTCTGCAAGTAAAGGTAACAGAGGGTGCATAAGCACGGGCTGGGCAGAGCAGGGACTGTTGGCAGTCTTAGCGCTTACCTGCCCATCCATACTTCTTTCCAGACGCCCACCATCCCTCATCCTATCCCAGAATCAACATCCTGCCCTCCAGTGCAGTACTCACATAGCAGTAAGTGCCCATCCTTCCTGCCCTCTGCCTCTCTGAATGCAATTGATTGCTGCATCTGTCATCGTAAGTTATAATACCCATTTGGTAGTAAAGGAATTGGTCCCAGTGGCCAGGCTGTGTCTGAAGAGCTGTGGCTGTGCCATAAGCACATGAGCTGTACAAGGAGCAGGTGGTTCAGAAGTAGCCCAACTCATTGCTCAGAAGTGGCCCAGCTCATTGCTCTGAGTCTTCTCAGTCTTGGAAAGATGAAATAATGAAGGTGTGTTCCCCCAGAAACAGGCTGGCTCCAGCATCTGAGTGG
>Ga0065711_1035079_pt1 | contig 22839 bp, 11 predicted proteins | sample Hoacrofraction12_FD_59098 | JGI IMG/M metagenome (GOLD analysis project Ga0065711, IMG submission 59098) | Hoatzin crop microbial communities from Cojedes, Venezuela - Epithelial fraction 12 v2 (version 2) | ecosystem: Host-associated > Birds > Digestive system > Esophagus > Crop | place... | reverse complement strand
CCTTTCCTTTCCTTTCCTTTCCTTTCCTTTCCTTTCCTTTCCTTTCCTTTCCTTTCCTTTCCTTTCCTTTCCTTTCCTTTCCTTTCCTTTCCTTTCCTTTCCTTTCCTTTCCATATTCTCTGTGGATTGCATAGACATGTCCTCAAGCCTTTCTACAGAATCTAGGGTTAACAAGCCAGTATCAGCACTTTTTGGCCAGAACTGTGATAATTCAGTCTTTTTTTTTTTTGAAGCATCTTGCACTAGAGTGCTCAGGCAATCATCTATTCATTCAAAAGAAGGGAGCGCAGAGAAAGAGAATTATAGGACACTGGCTTCTCCCATTTTTTACCCCTTTGTTAGCCTTTCAGCTCTTCACAAAAGCTTGCTTCACTCTCTTCCTGCACTTGCTGTCCCTTGTGTTCAGTGCCGTACACTGGCCACACAGCCCAACCATATCTTCTTCCCATGACAATCATCTGATAAGGCTCTGATTCTTCATTGTCAAGACCATCAAATCTTTGGAACAGGCCATGGCACCGTCTTCTTACATCAGAAAGTATAGTCCTAGGCAGATCTTGAGTTTGCAAATACGGGCAACCATTTCCAAGGGGTAGTTTTGGAAGATCAAGTAGTTTAACACAATGAATATGGTTTGTTCAATGCAAGAGAGTGGTCCTGATTTCATTCACTATTCTATTATCAGCATAGCCTCAGACCAGGTATGGCTGAGCAGGACAATGAAAAGAGTGTTACCTCAAGCTTAGTGACCTTCATCTGTCAGGGGGCTATTGGCATCTAAAATAACAGTCTTTAGTCTTTACTAGCCCATGAACCACAGTTCTGTGCATGGCAGTTGAACTGCTTCCACTCAAGGTTGGTGGATTTCTTGATTATGAGGTACAGATGCCCTTGATACCACTGGGAGCTTACACTGGACATCAGAGACTTCTTCACTGTAGACATTAAGGGCTCTATTTAGTTATCCACATGCAGATATGTAGTACCCAAGACATTCATAATAACTGGCAGATACAACACAGTAACAATAAGAGACCTGTGTGTTTCTGGAACAGCTACTGGTGACCAAGCTGGATAACCCAGTTCATCTCAAACAGCAGTAGGTGCCTATGTTTGGGCAACAGAATCCAGCCATTGAAGTTGGATGTTAGAATTCAGAATGGAATTCCACTTATATACTAGGAATTATGGACCTGACTTTGTTCTTTCCCCTACTTTTTCCTCAATACCTTACACGTGGAAGATCTCACTAGTCCTGCCAAAGACACACTGCTACGGCCTTCTGGCTCTTTCCTAGAGTGGACAGTGTCAACACTCTCAGGCAATGGCACTCCAGTTCTTTCTGTAGGCAAAGCTTTCCAGGAGTGATTTTATCACCCTGGAATTTCAGTTTTGGTTTTGGTGGCAGCATTACAATCCCCCACTTTTTCTGGTGTCACAACTCACAAGCTCATGAGGCATGGCTGTTGTGAAATTACTGAGATTACAAACCTGGAGCTTATATGTGCCTAATGAATAATTAAAACTCCTCATAAATGACTGGAGTATCTGCTATCAGACACATGGAAGCATGGCTGGGAAATACCGTGCTATATTACGATGTCACGGACCTGTGTCTCCCGTGGTATCTGGACAGGGCTGGTCCGTGACTCACTGTTCTTCTTCCAGGCAGGAGAGGGCAGTAGTAGCACACATATTGACCCATCTGTCCCTGTTACAAGCACCCTGACTGCAGTAGGATGTGGCCTATCCTGATATTATTGACAGACCTCTCCGATAAATTTGCTGGTGCTTTTAAGTGATGGAAGGGCAAAAAAAAAAAAAGACATTTTGTTCCTCACAAGTGCAGGATAACAGCCTACAAGCCCAAAGTTCATAGGAGTCAGAAGTAATACGTGTCCACGACTCCCCACCTCAATAGTAATGGAGGGTGATAAAGTACTTAGGGAGGGATGAGAGAGGGTAGTGAAACTCTTATGTGTCCCTCCGTGGGACAGCCTTTAGAAGTAGGACATGACAGTTACCCAATGATTATTACAACCCATGGAAATGTGATCTCTGCTTAGAGCTAGAAAACAAGGTGGAAGATTTCTATTATTATAGTTGAATAACATTTTATAGATGGTGCAAATCTTCCAGGTGGGTGAACTTCAAGTCTTAACTCTTGTTTAGATTGTGCTGCCCAGAAGTTCAATCAGCTTTTCCATAGTTAGGGAGGTAGATTATTAATGGCTGTACAATAATTGGGACACACAACTTGCAGAAAGGAGGTGCTTCTTGCCAGCTGGTTTATTCTCATGTCTTGCAACCCCCCCTCGGCTCTTAAAACAAGTGTGGGTGTAGTTGAGAATAAGGTCATATTCCACTCATGCTTTTAACCTACGAGAGACTTAGGAGCCTGATGCGTGAGGTCTCTAATCACCTTCACAATAAGCAAATGTTCCCTGAGGCACATGGTGCTCTGCTTATTGCCCCTGAGAAACATCATAGGCTATATTCAGGGGGTTCACAAGCCTGAGATGTTTAAATGCATGTCATCTCTGGGTCACCTTCAGGGCGAAGAGCTCTGGATACAAGAGGGACACCAAGGCCAGGAATCCTGTTCCCCACAGATAGACAAAGCAGTAAGACGTAGGGATACAAAGGACAATCCTGCATCCCTCTCTGTTGGATATGTCCCAGCCTGGATGACTCCCACATTTTTCCAGCACTGGCGGGAAGAGGCTGATGATGGTTTGAGAGCTCCGGGTTCTGTCCTCAGCTCTCCTGCAGTCACACTGTGTAAGACTGCAGTAAGTGCTGAAAGAGTATGAATATGTTCCAGGCTACCCTGTGTAGGCATACCACTCACCTAGTCTAGGTCTATGTTCTTCCATGCAGACTATTTATTCCTGTTTCCCATGGTTCATGAAGGCTAATTCCTCCCTCATCAAGGATAATTAACCTAGATGAAACGTTATCCTAACATGATGTTACTGCTGCAGGGGGGTGAGTGGCTTGTTTAGAGCAAAGTCAGGTGTCTTTTAAGGCTTTAGCAAAGCTCCGCTGCTGGTGTGCATTGCTCCAGTACCTTTGACTTCAGAGGAATTTTCGCAATTTCCATCCAGGGAGGGTCTGTCCCTCTGCAAGTCAGCTGTCTCTCAGCAGACTTACGGTAATTATCCCACAGTAACTAATCCTTCAACAGAAGCTTAGCTCCTCCTACTCACATGCAAACATGAGACACTGCCAGAGTCTGTCCTATAGATCTTACCATGTAAAAATATCATTTCCTCTCATCTAAATCAAAGCATTTGAGAAGATTTATGTGCCTCCTTAACTGCAGGCAATGACACCATAGCCACTAAAACCTCACTGCAGTAAACAAGGTTCCTCTTACAGCATCTCTAAAGATGGTTGCTTTCACTTGCTGTCAGTGAGTACTGTTGTGATAGCAGTCACCGCAATCCCAGCTCCGTACTCCCACTCCTCCCTTCCCCAGCCCCCAGATCCAAAATGGAGACGTGGCAGACAGATTTCTGTTTTAGTTTCCCCTCCCTTCTTACTTTGTCGCTAGGATCATCTTTTTCCTCGCTGTCTGCTCTTTCTGTTCCATGTGCTGTCTGGCAATGTGCTCTCCTACGGCCTTGGCAGGGAATTCTGTTTCACAGGTGTAGCCGAAATCTCTGGCCAAATGTAATGCTTCCCCTGTGGGCAAACAAGATGGGTCAGTCAGTTTTTAGGGTTGCTATTATTAATATTTTTTATATTATTATGTTTACATAATATCTTCCACTCTTAAAAAAAAATAATAGAACATCATATCACTTTTGTAGACATTCATTCCCAATCTCAGTTACAGATATCAGCCCATTTCACCTGCTCATGTTTAGCCATCAAATGGTGCCAGCCAGAAGACAGGGAGGTTACTCCTTTCATGAAAAGATACTAGTCAGGACATTTGGGTTCACTCCCCTGCCACCAGTGAGTACTGGGCAGTTACTCAAGTTCTGTAAGCCCAGTTCATCATTCATATTTAAGGCATGGAAATTAGTGGAATGTAGGAATAAATCACTCTAAAGAGCTGAGATTCAGCCATTGGTGCTTCACTTCTCCATCTCTAAAGGAAGAATAGCCACCTACCCCAGGAGAGAGCTGTGGGCATAGCATACATTTCAGCATATTTAGAATCATAGAATCATAGGTTGGAAAAGACCTCTAAGATCATCAAGTCCAACCATCAACCCAAGACCACCATGTCTACTAAACCATATCCCGAAGTGCCACATCTACACGTTTTTTGAACACCTCCAGGGATGGTGACTCCACCACTTCCCTGGGCTTCCTATTCCAAAGTCTGACCACACTTTCAGTAAAGAAATTTTTCCTAATAGCTAATCTAAACCTCCCCTGATGCAACTTGAAGCCATAGCCTCTTGTCCTATCACGAGCTACCTGGAAGAAGAGACCAACACCTGCCTCACTACAACCTCCTTTCAAGTATTTGCCTATGGGTTAAGACAGCAAGAACAATACAAGTGTCCCACACTAAAGGTGAGCAGACCTCAAAGTCCAGCACAAGAAACAATCCTGTTTCCAGAAAGTCTGCAATCAAAATTGACGAGAAAAAAAAAGGGGGGGGTGACAATGAATATCACAGTTGCTATTTTACAGGTGGGAAAATCAAGGCGAAGGGACTGCATGGCTTAATGAGGCTTTATGAGAAGTCTGTAACAGAGTCAACACTGAGCACCTCTCTACCTCACTATAGAGACTGGACACCATAATCCAGCTCCATTCTGGGTGCCAAATACCTCTGGAAGACCCTATCCCTCTCCACTAGCTTAGAGAACCCAGGAATTTATTTTAGGATTTACTGAACACTCTATCCTGCATGTTGTGACTCTGACAACCTTGGTGTGGGATTTTTCCGACCAAACACAGCTGCCTGTAATGTGAACATCTGTGCCTAGGTTAGTCTTTTCCTGGTGGGAAATAGGCACTTCCTGATGACACTTGCTCTCATCTGATTCTGGAAGGTAGAAATAGGTCAGCTACCAGAAGTGTATGTTGAAGCACATCAGCATGAGTGACTAAGAGATGCACTCCAGAATAGTTTTGAGGTTAGACTGTTGTGGGTTTTTTATTTCATTTTTCTTTTTTTCAGAGTTGTGTATTTGATCGCTATCATGAGAGGTGGCGTCGGACCCTGGCTCTTTGTAGACCAAACTGATGCTCCAGATGGACTGTTAGGAGGGATGCAGGACCTGTAACACTTCCCTTTGAGAACATGTGCAGTGGAATTCCTCTGATGAAATGTTAATATTGACATCTGACCTAATACTTTCAAGTCAATAGAGACAGGCTAGCACTTGAAGCATGTATCATCCTATACTAAAGTAGAAGGTATAAGTGGATCAGAGGAATTATAGAGAAGTCCAAGTTAGAAGGGAACTCAGGAGACCACCTTCTGTTGAAAGCATGGCCTTAGATTAGGTTATTCGTGGAATTTCAAGCCTAGTCTTGGAATATTTCCAGCTGTGGAGATTCCACAGCTTTTCTGAGCAACATAATCAAATGTTTAATTACTAATTTAATTTAATTTAATTGTTAATCACACAGACTTGCTGACTTCTCCCTTTTGACTACAGCGTGATGTGAGAGGACAGACAGAACCATAGCAGATTCTGTTGAGATGAATCCCGAGCAAGGCTGGGTCTGCTCTCCACAGACCTGACCAAGCCAAGGAAGATGGAATCTTCTATGGGAGCAGTGGTCCTGTGCCAGGGGCAGCATGAGGCATAAGGAACCACATACACTGACCTCTATTTCAGGCTCAGTTCTCCACCTTTTCAAAGTTTATTGAATCCTCTTCTATCTTTGGAGTTCTTACTAGAAAAATACCTTTCGTTTCCACAGGCAAATACTTTGTTACGTGTTTATCTGACCTAACTGGATTTGGATACTGGTAAAATACATGCACTATTCCCAGGGAATTTGTTTGTTGACACCAGTCAAGAACAACCTTCACAGCTGTAACCAGTTTTACACAAAAAAATTGAAGATTATACTCAGACTCATCTGCACTATTTGTATTTTTAAAACATGATTTCCAGTATACCTAAAAAGAATAAGAAGTTAATGAGCAACCACTGTCTCTGAGTTGAAAGGAGAAATGGTTTCCACTTAGTTTACAGCTTCTGCAAAAATCAAATAATTTTCAGTGAAATTAAAACTAATTTTAATTCTATGTTAACAGTGAGTCAGAATGAATAGGCATAGAGCTGACTGCCAGTTTTGTATTTAAAATGTTTATCCCAGACTTCTTCATGGATGAGAAAGAGTACAAATTTAAACCATATCTGCTAAACTTCTGTACAGTTGCTTCAATATTTTTATTTCAGCTACACTTTTACTCTGCCTTAGATAAAGACTTCAAGAGTAAGTCAACTGCACAAGAGTACCAGGTTTTGCTTTTCAAACAAACTCCATTAAAACACTTGATAGATTTGCTTTCATGCCAGCGTAGAAAGAAGCTAAAAGTCAAACCCACTGAAACTGTCATCAGGTGAAATTACTGTTCTCCGGACAGCTCTGTCCTGGTCCCAGTCAGACCCAGGTAGCTATGCAAGGCAAAGCATTAAACCATTTAGCCACTGGAAAGGTCTTGGTTTCTTCAGGAGAACAAATCTTTATGCGATGAAAGGTAAGCATTTATTTAACATGGTCAACAACAATCTGACTGAAATTTTTATGTTTTCACTCAAAGTCAAAAGAAAGGAAATGAAAGTATGAATTATCATTAAAACTTATCTTTCCAAATATGGTGTATACTGTTTACTAGAGCTGAGAAAATTATACTAAACTCTTTTGATAATCTGAGAAAATTATACAAAAGTATAAAACTTGTCTATGTTACATGGAGCTGGAATTGTGGTTGAATGGTAATTGTATGTGAAGAGATAAAATCATGAGTAAAATTAAAAAAATAACTCATCTGCTTGTGGATATATATAGGTAGAGAGGGGACCTTATAAATGTTTATAAATATCTTAAGGGTGGGTTTCAGGAGGATGGGGCCAGACTCTTTTCAGTGGTGCCCAGCGACAGGACAAGGGGCAACGGGCACAACCTGAAGCACAGGAAGTTCCATCTGAACATGAGGAAGAAATTCTTCACTTTGAGGGTGACGGAGCACTGGAACAGGCTGCCCAGAGGGGTTGTGGATTCTCTTTCTCTGGAGGTATTCAAGACCCACCTGGATGTGGTCCTGTGCAACCTGCTCTAGGTGACCCTGCTTCGGCAGGGGGATTGCACTAGATGATCCCCAGAGGTCCCTTCCAACACCTAACATTCTATGATTCTGTGATTCTGTGATTCTGTATAAAAATGTATATACAAATGTACCTAATGAGAATAAATAAATCTACAAATATTTAAAGTATATTTTTACCGGAAAAGGAATGATGGTGTATATTAGGAACACACATTATAAGTATGCATATGTATTCGTATAAGCATGCACTTCCATATGATATAAGGAACAGACATTCTAAATTACAACAACAAATTCTAAGTAGAAATAGATAACTGGACATGAAAATGCTCCTCCGAACATGATATCTCATGTCTCATTGTTGAGCAAAGGTCTTCTTTTGAACTTGGACCAAACGATGGGTATTTAGAAGTGGATTGTGTTATACTTCTATACATACTATTTTTTGGTAATCTCGGTGAATAAAGATCCTTTGTATTACTGCGCAGTAGGACATAGGTCTGCTTGGTGGGGGAAAGTAGTTTATACAAAATGTTGTAAAGGATATTCACATCATAATTTGGATGAACACTTATTCTAGGGGAATCTTCTTTCAACTTCGATTTGCCACCTTCTGTCTAGTTATTATTTACGTCAGGAAGGAGTCATACTAAAGGTAGAACCCCCTAAACCCCCTGGCTTTTACAGCCAGTTGCCTTGTTTCAGTATAAAATCAAATTTTCCTGGGTGTAATATGCCCAGCTCTCTCCTCCTGCAGAGACAAAGAATGGGCACTGGGGATTGTTGACTCCCTGTCCTTCAATCCAACACATAGCTTTGCAGCTATAGGCAGCACTGCCTTTCCTATATAGTTTGACAATTGACCAGAGAGTTTTGCATCATGGAAAAGGACAGTTGCAGCACCCGAGTTGGCAGAGACTGCTCTGGAAAGCCTCGGTGGAGACACCAACACATGTACCTTGACAGGTTTCTGTGGGCAGGTGCGAGGAGCAGCGTGTGTGTCTCCTGGGTCTAGCAAGAGTGAGAGATGCTCCTATGAAGAGTGAAGGCAGAAGCTGTGTCCCAGGAGAGGGACACTCGGCATCTGAACCTCCTACTCGCTCCTTGACTTAGCCTCCTCCAGATGCTCTACCCAGCAGAAATGCTACCCAGGGGAAGGAGGGACAGTAGGGAGGTGGATGATTTTTTTCTATTTGTAGGGCGAGAAGGGAGGAGGAACAAGTGGGAGGATATTTAAACAAAGGCTGGTGGGGGACAAGTGTGACAGCTGATAGCAGGGTGAAAAAAGAAACCAATGACCTATTTTTCTCAAGAATTTTGGTCCCCAAATGATGAATGCAGTCAGTTCTATGTCTAGTAAAGTTAGTGTCTTAGGTTTGACAGGAAAACAAATTCTATTTTTTTTTCTGAATGCTTTTTCTGACTTTTGTAAATAATCTGATGGTTTTAAATTCATGCATGCATTATTTTACCTGCATCTGCAATAACATTTATGCTATGTCTCTGCCTTACAAGTGACCTGTCCAAACAGATGGGGACATCTCCATTCTCCTCACACCCTTTCTTGCTCCTACTGGGGTGACTTTTGACTCCTCTGAGCCAGCAGTAAGGCTTAGCCTTGGCAAAGCTGGTATTTAAAGGAAGAACCTTTACTGTATTAGCTAAGATGTAAGAATGTACATTGTAGAGCAGGTAAGAAAAATGACCTTTCCCTTCACCTAATGTAGGCACTAGAGGGCATCCCTCACCTACAGGTTGCACAAAACTATGTCCCATACCACCGTGGAGAGTCTTGCAATGCTAATCTCATTCTCCCAGTCTGTCTCTCCATCCATTGTGCTGATTTATATGGATGATAATATAAAGAGCAGAACTGATCTGTCAAACGATTCCTACTCTGAGCCCCAGAAGTCCCTACCAAAGACACTAAAGATGCAACCCGACCAAAACAAGAATAACAGTAAACACTCAACTGCCATGCTGAACCCAAGAAGAAGTAAATTTGCAGAAAGCCACGGGCCACAGAATATTTTTCATAAAGTCTGGATCTGCTTATGACCATCACTGCCTAGAAAATCTCTGCAGTTCCTCTGTTGAACTTAGCAGTACTCCTCAAAACTCAGTGATTTTAGTCTATTTAGAGGAAAAGAAGTCTTAGTCATGCCAGACACTTTCAAGACAGCTTTGCTCAATATACCTAATCAGCATACAACTGATTTTGCCGTTTCTTACCTCAAACAGGTATTCAAGAGGTTAAGCACATTCCTGCCTTACAGAGATATTAAAATTCTCGGTACATTGAAGACTGTAAGACCTTAAGTAATAATAAATTTAGGACTAAAGTAATGCAGAGTGACACAATCCTGGGTCCTTATGAGAAGACCACAACAGTGCACCTGATATTTAGGGATTTAATAAGATTAATAAATCATTATATCAATCTGTATATTGACATCACACAGAAAAAGCCACTGCTGTTTTCTTCATATTTTCTTCTCCTCTAAAACCCAGAATAAACCCATGTCTCTCCATTTCTGCCTCCTCTAGCAGCAGGAGCCATTGAGGGATGAGTTTCCCTGCATAAACCATGCTACAGGTTAGTAGCACTTAGAAGTAATATTTACATATACAAAGGGAGGACAGCTTATACCACAAAGAATTCAGTGAAGACTGTCAAGTTTGACCAAGAATTGGCTGCATAGAAAGAAGATGAGTTTCATTTTGTTTTCTGTTAGAATGTTAATGCAGATGCTGATGCCTTTCTCAAAAATTCCAGTAGACAAAATTCATGATTAGGATGTCTAGGTAAACAGATCTCTGTCAAAGTGAGCTCAGTTTCCTCAGCATGTATCTTCAGGACTCACATTAAGGCATTCCAAGAACAAAAGCAATACCATAGGCTTGATAGTACATTTTCTACTGGCTTTGAATAAAGGGCAGGGAGGCAAACACAGCTCCATCCCTGGGAAAAAGGAATCTAGTTCTGGCTTACAGTAAAGGTATTTTGCCATCAATCCCAGGCCAGCGGTTGAACAAGGGCTTCTTCACTATCTGTCTCTTCTAACGAATGAGTAACTGGACAGATCTCTCTGTTTATTCTTCCCTGTTAAGACTCAAGATACATAAAGGACATTGAGGGTAGGAACAGCCTTTACTCCTGCAAACTGGGGGAGAGAATTCCCTTTTCTAAGATGGTAATTCCATTATTGTTTTCTCTTTATTACAAATGGGTGTGATATGGACATGTCTGTACTTCAGAGCAGCCCCATTGTTGTTCGGTGTGCTCAGTGGCCCCTCAGAACCTTAGTCCCTCACCTTAGGTGGTGAAAAACTCCACTGCTGTGGACTCAGCACTGCCTCTCCATCCTTCGAGACATTAAAAAACTGACTAGACAAGGTCCTGAGCAACCTCTTCTAACCGACCCTGCTTTGAGCAGCAGGGTAGAACTAGAAGACCACCAGAGGTCCCTTCCAGCCTCAACCTTTCTGTAATTTCGTGATTCTGTGGTAATATGGGCTGAGACCTCAGCCTACTTGCCTAGATCAGTGTGGACCTTTCAGGTTATGATCCTAGAAGATGTTAACCTTTAGGATGAGCTGAGTGCTCTCAACATCAAGGAGACGGGATCTGAAATTCCCAGAGCTGCTACTCACAGCCAAACAACAAACCGAGTACTTAGTGGATTCAACCAGAATAGAAAAGATTCAGGTAGAGTTTCTTCCCTTTGCCTGAGGGGTTTGAACCTGCATCTCCCAGATGAAGGTTTGAAGAGCCTGGCAGTATTTCGTGAATGATATTTAAACAACAAATAAAGGCCAAGAAACTATCTCCTGGGCCTGTCTAGAGCCTATCTGAAAGCACATTTCATTCATTTACGTGTGGAGGGAACAGTCTTGTCTAAATATTATGCCTTCTTATGGGAAAAAAAAAATCACATTTTTGGATCAGCTCCAGGAAATTCACAAGTTTAAAAAAAAAGGTGAAAGATAAACAAACCTACTTACAGAGTTGGTATAAGACATTCATCTCTCTCACAAGAACACTTGGATCATTGATTTGTAAGTCAGACCCTAGCACAGAAAGCACAGATCAATGCTGAGGAAACTTCAGGACCAAACCTCTTGCTGGGAGCCAAGACATCTCAGAGTCAACTTCCATTTTACCACTCATTCTGTCTGTGGCTTTAGGCAAGTCAGTTCTCCTCTTTGTACAAAATACAGATTATGATATTTAACACAGTGGCTGAAAAGTGTTGTATACAAGGGAACATTTTAATTATGTATATATTATATTGCAATATTATAAAAGGTACCTTCTACCAAGGAAGTCAGGAGTGTGACATTTGCTGCTTTTCTTCTTCCTGCAGGTAAATTCAGTCCCAATCTGTCTAATTTTTCTCTCAAGCAGCGTCCTCCATTCTTGGATTTTGCTCTGTCATGAGAGAACAGTAGGAGAGAGAAACTTGTCTTTATTCTGTACTTTTATTCCCATGTTAATGTAAGTCTAGAAATTGTACACACCTATTGACAAATGTGTGGGGTAATGCCTGCAATAATGGCATCAGTGGAAAATCTTTCAGACCTGTATTCTTAACGTTCTGCTTGCACTGTGTGAGTCTTGCATGTTGTCCTTTGACAAAGTTATACATTTTAATGACTGTCACAGGGGCACCAGAGCTTCAAACAGCTTTCCACTTAGTGGAACCCGTGGTCCTGATTTGGGGACAGAGCCTGGGATTGCAATGACTGAACACAAGTATTGACAGTGCAGTCACTTGTACCTACTTTAGCCACCCCAGGCTCCAAAGGCAACTGAGAGAGAAACATGGACTTCTAGAACGATAAGGGGACTTCATCCATCTCTCTCACCTGACTATAAAAGGAAGACAGGTGGCTACTCTAATGTAGATTTCTATCTGGAACCCAGCTCCAGCTATCTCTCCATGAGTTCTGTAGAGACCTGGGTACTTAGGAATGTAGTCTACAAAGCCCATTACTTACAAGGAAAAAGGAATAAGACAATAGGAAATGCTGAAGATAAAATCCCAGCCATCATTGGTTGTCTATGCTGCTCTCCCAGATGCCTACATCCTTTTGTCCTCACAAAATGGTTCCTGGTGGATCCCACATCTGCTTTTCTGAAGTACCTCAGCTTTTGAAGCATTTGAGACATATCTGCTTATGCAGCAGACATAGGTTCAACTTCTTGCTTAGCCTGAGGAAATTTTAACCTGTGTCATTTAGATGAATGCGGCAGCCAGCTGGCAGCGAATAACTAATGTTAAAATGCTTAAACATTGAACAGGGCAGTGACTGGAACCCAGATCTCTCCCACACCGAAAGAATGGCCTAGTCATGAGTTAATAGAGCCATCACTACAGTTACGTCTTTGCTTTGGCCCAATAAATATTTGATTAGCCCCAACTGAGACTAAGGGTCCCTCAGCTAGGAATAACCAATCACTGAGTGTTAAGCATGCCTAACTAGATATTTTGAGGTGCAGGTTCAAGTTCTTTCAGGCAGAGGAAGGAACCAAGCCTAGAATGCTACGGAATCTATGATTCTATGATTGGAATACCACCTTTGTATTCACTAAAAGATACCACAACTTTGACCATATTAGATGTCAGGAAATGTCTTCTGAGAACATTTAATTCTGAAGAAAAACTACCTGAGGAAATACCTGGATAGTAACTGCTGATAGGATGCAAAACCAGCCCTGTCAGGTGTCAGCCAAATCATCAATGAGATTTGGTTTTGCTACATCTCTGATGGTCAACTGCAGAGTGTTTGAGTCTGTTTTATAGTTGTGAGACCTACAGCCATAGCCTGACCAAATCTGTTCATTTGCACTCTCTGATTTGTAAAACATAAATAGCACATTCTAACTTCTCGCTGGGACTGGTCCCTGGCTTTTGCTCACTCCTGAACCATGCCCAGGGTTGATTTGGAGAAGTGATATTTGGTCTGGATGAAAAACTTATGGGGATCATTCTAGCATTTTAACAGAAGAGAGAAATGAGTCCTCATTTTCAGGCTGATGGCCTTGCAGTCTTACTAGCTTCTACTGGTTATTGATGGAGCCTGCAGAATGAGTATTAGAAGTGAATGTTTTTGTGACTATTTGCTGAAGGCATCTCCAAGGTGAAGCAGTAACAGAGGAAAACTTCTGTGGATGTAGATTTTGGACTTCAATGCTTATAGAGAGAGGTAAAAAGGGCTTGTGCCCCTGAAAAATTTTGTGATCTGCAGTGCTTACTCTGCAAGATGGCTCAAGACAGCTCTTGGACTACTAATCTTAGAATATTGCAGGTTGGTTAAAATAACTTTCAGTACAAGTAAGAGGATCAGTGTGGCCTTCAGTGACAGCAGTGAAATAGCCTATGACTTTACAGCTAGTTTTGATCAAAGGGCATTAAAGTAGCTTATGCCATCTAAGTTGACGCCTCAGGGACATTGCGACTTACATACGCCTAGCTGAATTACAGTTGCCTCCTTGTTTTCTACTTGCTGTGTGAGGCACAGTCTGCCCACTTTCCTTCGCTCTGCTACCTCTCTCTGCAGGTGTCTGCTCTGGTCAGTGAAGGGTCAGTGGCGAAATTTTACCTAATTAATTACTTCTCCTCCAGTATCTCACAATGAGAAAAATAAACCCAGCGTATTCTGCTAAGTCTGTCTTTTCTGCACTCAAAGGACATGCAAGGGAGAACAGGCGAAAAAGGCACCCCTACACCTCCACATTTTAGGTTTTTCGTGGGTGAGGGCTGTAACTACCCTTGGTAAAACAATTTACTTTGCAACAGTTTCTGAACAAGAAGTCAGATTTATAGCTCTGGTGAAATTTTCTATGCACTGAGCGTCTTTTTTTTTTCATTCGAAACAAGGCAAATCATGACCTATCCATCTCTGATGAGTAACTGCACTGAAGGTGTAAAAAAAAAAAAATCAGTTCACTGAAAAATATAAACTTTCTGTGAAAAATATCAGCATAATCTTCCCTTTTCTCATTATTTGAAAATTTCCCTAGAAACAATGTTCACTCCCAATACATCTCATTCTGTTTTCCCAAGCGGTGACCATCTATCCAAGTGGGGAAAGAGAACAAAACCCATTTGCAGAAAATAAAATTACAGAAATTACAGCATTGTCTAGGACTTGTTATTCTCACCTTCAACTTACCTTCTCAAAATACCTCCTAAGAGGGAAGCATTGAGGCATTCTGGTGGTGAAAGGCGCCTCTTCACCTCTGCAATGGTCACTTTGTACTTCGAAGTGGAGCTGAGTAGAGATAAGCGACCAGGAACGGAGCAGAACAGGTCGGTGGGGTTAACAACACAAGTACCACCTGCAAAACAGAAGAAATGTTAGAGCAGAGGAAACCTCATATTCCGTGTTTTGACAATTTCAATCATGAAGAACATTTCTATTGTTTATTTGTGGTTGATTTTGTAGTTATTTTCATTTCAGTTTGGTATTTTTTTAGGCGTGTGGGGTTTTTTTTTTAATATTGTATCACATCGTCACTTTGAGAAAGAGGAATGAATAGAAATATCTGTCTAGGAGAAGTGAATTATTAGATCTCACAAGCTTTACAGTCAAACTAGATCATTAAGGCTATTTCACATCATTTGATTTCATGCTCAGTAAAAATTACATATTATCACTGAAGGACTCTTCTGTCTAGTATGACTGACAACATAAAATTGAGCCAGACTGAGATATTGCTCACTATTTTAAAAAATGCAGTTGGTGAAAAATTTAGGATGTTGGTTCTAACGAGAAATGTTTATTTTAACTCTCATAGCCATGTCTAGGATTACAAAGATGCAATGGCACCATAGTTTTGCAATTATTTACAGCTAGAATGGCTTCCCACAATTTTGAGCTCTCATCTACTCCTTCTAAAGTCAGGTCAAATCCTCAGCTGATGTGAATGATTGAGATCTGTTAAGCTACCTCAGTTTATCTCAGGTTAGTTCTAGAATTGCTCATTTCTTGAAAGTGGCAATTACTTGGCCTGGGTCTAAAACTGCTGAACGATGACCAAATCTTTCAGTGAAAACTGTGATCAATAACTCCTCAGGCAAAATTGAGGTCTTAACTTAAAGTTGCTATAAGAGAGAGAGCAAGAGAGAAAACTTTCTCTGCAACTGCTCCAAGAGGATAGAACAAACTCCAGGAAAAAAAGATTCTTAAGGATTAACACGTATTTTATCACCAAGTGCAAAACACTTTTCTTTAACCTGCCTTCTCCAACCTGACTACAATAAAAAATTCCGTGGAAGAAATAAATCTTGCCACTGCATGCACAATTCTTCCCTGGGGGAAAGATGAGTAAAAAGAATGAGCTGCGTATGACAGTGATATAAAATATCATATAATTCACTGCACTACTAGAAGGAGTTCAGATGGTTTCTGTGGGGATGATGATATAAAGACCTCCTTACAGCAGAATGAATCTGTGCTCATCAATCGTGTTTAAAGGAAAGATACTGTCTTTTTTAAATTGTCATAATAATTTCTTCTTTCCTGTGAACACTCAAATCTTTTTACATGGCAAGAGCTCACTTTACTCTGCTTAAAATATTTTTAGTTTATAGTCTAATTTCTGTAATGTGAATGGAATAGAATAGAATAGAATAGAATAGAATAGAATAGAATAGAATAGAATAGAACAGAATAGAAAAAAGAATAGCTCATTTTAGACAAGATCCTAACACCTTTACTTTATCTTCTTCCACATGTAATCCCTCTCAAAATTAAGGAGACTATGCATGCTCCAGTTTTAGCAGAAACAGGAATGTAACTGAAGGATGAAATTTCATTAAAAGCAAATTATTGTGTGCTTACATAAGGCAAACAGAATTTCTTTCCAAATATTTCAGCTCTTGGAGGTATATTTAAACATTTGTGCTGACAGCAGAACCAGAAAAGAACATCTCCTGGTATAAATCCCAGATGGGTGAGATCCTGACTCAGTACAACAGGGTATTTTATGACTTCTCTAATTATGTTACAGAACAGATATTAGTGCCCACTTCTCAGACAGAATATAAAGACAAATCATCCATCACCAAACATATATAGACATCAAGGGCACTTAAACACAGTTTTTGCACAGCTCAAACTGCAATTCCTGAACTTGTATCCTCAAATACAGAAATCCGGTGCCTTGTGCTTGAAATGTTTTGTTGTTGTTGTTGTTTTGGTGTTTGTGTTTTTTTTTTTCTTTCTTTTCTTGTCTGAAGCAGGGCTGCACAGAAACCTATAAATATTTTCAATCAACATTTTCATACTTCTGGTCTGTCAGGTACGTTTGTGAAGAGTGTTAACACTGAGTCAATTTCTTTGTTTGGCATCTCCTGCCACACAATTCATATACACACGTGTACATATATACCTGTCAAGAAAACAGTACCAATGCGTACATATTTATTTACTTCAAGAAGTCTGTAAATTTTATAATGAGTGAGACTGTACTGAAATTAGTGTCATATAAAAGTTTATCTGCTTGCCAGGTTAAGCCAATATGTGAACCATTTATGCCAGATAAATAATTGTTCCTTTAATCCAAAAACCTGTTACTCTGCAGCTGCTCCTACCCTAACCAGAGTTTGCTGGAACACTTCTCTTTACTATTTAGCAGAAGGTTGTTTACAGTCTAAAATATTTAAAAATATCATACCTATGCAACATGATCTTAAACAAAGACATTCCAGGTAAGCCAGGTATGGGTTAAAAGTAACAGAAAATGACAAGTCTAAGTCATTTGCTTTCCAGAAACGTGGAGAACAAGTTTCAAATTACGGGAAGGTAAAATCTGTTGCATATAATTATTTTACTATATTAATTATTCATTGACACAGCAACAGAGAGTGGCGTGGTGCTTTCTAGACAAAGCCAGGTCTTTGTCACAAACTGTGGCAGTTTTGAAGATATGAAACTCCTACCACAAACACCACCTTGGAGTGGGGATGGAGGAAGTCCTGACCATTACACCAGGTGGTAAACAGAAAAGGCATGACAGTAAACAAATGGAGGGATGCTGGAAAGAGAGAGGAAAGGATAAGTGCAACCACTGTGGAAGATGAAGGGTTAGATTTCTTGCCAAATACACACACACTTTAGCGTATTCCATCCCCCATATTCTGATCATGCATTAGAGTGGACAAAAGATTTTGTGAAGACATGCAGCTCATTGGGGAGAGGACAAGGTATGCTTTAAGTTGTGCTAAACAGCAGTGGCAACAATCCGCTCTTCTTTCCCCTCAACCCAATGCCACTGTAGTGGCTGCTGGAAAAGTCAATCCTTGTACAACTGTTGAGCTGGTCTTATATTAACAGGGTATTTGAGAGGTGGGATGCTAACAGACACCAGCTGAAGAAGCAGAAGAAAATACCCTCAAAAATAGAATGGAAATGATGCCTTTCGTGAGTCTAGCAGTTCCACCTGGTGATCTCTATTCCTCTTAGCAGCTTTTCCTTGCTTTAAAAAAATTTACAGACTAGATTCTGGTGCCAGGATATGTACGACCCTATCAGCTCATCAGAAGAGGAGCCCTACACATAGCCATGGCACAAGAATGTGCCCACCAGTGTACATAAAGAAGGGAAACTTGCAGCCATTGCTCTGTGACTGGTTGCTCACACTATTGGTCCTACTGCAAGGCTAGGAAAAATAAAATGAGAGCAGGCAGAAGGGGAGATAACTGGTAGGATCATCCAGCAGATTGCCTCAGCAATTTTGTGCTCCGAGTACCACATGAAATAGGCCTGTGAATGTTAAAAGACTCTTTTTAGGAGAACTGTTTATTCCCACAGGGAAGTGATTATGTGTCTGGTCTGACATCATAGGTTGCGATAAGGTGCTGGGTTAGAGAGGACTGTAAATAGTGATAGTTGTGCTCTTACAGCTACAGAGGTCTCAAGAAACAAGGAAGACAAAATTTAGATGAAGAGGGAATATGTTTTGTATTGCAACTGATAGATTAGATGAAAAAAAGAAAGAAAGAAGGGAAGCTTTCAGGCACAAACCCCCTTCTTCAGAGTTTCTTTTATCCAACTTCATTCAATTTCTTCTTTCTTCATGACAGAGTTTTGCCTTCTGATCTGTCATCTTCATGTTGATTCCCATGAATATGATTGAGAGGAAAAAGATGGGTGAGGAAGAGGTATGTTTTGTGCAGCACACCACATTTAGGTGAAAGACTTGGAGCCTGATACTGCCATATACTGCATCACCTTAGCTATCGAATCACCTCAGGAGATTATTGTCAAGCGGTCTGAGGGTGAGGAATAACAAAAGACTACATATATTTATGCTTATTCGCTTTTGGGGCTCAGTCCTTTCCTCTCTAGCTTGACTGGTTCATACTCAACACAGCACACCCCTTTGTGTGCACCATGCTTTTGCTTTTTCCCTAAGCTTAGGATGAACAAGTTAGGCGATGTGATACTGCAAAAGGTAGTCACAGCAAACACTGAAAGAGTATTTTCCCTTCCTTATTCCTGTCTCCCCATCAAATAGCACAAGTCAGTACAGAATGCCAACACAAACCGATGATGGCTTGTGCAGATGACAGCAGGGAGAACAACAGAGCCATACTCTAACCCAACAGTCTTGTCAACACAATGAAAATCCCAATAACGTATGAGCCAAAAGGAGCCTAGTCTGTTTTGATTGTAGGTTTCTCTTTGTAGAGATGAAGAGGACAAAAGCGTGGCCGGAGTGCGACGATTTATTCTGATTTAGTTATGTGCTTGGGCTTCTGCTGAAATGTAAGTCTCCCTGACGCCCTCAGAGTTAGGTATTCGTGCATCTTTTCATTGACAATATCCATATTCTCACATGTTTTATACTTCTCGTCGGTAGTGTTATCACTTTATTAGGAATGAGAGAGAGAAATATCCGTTGATGTCACTGTATGATTTTTACACTTTAGATACAAATGTTTTTTTTAAATGTGTGTCTGTAATTTAGTACAGATACACACATCCCTGCACTCTGCAAGGTCATTTCTTGTTTGTTAATCACAACAGCTGCAATATGATCAGTATTTTATATTTGTTGAAGAAGAAGTAGTCCCTTTCTCCAAGATATTCACCCTTAAATATCATAAAGTTATGGAAGAAAACATCATAATACACTGGTGACAATGGCACAGAAGTGCTGTGACAACAGTGCAGAAGTACTACCCATTTTATTTTTCAGGATATACTCATGTTTGTGCGCTTGTGTACATTATTAAATATAAGCACTCTTGAGTGTCTACAGATTAATATCATATAAAATATTAATAACGTGCTATGCTTTTTATTAGTCTATTATTTATATCTACAGGTGCAGTTAGTAGGAGTCTCCAGCTTATAGTATATTTTCTGCTCTGTTCTGAAATTCTGGCAAGTTTACATTATGTTACAAAATGAAGACACAAAAATCTACCTCTCCTCAGCTTTTTTTTTCCTAGCAAGTAGCAAATCTAAGTAAGCAGTTAACTGCATAGAGTTTATGAGTATTATTTAATACCATGTTCAGTTTCTAAAGGTCTATAAGCAATTTTAAATGTTCTCCAAATTATCCTTTCATCATCCAGTCATTGATCTCAGGAACTGAATATTCCAAATTCTAAAACTCATCTACAATTGTCAGGAAAAAAAAGCAAGTACTGCTTTTTTCTCCAGTTATTCTTTTGGTTTCATTTAGATGTGCAAACTTTTCATCATGTAAATCACCCGTTCCATGAGCATTAACAATTCTGAGATAACATCCCTCACTACAACATTCATGCTAAGGAAAGATGGACATACCTGCATGCACAAGACAATTTTTTAAATGTAAACCAGAAGATTCATTAGGACTGAGGGAGTGGTCAGCAGTTTTTGAGACCAGCCTATTACCTATACCAAGCTTTTAAGGCTGTTAAGAGTATTAAGAGTTAAAAGTTTAAACAATGTTAGAAAAATAGCTTGTGACAAGCAAAGTATTTAGGTGGAAAAGAGAATAATATAAATAAGGGGGATTGTTACAGGAACTCAACTTCAAAGATTGTATGAACATGCAAAAGGATGTTAGATCTCAGGCACCCAGGACCAACTCTCCATCAGCAAGATATATCAGGACTGATATAGGAGCACTTTTACAGTTTCTGGGGTGAAGGATAGGACCCAAACCAGAACCAAAAGAAGAGGCATCTGCTTCATTCCTCTTTCCGATGCACAAGCCATAGGAACTCCTCAGCACTTTTCCATGCCTCTCCGGGCCCTCTCTGCGGCAGCGGTTTGGGAAAATAGCTGTGCGTGGCTGGACAGCATGCGTGAGCCTACGGGGCTGCAGAGGGAAGGCTTGGGCAGGCTGTGCGCGGTGTGGGTTTTGTGTGTGAGGGTGTGGTAGGGGTTTGAAGCCCATGGTGTCCCACGAGAGGGCTTTGCATGGGGCAAGAGAGAATGATGTCAGAGAAGGGGAGTTGTGCTCGCCGCAGGAGGCACTGACAGGTTGGGTGTGTTGTGTGCGTGTTGTGTGCCCACGTGTGCTGTGCTTTTACACACTCTGTTCCCTGAGTGTGTGCCTGAATTTTGCAGGATGCTGAGGACTGCTCTGCATGGTGTGCGTCCCGTCGGTGCGTGGCTCTGAGATCGCTGCTGGGGCAAGCCAAGCCGGGACTGTGCAGATCACGACAGCCCACAGCTCGGAAGGGAGCAAAGGGAGACAGAAAACACAGAATACATATTCTTTACCCCAGCAGGAGAATCAGCACAGACCCCCCCAAAGCAGGTGAGATCCCTACCAAGAGCTTTCCATTGGCCTTTCGTGCACAGCCAGAGAGATCAGCAGGAAAAACAAGAAAGCAAACAAGCAAGAGCCCACAGAAAATCCCAACCGAAACGAACACAGAAACCCCCAAAACCCCCAACCCCAACCTCCCATCTCTTCCCCGTATTTCTCCCAAAGGTCTTACTGGTGCCAGGACCTGAGGGAGCCGGCTCCGCTCCCTTCCCGGCCGGCCGGAGCGCTGGGTGTCCGGACAGAGCCCCCTTTAACCCGCTGCTCAGCCCCCTCCGTCCCCTTCCCCGTCCCGAAACTCCCGGAGAGCTGGAAGTCGCCGCCCGATTCGGCTTTAGTCGGCTGGAGATTATCTCAGCTGGAGCCGCAAGAGCCATTAATTACGCCAGCTATTTAGGATTTTAATGCGATTTAAATTGGCCCTTGGAATAGAAAAGAAGAGAAAAAGACAACGGTGCTAATGACCGTGCATTAGGATCTGAACACAATGAAGGGCTATTACGAGAGTCCCGAGGCTCTTGTAAGGTTCAAAGGAGCCGAGAAAAGGGAAGGAAGAGGACAACAAAGAGAAGACAAGGAGGGGATCTGCCCTGCCCTCGGTGGGCTCCCGGCTGGGCGCGGGGAGACGGGGGAGCCCCGTCCTCCGCACTGGGACCACCTTGACCTCCTGGACCCGCTCCGCCCGGCCCTGCCTTCCCCCGGGGAGGGACACAGCAGGGCTGGGGGGTGCTGGGGAGGCGGCAAGATGGTGACTGGCCGGGTAGCTCCAGTTGGTTCCTCAGAGCAGGGGAGAGAGAGCTAAAGGGGGATGTCACCTCTGCCCATTCCTGCATCCCGGATGCCTGGATGAGGCCGCGGGGAGGTGGCAACACGCCAGAACCCTATTTTTTTCCCTTTCACCTGCACACAAAATAGCAGGGGAGAAGATTCTCCTGGGGAGACGTGCAAAGCCCTCAAGCCCCTGCCTTCACCCGCCTTCTCCAACCTCTTGCCCAAAGTCTTGCCCTTAATGACTGACTCATTAGGCGGGTAGTTAGGAGTGTCAAAAATTAAAATTAGAACGGGGGAGAGGATCAAGGCTCAGCGAGGGCCTTTCAGATGAGAAGCGATACCACGACTAAGTACATAAAAGGCAGAGGCGAGCAAGGGGAGCGTCTTTCCCCGGATTTTATTGGCAGACTTTATGGTGACTGATGCTTGAGCTTTTAAGAAGAGGGTGGTTTCTTCTTTCTTTTTTCTTCTTTTTCTTCATTTTCTTTTTTTTTTTTTCTCTCTATATTTTTTTTAATCAAATAAGATCTGAGGGTTGTTCCTAGCCAGGCACTAATGCATTCGCATGTCAGTCACCTCTAAGCGATTTGACAAACTCAAGATCTCTTAAAACGTGCAGAGTTCAGATCATATTAATTCCCCAAAAATGTTTTGATTCAAAGTAGTTTGTATTTTATGTTGCCAAGGGCAATCGAAAAAGAGCTATTGCCGATAGGTTGGCCCTTCTCTCTTCATGGCCCAGAGGCGATAGCAGTATTTAAGCTTCTGAAATTAGCCTGGGGCAGGAACGATGGATGATCACAAAGCGAAACAAGAGCTTTTTTTGGAGTTTGCCATCTCGATTTCATAAAACGATGCAGGCCAAATGTCACCGTGTTGTGTTTTTAATCCAAATATATGAAGGTGAGGACACCTAGCCTGCATACACTTCATGTCCGAGAGATGGGGAAGGGATAGGTGTGGAAGGGGGTTTGCAGGGCATATTAAAAAGCAGCCCCCCCCCCAAAAAAAAAAAAAAAAAAAAAAAAAAAAA
>Ga0065711_1035078_pt1 | contig 22840 bp, 8 predicted proteins | sample Hoacrofraction12_FD_59098 | JGI IMG/M metagenome (GOLD analysis project Ga0065711, IMG submission 59098) | Hoatzin crop microbial communities from Cojedes, Venezuela - Epithelial fraction 12 v2 (version 2) | ecosystem: Host-associated > Birds > Digestive system > Esophagus > Crop | place... | reverse complement strand
GTGTCCCCCAGGGGTCAGTACTCAGCCCAGTCTTGTTTAACTTCTTCATCAACGACCTGGATGAAGAGTTAGAATGTACCCTCAGCAAGTTTGCTGATGACACCAAACTGGGAGGAGTGGTAGACACACCAGATGGCTGTGCTGTCATTCAGCGTGACCTGGACAGGCTAGAAAGTTGGGCAGAGAAGAACCTGATGAGGTTCAAGAAAGGCAAATGCAGGGTCCTGCACCTGGGGAGGAACAACCCCATGCATCAGTACAGGCTTGGGGTGGACCTGCTGGAGAGCAGCTCTGCGGAGAGGGACCTAGATGTCCTAGTGGATGACAGGTTGACCATGAGCCAGCAGTGTGCCCTGGCTGCCAAGAAGGCCAATGGCATTCTGGGGTACATTAGGAGGAGTGTGGCCAGCAGGTCGAGGGAGGTTCTCCTTCCCTTCTACACTGCCCTAGTGAGGCCTCATTTGGAGTACTGTGTCCAGTTCTGGGCTCCCCAATTCAAGAAAGATGAGAAGCTACTGGAAAGAGTCCAGCGGAGGGCTACAAGGATGGTGAGGGGTCTGGAGCATCTCTCCTACGAGGAGAGGCTGAGTGAGCTGGGCTTGTTCAGCCTGAAGAAGAGAAGGCTGCAAGGGGACCTAATAAATGCTTATAAATATCTGAAGGGTGGGTGTCAGGAGGTCAAACTCTTTTCAATAGTGCCCAGTAACAGGACAAGGGGCAATGGGCACAAACTGAAGCAGAGGAAGTTCCATCTGAACATGAGGAAGAATTTCTTCCCTCGGAGGGTGACGGAGCCCTGGAACAGGCTGCCCAGGGAAGTTTTAGTTTGTCCTTCTGTGGAGATATTCAAGACCTGCCTGAACAAGGTCCTGTGCAGCCTGCTGTAGGTGACCCAGCTTTGGCAGGGGGGTTGGACTAGATGACCCACAGAGGTCCCTTCCAACCCCTGCCATGCTGTGATTCTCTGATATCTACCTTGCTGTTAACCTCTAGTAAGTAGCAACAATCACCCTATGGAAACCAGAGGCAAAAGGTCTGGAAACAAGCAGGCTTGGTTTATGCTGATTCAGTAGAGTGAGACTGTCCATCAAATGAATGTTCAAGAATCATGAGTATGCAAAATGCATGAGCTAGGATGCTAGCTGGAAGGGACAGTGAGGTCATAATGAACAGAAGTATACAGATATGGAGCAGTGGGTGAAAGCAATGCTCTGCAAGGAAGATGCAACTGTTGCAACAGTAGCAAAAGGGTAGCTTGAAGAATTCCATCCCTAACTGGAAACTTCTTAGCTGTATGTCTGTGTTCTACGGCTATATCTGTACTAATAGATTAGTGTCAGTGACTGTCCCCAGGCAGTTGAGCTCCATTGTCTGCACTGTTTAATTGCTGTAGTGCAACGATTAGCACTCACAAAGAATGGTGCACAGTTCAGGAGCTCAGGCCCAGAATAAATTCTAAGTGACAGCTTGCATACCACTCTGTTTCAGAAGCTAAGTGAAATTACTAGTATGTGTGTGCGCATCGCCATGCCAGCTCTAGAGGACAATCTCAAGCACAAATAGTTTATGGGCTATAGTTTTTTCTCTTTCTAGTTTGTAGAGCTTCTGCAAACAAAGAAATCTTCAGTTTTTCTTTTCTTTCATTTCCACATAAATGGAATATATTGCCTTTCTTGAAACCAGCCTATACCAAGAATCTTCTCGTAAGTGAAAAATGTTAGCAGTACTATATGCATTATTTACATTCATATTTTAGCTTGCATTTGCACTTTCTCCTCTGAGTTCCACTGCAAAAATGATTGCAACATGTCCCTCATCCATTGATTTACCTAATGAGATCATTGTTACCGCCAGAGATTTGGAACAACAACAAAAGTCTATAAAATGCTACCAAAGGCTGGAGTAGATGCATGGAATGACCTTTTGGAAGTTGCTTGAGGAAATCTTGTAAAATCTCTTTCTGTTGGCTAGACTCTTGTTTACTGCATAGCTAATGTTTTTTCACTGCCTTGTGTGCAGTTAATGGCACTAATTTGGACTTACACCAGTCATAACTTTTCATGCTTTATGGCAGCCCCCACCTAAGCTATTAATTTACCACCTGCTAAAGTTCCTGAAGAAATGAACTGTCAACACTTTTTCTTAAGCTCTAACTAAGAGTGCATTCAAACAAAAGGTCTTAGGAGAATGAAATATGTACAATATCCCAATGAATTCCAACAAACTATTTCACACAGTTCATATGGAATTAACAAGTTGAATGTTGAGAATATTTAGCAAACTTCTGAGCCTAGTCTCCGTCCAGTCTTCCACTACCAGTATTTGCTCTGCATGTTTGAAACTCATGCTTAGTAATATTACAGTAACGGAGTTAAATATGATGGTAGAATAGGGGTGCTATTCTTTATAAATCCTTTGGAATTTTACTAACATAACTGATATAAAAATTAGATTCAAGGCATCATGGTCCTGAATACAAAAGTTTAAATTTCAAAGCTTGATTGACAAACACAAACTTTCCTAAACTTTTGTCAGAAATACATCAGCCATCTTTCATGCGTGGAAGAGTATATTTAAAAAAAATCCCTTCCATGCTGGATGGAAGCTAAAACTTGGGCTTGCATACTAGATGTAATGTTCCATATATTTTGGTTCTCTTTTTAACAAGTAATTGTCTGAGTGAGTGGAGTAGTGGCCCTATACTTTGAGTCTTCTGTCTGCCAACACGCACAGAAAAGCCACTGAATGCTCAAAGACCTCTGAGGAATTTTAAGTCAAATCCACATCCAACTCATTTTTTTCTGGGGGAATCCTGTTCAGGATATTTCTATAATGGCTCCAGCGTCCTATATAAAACTACACCTTTTAATGATTTTCTAGGTAAAGTAAATCCCCTTGCTTCACTCCACAGCATGGACAACTCACACAGATTGGGCTAGGAGGCTCCACTTAGTCAGGTGTTCTTGTTCTGCCCATCTCTGTGACCATGATGAGCTCCAGCTATGTAATGTGTGAACCACCACTCACTCTTACTATATCTCCTCATTTTATATTTGCTCCTTCTTACTAATTCCTTTCTGAGTTGCTTTTGCCCTGCAATAGACTCTGGAGGTCTTGTGAGAACAATTCCAGTATAAAGCCTTTAGCACATTCTCATCTACATCTTTCTGGGTGCTGTAAGTAGAATCTTACCGACAAAAAATATACCCGATTTTCATAATTACTCATAACTACTATTATTCTTCACAAGTTTATTCACTAGGCAGTTGAAGAAAACAGATATGAACAGAATAGATGCCTGACACTGAGAAGCTGTGAGTAACTTCAAAATATAGGTCAAGACAACTTGCAGATGCTCAGCACTTTTCAGGGCTAGTTTCCATGGCTTTACATGTGCAAAGGAACAAGCTCTCTTTATTCTTCGGGAAGCCAGAAGGTGCTCTGCATTCTGTAGAAGTGATCAGCTAATTCCACCCAACTTTAAGTCAGTCCTTCATTAAGGTACCTAATTTAGGAAATCATTTCTCTATCACTCCTCCTGTAATCAGTGCTGAGCACAGATATTTCAACCTGTCTGTACAATCTGCAGTAGAGTGTGTAATACGCTTAATCGTCTACACTGCATATAAGGAGCCCAAAGACTTTAAAGGTGCATTGGTCAAATGTCTAAATCTGTGTGACATGAATCTCTTCCACCATCCTCAATCCTTTAAGACCTCAAGTCATCAAACCGTTCATGGAACAGTCCAGTATAATATTGAGGTCTTGTTGTGTACAGTGTAACTCAGCCATCCATTTAAAGTTAAGCACTTCACCGAAGAGGGCTGAGGAAAAAAAAAAAAGGTAAAATGCTTTGTTGAATTGAGACCTTATTCTCTCACTGACTTGCCTAAGGTTATTGTACTTCTAACAAAAGATCTTTGTTGCCTTTTGGAACAACTAGGACGAGAATCATTCATTACTTTTATGGGAGTTTATGGACGCTTTTCATAGACTTGGGGCATATACTTTGTTGTGTAGTAAAACATAAACATGGAAAAAAACCTGTTTTGCTAGCTAATCCAGAGTCCCATGGCTCCAATAGCTTTCAGCATCTCTATTATACGTGAATTTCATGTAACCTTTGCAGATGGGCTTTAGTCCATAATTATATTTTGTGTTGTGCAGGGGAACAGATGGTTTTTTTTATTTTATTATATTGTAACTCAACTACCCCTAATAACGTTAAACAGCATTACTTAATTAACAAGTCAGTAATGCCTAGAACCTCAAATTAGATTAAAGCTAGGCTGCACCAACTAATAGCCTGATACATGATGAGGTGCATGTTCCTGACTGATTGTATTTTTACAGCTGAAATATAGGGACTTAGAGATGAGATGAACAAGACTGTCACATAAAGATTTGTATCACCTTGTTATCTGGGCATGTGGAGATAAAACTTTGACTATAACAATCTGAAGTTCAACTTGAAAGAGGCAAAGCAGGTTGTGAAAGGTAAAAGGGAGGTAACAGCTCTGAAAAAGGTCTGAGGGTCACAGCGGACATGAACTCTCCCTTCCCAGTGAAATGATAAACTGCTAATACAGTCCTGGATGTTTAAGTAAGGGTCTATAATACAGAAGAGACTGCATAATCAAATTCCTCAACAGAATGTGGTTGAGAATAGAGGAGGTATGTCCTTTTGTTCACACGAACAAAAAAGGAATCTTCTAAGTATGGAGAAGGTGAAAAAAGATGGAGTATATGAGGTTGGGAGAAAACTTTTAATGGTAAAATATTTAAGAGTTCAAGCTGTTTAGTTTATGAAACAGAATAGTGAAAGGTGACTTGGACACTTTTAAAGTCATTTCAATTAATGCCTGGCTGTTTTTTTAGCTTGTTTTAAATAACCAGTAAGGCATAACGAGAACTAACTTCTGGACACCAAAGTTGGGAAAGCTCAAATTGGGAGGAGTTCTTAGCAAGGCTGATGGAAGTAAAGGATTCTGTGTTTATATCTTTAAATCACACGATTTCATGTCTTTCCGGAAATTTTTGTTAACATACCAAAAATCAAGGTCTCAGTAAGTGGTTCAGCTGCACACAGCAGACATAAATAGTATATCAGATACCATCTAAAGAAATACTCTTCACCGAAAACACGGTCCCACTCCTTCCCACCTTGCTGATCTTGTTTCCCTACCCTAGCTCCCAACCCTGTGGTTGCACTCTTTCTCAAATTAGACAGATTCTCCTTTCTAACACTGGAAAGGTTCCCCTCTCACGCCCCTAGTGAGATTTCTGTAGAATTAGCACACTGTTTTACTTCACTGCACGGTCAGCTGGTGGTCAGAGCTGGTGTAAAGGAGGGGCTAGAAGTGTGGTGTCAGAAGCACACAAGAGGAATGGGTAATCACGGGGCAGAGGAATAATCCTCCTGTAGGTGGGAGTGAGCCATTAGAGTAGATGAGCCATAATGCGTAGTGCCCTTGCACTGTGTTAATTAGCAAGCCCAATTTCCAATGAATTTTTATGCAACTGAACCTTCTATGTGTTTTCATAACTAAAAGTTTCATGCTTTTTCCAAGATGACGAAAAGAACCACAGACCAATCCAAAGTTTCTTCAAAGCAAGCATCTGTTATTTCAGGGGCAATTTTGAATAATTAAAACAATTGCGTAACTTTACATTTACTACATTAGCATTTTATTTTTCATATTGTTTTCTGATAAAATTTTGATCTTCTGGTCATCTTGTTTTATCAGGTTCCATTCTGAGTATAATAATATTTAAATACACAGTTTTGTTGAAACCCAGTGTGTAAAAGGTATGATGATATTCTTATTTCAAAAGTATGAAAAATTGCATAATACATAATGTTAAATCCCAAAATACAGTAGAATCATAGAATGCTTTGGGTTGGAAGGAACATTTAAAGGTCATCTAGGACCAACCCCCTTGTAGTGAGCAGGGACATCATCAACCACACCAAGTTGCTGAGAGCCCCGTCCAGCCTGGCCTTGAATGTTTCTGGGCATGAGGCCTCCACTACCTCTCTGGGCAACCTGTTCCAGTGTTTCACCACCCTCATGGTAAAGAATTTCTTTCTTATATCTAATCTAAACCTACCCTCCCTTAGTTTAAATCCATTCCCCCTTGTTCTATCACTACAAGCCCTTGTAAAAAATCCCTCTCCATCTTTCTTGTAGGCCCCCTTCAGGTACTGAAAGGCTGCTATAAGGTCTCCCTGGTGCCTTCTCTTCTCCAGGCTGAACAGCACCAACTCTCTCCACCTTTCCTCACTGGAGAGGTGCTCCAGCCCTCGGATCATTTTTATGGCCCTCCTCTGGACCAGCTCAAATGGCTCCATGTCCTTTTGTGCTGAGGGCTTGGGAGCTGGATGCAGGATTCCACGTGGGGTCTCACCAGAGCAGAGTAGAGGGGCAGAATCACCTTCCTCGACCTGCTGGCTATGCTTCTTTTGATGCAGCCCAGGATACAGTTGGCCTTCTAGGCTGCAAGCACACATTGGTGACTTGTGTCCAGCTTTGCATCCACCAGTACCCCCAAGTCCTTCTCAGCAGGGTGGCCCTCAATCCCTTCATCCCCCAGCCTGTATTGATAGCAGGGGTTGCCCCAACCCAGATGCAGGACCTTGGACCTGGCCTTGTGGAACCTCGTGAGGCTGACACAGACCAACCTCTTCATGTTTTTCAGGTACCTCTAGATGGTATCCTGTCCTTCTGGCTTGTCAACTGCATCACTCAGCTTGGTGCCATCTCCAGACTTGCTGAGGGTGCACTCAATCTCACTAAGTCATTGGTAAAAATATTAAACAGCATCAGTCCCAGTACGGACCCCTGAGGGACACCACTTGTCACCAGTGTCCATCTGGACATCAAGCTATTGACCACTACCCTCTGGATGCGATCTTCCAACCAATTCCTTAGCCACCAAACAGTCCACCCATCAAATCCGTATCTCCCCAATTTAAAGTGGAGTATGTTGTGGGGGACCGTGTTGAAGGCTTTACAGAAGTCCAGACAGATAGCAACTGTTGCTTTTCCCTTGTCCACTGATGCAGTCATGACATCATAGAAAGTGCTTTGTTGGTCAGGCAGGACTTGCCCTTGGTGAAGCCATGCTGGCTATCTTGGATCACCTCCCTGTCCTCCAAGCTATGCCTCAGCAGAGCTTCTAGGAGGATCTGTTCCATGATCTTCCCATGCACAGAAGTGAGCCTGACAGGTTGGTTGTTCTCAGGGTCCTCCTTTCTACCTTTTTAAACTTGGGCACAATGTTTCCCTTTTTCCAGTCACCAGGGACTTCACCTGACTGCCATAACTTCTCAAATATCATGGAGAGTGGCTTGGCAATGACATCAGCCAATTCCCTCAGGACTCTGATGCATCTCATCCGGTCCCATAGGCTTATGTATGTTCAGGTTCCTCAGGTGGTCACGAACCCAGTCTTCCCTTACAGTGGGAAGGGCTTTATGCCCCAGCGCCCATCTTGTGGTCCATCAATTCGGGATGGTTGAGGAGAGAGGTTGATATATTTAAAAATTAGTTGTTTTTGAAAAAAGTCAATACAAAACTAGTAGTAATGTCAGCCTCTTAACAATTTAGAGATGCAGTACTCAGGATAATGTTCATAGCTACTGCTTCACTTTATGGTCATTCATTTGTTCCTTATCTGTCTCTTTTTTTTTTTTTTTTTGTAGGCCGTCTTGTCCCTATCTCTTATGTTTTTAGGAGCAGTTAGCTAGTTCAGTGTTTACATGTGAGTTGGATTCCCACATCATTGTCATCGTCGTTGTCATCATCATCGTAAATAATTATGTATTATACATTATACATTATGATTATATAATTAATTTATCAACCGGAATATATGATGCCTATAATATTATAGGAGCAGGATCACTGACTTAATAATAGCCTTGTTCTTTAATGTTTATTAGTAAAATCTTGCCCTTGTTTTCACAAATAAAAATTGTAATTATATTTAAGTATTTGATTACTGAAAAAAATGCCATATTTTCATGAATTATTGTCTGGTAAGATGAGTTATTTCTTTATGCCTTATTTATTCATTACTTAGCATTACTCATTGAAATGCTAAAAAGATCTAGGCAAACAACCACATAACAGAAAAGAAAACATAATAAATTGTAAATAGTGAAACCCATCATTGAAGATAAACACTTTGTGAACATTCCCTAGGCTGATATTTTTTATATACGCTATTTGGCAATTACACAAATAAATGTCAATATTGCCCTTCAAATAGTTACTGAGAAAGAACAAAGGTCTGCACTGCTGTGTCATTAGCGCTTATTTGTCACTGACTTAAGACAATTCAATTTGTTCTCAAGCAATACAGGGACTTTAAACCACAAGAACTATAAAAAACATCCATGATACTTAATTTGCCAATTCTCTTTTGAAATGAAAAGTTCTGAATGTACTCCTTCTCCTAAAATAAAGCCAAAATTTTCATTAGCAGAAGGATCCAGGAACTATTTTTAATGAGTAGCGTTGAATTTCACAAGAGCTAGGATTTCAGGCAAATAATCTCCTTGCTTCTTTGTTGTATATATCTGTTATCTAATCTTGTATTTACAATCGTATTGAAATTTATACATGTTCATGACTTTTGGGGGACTTTTCATAGTGAACAGAATTGTGAAAATCATTAATTCTTTTTTATAATTAAGGTCCTAAGTTAAAAAGGAGTTGGCCACAGATTCAGATTTTTTCATTGGTGTAAACACATTTAAGTGAACTTAAAGAAAATCAGTTTGCACTGATTGACAGGACACACTTGTTCATATTATTTAAAAATCGACAATTCTGCATAGTCTAATCAAGAATATACACAATGAAAGGGTCTGAGATTTTCTGAGTCACAAACCAAAGAGAGACAATACTGTGTGACTACATTCATTTTCTCATTGTAGTTTAATTTTCACTTTACCTATAAAGCTGATGAAAATGTAATTAATTTACTAACTTAATTTCTATTCTAAACTGCTACTGTATCATAAATACTCCCACAACTGAAAACAATTTAAAATGTCTAAAAAGTAATACTAAGGTTAATCTTTCAATTTAGATTCCAGGAAAAATAATTCTTCAGCCATTAGCTATAGCAGAATGTTAATATAACTGCCAGGAATTGTTAAAAGAAAAACGTTTGTGCCACACTAGAAGCAAATAAATAAATAAGTGCAACCAGTTTAGAGTAAATGAAAACATATTGAACTAATTTCCTAGTAACTGGAAAAGCTGCATGAAGAAGACCTGCTGGTATAAATTATGTATTTCTTATGTCAGTAGAGGAGACAGGACTGAGCAGCTGATGACCAAATTTCCCCTCGTGATTATCTTTTTATTTTCTTCTGGCCCTTCAGTGAGCTGGAAAAAGTTTCCAGTATTGCATTGTCAGCATCATATTTAGCATGCTGGATTTCTTGAGCTGGATGTCTCCAGAAGAGAAAATTGGGTATGGAATAAAGGACAGCAATGTGGGACCGGGAGAGAAAGGTGTCTTCAGCTCTCAGTAGCATGGTAATAACTACAGAAACCTTATCTTAATAGAGATGTATCTTTAATACCAAGTGGAAAGTACAATTGATCCATTCTTCATAATACACAACCTGCAGGAGTTCTTCTGAAAGCAGACAAGCAGCATCCTAACTTACATGAGGCCTGTCAGGATTTTGAAGAGCTCCATCTTTATGCCATATTAGTAACGTTTTTCAAAAATCAGGGGTCAGAGTTGCACCCTGGGGCCCGCTTAAAGGCCAGTAGCCATTTATTTTTTTTCTAACAGCACTCTTCTTATTGTCTTCTCAGCCTTGAGACTGAGCTGACTTCTCATTTTCACTTCCTTTCTCCATGATATCAAAGTTTGGAAAAGTTTATAGCACACAAGTAGCTGGGCACTAGAAGAAAGTTAAAGAAAACAATAAACATGATGTCATGGAATGGGGAGATACTTCTTAATGTTCTTACACAGCTAATATTGCCATAAGAGCAGCAGCAGCTCCAAGCCAGTAGATCTTGCCTGAGCAGGATCTTTATACTCCTCAGGCCTCCTCCAGTGCACTGCTGCTCCCCGGAGAAGTATCCTCTATCAAACCTTTAAGCCTCGTGCACACTGAAACCCTGAACTGGCTCAGTTTTGTTGTCACTGATATTTCTTACCACAGTTTTTGACTTCAGAGGAGAGTTCACTGATCTGAAACAACTTAGGAGCGGTGCTGCAGGGTGACGATTTGCCAGCATGCTCATGTTAGAGGATGCCCTCTCTTGCTCACTGGAAATGAGTCTTTTTAAAAGGATTTATGAGGTTTCCTCTGTATTGCTAATTGCATCACTTGCAGTCACTAATCCTTGGCTTCAAAATCAAGAAGCATGGAGTAGTTCTGTCCATGTATCTCAGTGCAAGACCTCTCTGAAGGTGACTGGTCACATTTGGCCTTGGGTTTCTTCTGTACTCCATGCAGTGTCCGAAAAGTCCTAACTCATGCTTCTGTGTGCTTTAGTGGGGGGTATGTGTATCATTTTGCGTTGTTTTGATTCGAAGTGCAGCAATAATGGGAGGGCTGTGCTGCAGCCTTGTGCTGCTGCAATGACATGGAGGACTGCTGAGGACAAAGGAAGACAAAACTACTTTTCATCTACTGTTTAGTGGGACAGGCCCCCAAAGCAAACTATTTTCAGGAACTAAGTTTTGTTTTAGATGGAATTGAACGATTCACTCCAAAATATGGCCTGAGAATACACTAGCATTTATGCAATCTGGAAGACGAGAACTGAAAGCTAAGATGCCTGGCAGGATAAACATACCTTTCATATCAGCAATACATCGTCCTTGGAGTTGGGTTTATATAAAGGTTAGCTTATTTTCATTTTGCTTATGTGAAATGAAAACAACAGGGAAAAGATAGGGAAGGGCTACCCTTTTCTTCTGCCACCTACAAACCAATTGCTGGCAGATCTTTAGCTGTGGTAAACTGCCCATCTATCTGGCTTAGAACATGATCTGCTCCTCAGTACCCTAGAGCTTAATCTAATATTCTTAACACTAAATTAGCTTAGAATGTGAAATTAAAAGAGAGGGAAATTATGCACTTACAGTGACACAAAACAGATCTTAATAATTTCATACCTCCGGACTAAATGTAGTCAGTGTAAACCTTAAAAAAAATTTAATATTGCCCAGATAAGTTAATAATTTTAAAGGAAAATCAATAATATTTTAATTGCTATTTAGTTTTCATTCTTGTTTTTCTGAAAACAGTCTGTCTTTCTGGACATGACAGTGCAAAAGAACCAGTCTTACATTGAGCATAACTACTTCATCCTGATAGTAGTAAATGGGTGGGATATCATTTTAGGAATATGACATAGTTAGTGGTTCATACTTATGTCACAGTATGTTTTAATAATGGACCTATCTGGTGTGGAAGGAATATGAAATGAACAGTTCCTATTTCTGTCATCTGCCCAAATACCAAATGCCAATGAAACATGGAACAGCATCAGAGTTATTGGGGTGGACTGCATATTTCCCGGAGGAACAAAAATGCAGGAGACACATTCCTCAGTACACCTCATTGTACATTTCCTTATGTCATGTCAAGCTGGTGTAGATATATATCCTTTCCTTTTCCCTCACTGAGATATTGGTTGCATTATGGATCCACTGATATGGACCCTCGTCCATTTTCACTGTATAGGAAAACAGGAGAAAAGGTTTAATCACACAAAGCTATATCAAGTTCTTTCAAAGTTCTAGCAGCTGAGGATCCCTCAGAGAAGTGTCCTAGTGCTCTCTGAGCTCGTCAGAAGAAAGTGGTCAACATAGTGGCCTCTCAGTGTCACTGCACAGACTGGAAATCTGGTAGATTAAGACAGAGCTAGTACTAGCAGAGCCAATGCTTCTGATTTAGATGACAACTTTTGAGCAGTTTAGAGTCAGAAAGCTCATATTCTGTTGGCAGAATCCCACCTAAGTTATTCATAATATGAACAAAATCCATCTTAGTGTTGCTGAGCCTAAAATCACACTAAAAGCCCCTGAAAGATTTTATAGCTGCCTTGTCTTATTGGAGACTTGGCTCCAGCTTGAAATCTAAGTCAGTTGAATGCAATACAATTGCTCCAAACTGACTCTCTAATGCTAAAATGTAAAACACTTCACCAAGTTCAATTGAGTTCAAATTTTATTACAGTTTCCCAAGACTTACAATAAACACCTTCGTTAACAAGCTGCTTAAAGTTACTGCACCACAGCAATTATTAAGACACTTACTCCAGAAATGAGAGATCAGTTTATAATCCTTAAATATTTCAAAGCATTTTCAGGAGATGAAAATGAAATGACTTTCTACTTACAATATTTCTGTCCTGTTTTACACCAAATGCAGTTCTTTTAAAACACTGACTTTAAACCAGACCATTTATGAACTGTCTTAAATGTGATTAGAAGAATGTTTCTGGTTTTCAATTATTATTTTCTGGAATCAAAATAACAAAAAGCACATATTCCTTTGCCCAGATTTCTTGTTAAAATCCCATGTTTGAGTGCAGCTAACAAGCAACATGTTCCTTTCTTTACACCAAATGATGGGAATACAGTCAGCACTGTGTGTCTGCCTCAGCTCATAAATCACTTGCTCAGTTACAGCTATAGCAGTTTTGCATAGATATATCTTTTCCGTTAAAAATGAAATAGAAGCACTGTTTAAAACACAATGATCAAGCCTTATTTTTACAAAATACAGAAGCTATGTTCTGATTTCCTCAGATTTGTTAAACATTTTAATTTACTGTGATTCACCCACATTTACCAGATATTCCATTAAAGCCAAATGCTCATTTTTTAAGAAAACTTTTCAGCCAAAACAAGGGATAGCTCTAGTTAGAATTGATGACAAAAGAAGTGATCTGCATTCTCAAATCTCATATCTAAATAGCACTTATTCTTTACGTTAGTAGATGACTATATAAACAAAAAAAAAATGAACAAATTAAAAAAACATATTCGAAAAAAGCATTAAGACAGGGAGTTGTAAGACATTTATCTTGTGAGAGACAAATACCGAAAAATGAAGTCAGCTGAAACTTCCACCACTGGGCATGCTCCTGAGCAGCTGACCTAGAGATCTCTTTACAGATTTCACTGATTTGCCAAGCCTGTGTGATGAAGAAGTTACAAAGCCACATTAATATAATGAGAGAGCCACATAAAGTCACTGCCTGATCTTATAAAGACCAGTGGTGGGAATCCTCTGAGCTAGCAATGTCTGGCTGAGCAGTGAAATAAGACATTTTCGGGGACTAATGTTTGTGTAAAAGGTGTTCTGGGGTAGGCTTTGGCAACAAGGTATGAATACCACTGATGCAGGGGAAAAACCTTAGTGGGTTGTCCTACTAGTTACCTTCCAGTAGGAGTAGACCAGATGGAGTTCTGTTGACTCCAACAGAGAGATATACACTTCTTGTCCAAGGGAAGAAGTTTCAGACAGATAAAGCATCTTCCAAGAGATAATGAGGAAGAATGAAGAAAGGCAGAAGAGGAGACAGGCTGTTCTCTGAACTTCTTTGAAAAATTTCTTCTGTTGAAGAGCCCAAATATGAACCTGCTACTTTATTGTGTCTTGATAAAATGTAACCCTAAATATCATTGAGTGATTGATTAATAGAATAGGATCATCATAGAATGATTTGGGTTCAAAGGTACCTTTAAAGATCGTCTAGTTCCAACCACCCTGCCATGGGCAGGGACACCTTCCACTACACCAGGTTGGTCAAAGCCCCATCCAACCTGGCCTTGAACACTTCCAGGGAGGGGGCAGTCACAACTTCTCTGGGCAATCTGTTCCAGTTCCTCACCACCCTCAGAGTAAAGAATTTCTTTCTTATATCTGAACTAAATCTACCCTCTTTTAGGTTAAAACCATTGCCCCTTATCCTGTCATGTCTGTTTCAAGAGTCAATGCCTCTTTAATGTTGTGTGGTACCTTCAGAAGAAGAAATGCCTTTGGGCATTTAAAAAATTGCTTTAAAGAATAATATTAATCCAGGAACTTGTCAGAAAACCATTGCATTTTAATGTTCCTTGAGTTTCATTCTTATGCATCCAATCACTTGTATACGTGTCCTCTCTTCTCAAGGGTTTGACGATAAGATATTATAAACCAGAACTGAAGTGTGTTAGCAAAGTCGTTCTGATATGAAAAGTTTGCACATATCAGTCAAGAATTATCCTTTGTTACCAGTTAAGCCATTGGGTCACAGCTGTAGCAAACACACTAGAATCAAAAAATACTTCATTTTTTTTAATAACAGATAGACCTGAGACCTTTTATTGATAGGAGTGATGAGGAAGAAAAAGAAAACTGAAGAAAGCACAAATGAAAAAGGTAATACTGTATTCTAAAATGTATTTCCCTGCACATCAGCTCATTACAGGCATTTAAGGAATTACACAACTAAACTAGAGTCAACGTGAATATTTGAAATGTTCACCACAAAGTAAAGAAGAAAGGGAAGAGGTTAGAACATCTCCATGACTCCACTCCGTCTTTACAAAGGTCAGAAGTCCTGTGGGTTTGTAAAAGCTGACCAAATCCAAACGGGTGGAGGTAAAAAGAGGGGCTGAAAAGTTTAAGTCCCAAATCCAGAAAACACTGGCACAGAGGCAAATGCTTAATGTAAACCCCTGATACGAAAAGTCATGTCATGTGTCTAAACAATGGCAAATGCAGTGCCAATAAAGGAAAGTGAAGAGAAAAGGAGGAAAACAAATTGTGGTTCAGAGGTAGAACTACAAAAAAGCCCTTTACATAAACAGTATACTCATCAGAAAGTAAAATTCTGGTCTTGCAGGGCTCTGTTAGGGATTCTGGAGAGGGAAAATAATATTTATGGTTCACTAATGTGAGTAAGAAATCTCACATTTCTATCTGCTGCCTTAGGCACAGCACTCATGCTGCAAGTGGGAGCAACGTCTGAAAAAATTTCACCCACTTCATTTTGCCTTCACTAAGCAACAGATTACACGCTGCTGGCTTGTTCAGTTTCTCCTGTTGACACTACTCTAGGTATATGTGTATAAGTAATTAAAACTGTTCCAGGGCTAGGGCAGGAATTTGACTATTTAAAGAAAGGCGAAAAGATATATCCATATGGTTTTAAGCTCAGCTGCATCTCATGTCTACACTTTTCCTAAGAAATGCCAATGAGTGTTCTCTGGACATTGAAATGTGATTTGGCCTCTTCAGGGATCTGCTCAGTAGAGTACCACAGGATAAAGCCCTGGAGAGAAGAGGCCCCAGGAAAGCTGCTTAATACTCAAGGATCACCTCCTCCAAGCTCAGGAGCCATGCATCCCAAAAAAAGAGGAAGTCAGGCAAAAACACCAGGAGGCCTGCATGGATGAACAAGTTGCTTCTGGATGAACTCAAGCACAAAAAGGAAGCCTACAGAGTGTGGAAGCAAGGACAGGTAGGCTGGGAGAAATACAGAGAAACTGTCCAAGCAGCCCAGGGATCACATTAGGAAAGCTAAAGTCCTGTCAGAATTAAATCTGGCCAGGGATGTCAAGGGCAACAAGAAAAGCTTCTATAGGTACATCAGTGACAAAAGGAAGCCTAGGGAAAGTGTGGGCCCTCTCTGGAAGGAAACGGAAGACCTGGTTACCCACAATATGGAGAAGGCTGAGATACTCAATGACTTTTTTGGCTAAGTCTTCACTGACAAGTGCTCCAGCCACGCCAACTAAGTCACAGACTACAAAGGCAAGGACTACGAGAATTAAGAACCATCCACTGTAGAAGATCAGGTCTGAGACCATCTAAGGAACCTGAAGGTGCACAAGTCCAAGTGGGATTGAGTGCACCCTCAGCAAGTTTGCTGGCAACAATAAGCTGTTTGGTGCAGTCAGCATGCTGGAGGGAAGGTATGCCATCCAAAGGGGTATTGACAGGCTTGAGAGGTGGGCCTATGCAAACCTCATGAAGTTCAACAAGGCTGAGTGCAAGATCCTGCATATGGGTGGGGACAATCCCAGCACAAATACAGGCAGGATACAGAAAGGATTGGGAGCAACCCTGAGGAGAAGGACTTGGGGGTGCTGGTTGACAAGAAGCTCAACATCACATGGCAATGTGGTCTTGCAACCCAGAAGGGCAACTGTATCCTGGGCTGAATCAAGAGAAGCATGGCCAGCAGGTCAAGGGAGGTGATTCTGCCCCTCTGCTCTGCGCTGGTGAGACCCCAGGTGGAGTCTTGCGTCCAGCTCTGGAGCCCTGGCACAGGAGGGACATGGACCTGTTGGAGTGGGTCCAGAGAAGGGCCACAAAAATGATGCAATGGTTGGAACACCTCTCCTGTGAGAACAGGCCGAGAGAGATGGGGCCATTCATTTTGGAGAAGAGAGGGCTCCAGGGAGGCCTATGAGCAGTCTTCCAGTATCTGAACGGGACCTACAAGAAAGCTGGAGAGGGACTTTTTACAAGGGCATATAGTGATAGGACAAGGGGCAATGGCTTGAAACTGAAGGAATGTAGATTTATATTAGATATAAGAAAGAAATTCTTCACTGTGAGTGTGGTGAGGCACTGGAATGGGTTGCCTGGGGAAGTTGTGGAAATCCCCTCCCTGGAAGTGTTCAAGGCCAGGTTGGATGGGGCTCCGAGCAACCTGGTCTAGTGGAAGGTGCCCCTGTCCACGGCAGGATGGTTGAAACAAGCCGATCTTTAAGGTCACTTTGAACCCAAACCATTCTATGATGATTCTATAATTTATATATTTTTAATGCACTTGTATTGCCATATTTCCAGAGACACAAATTGAAATTATTTTTTTTTTAACTGTGAGGGTGTACAAGCCCTGGAACAAATTGTGCAGAGAGATTGTGTAGTCTCTATCATTGGAAATATTAAAAAAAAATGATTGGATATTGGAAATATTTGAATATTCAAAATATTTAAAATGTGACTGGACATTGTCCTGGGCAACCTGCTGTAGTAGACCCTGATTTATGTAGAGACATAGGACTACATGATCTACATAAGTACCTTCTAACCTCAGCTATTTTGTGACTACATTTCCTTGTGCCTATTTGCATGTGCTAGCTGGAAACTTCCCTGGTTGTTGCGTGCTTTGCAAATAAGCAACTGTCCCAGCCTAGCTCTTTCATTATGCCAATTAATCACCAGCTGTGGATGAAGAATAATTTTGTGTTTCCCCCTTAGCATGGTCAAGTGAAGGTGATTGCTGACTTTCAGTCCTTTATAAAGCAGCCTTAAAGAAGCAAGGGACAATTTAATGCCAGCCTCAAACACTGTTCCTCTAGGGCCTTAAAACATTTATAAGCATTTAATTTGGAGCAGCAGAAACAACAACAAAAAAGGATATTTGCTATTGTGGCAGCTGTGAGTTTCAATCATTAGATGAGTAATATGATGAAGTGAACTGAGAATGGGCAAACAAAATAAACACCTATTGTGCAGACAAATGCTACATGAACTGCTGCTGCTGTCAGTGCTTGGAGATGCATGGAATTATTAACAATGTTTTAGTGGGACAGGTCGTACCTCAACAAGTTACATCAATAATGGTACCAAAATCACCGCTGAGTCTCATTTGTAACAGAGGACTGCCATACCTGACCCTGGCCCTGTCTAACAAGCATGCTGTCATTAACAGAATACATAATGAAGGATAAAAGCAATATTTCAGACAGCATTAGAAACTGGCTTACAAATTAAAGCCTCATCATGTAAACTCACAGATTGCATGCAAAAAATCATCAAACAAACTGTTGCCTCTTCTATGCTATTACTACCAGCCCTGTACAAATGATGATAAATGCGTGTCCTGCTCCAAAACCAAGGGATCTTAATCAGAGTGGGAACCTTGTTGTTCCTTTTGGCCCAGAAATGAAGTGAGATGAATCAGGCCTGTACTGTATCCCTGTTATTTCTGGAGGGCTTGAGCTGCCTTGTGCATTAGAAAGATGAAGTCAAGTTTTGCTCAATCCTTGTCACTACCAAGTCAGATTCAAGAGCAATATAACTCTTTTACCTCACTCAAACAGAAGTGAAGAAAGTGGTTAAAAGGGGTTTTAATAGATGTGGCTTTACCTAATAGTTGCTGTGCATTTAAAAAACTGATAGTGCTTATCTATTGTCTAAATTAACTGAAGCAGAGAGTCTTGCATCTCCATACAAAGTGGTTAGTTCCTGATAGGGGCTGGGAGTCGCCTAGAACCGGTCAAGACCGACCTTGCTGTATGGATGGGAGCCAGGAGAGAACTGAGTTTGCGCAGAAACAAAGGTCAATCAGCGGACACCGTGATGAAGAGGATGGGCCTTCATCTGGGGACCCCCGATGACCACCACCAGGAGGCACTGCGCAAGAGCAGCTGGGAGGAGTACATGGAAATTATTTCTCGGAACTAATTTTGATATGCAATGAGGATGGATGCATATGTATATGTGTATTGGGAAATCTAATGTATATGTAATATTTGATTGTATAAATTGAAGAGACACGTTGCTGCTCGGCACGCACAACTTTGGTGGGACTACACCCCATGCTGCCCGGCGCTGAATAAACATACCTACTTTACAGTCTTACAGATTGTGGAGTCTACTTTCCACACGTCAGAAGCATAACAGAAAATCTACCAAAATAAACTTCTTTCCCTGTTTCATTTTTTTGTTTTTACTTTAAATTTCCTTACAGGAATTACCTCAGTGATGAATTGGAACCACAGTTTACTGACACCAGAGTAAAAGACACGGACTGTGTGATAAACAACTGGACAGTCTCCAGCAAAATCTACAGCTTCCCCATCATACATCTTTTGTAGAAAAAATACAAGAAGAGTAGTTCACTTTATGAAAGCGTTCTGTAAGATGATTGCCTAACTTTATAAATTAAGCCCCATTTCCAATAATTTTAACAGTTATGACACTATATTTGTCTGTTCTAGAATACTATGTGTAAATGAATCTGTAGTCAGCTCTGTGTAAAATGGAAAGCACTTGCAAAGTTCATATAAGTGCTTCAAATTTTTTATGATATAGTAATTTTTTAGTGGTGAAAACTGTACAAGGTGGAACCTTGTGGAAGGAAAAGATGTGACTTTTTGTTTTCATCAGATTAAGATGTTATATGTTATGATTTATATGTTAATCTTCCATTCCCTTCCCTTCCCTTCCCTTCTTCAGGAAAGCTGCACTTTCTTTCCTACATTGGGGTCAAATATTCAATTTATATAGAATTATGTATATGTGCAGCCTTTGGAAAGCCAGCAACTAAAGAGGATAAGGAGAAAGAATAAAAGAAGAGAAAGGAAAAGAAAAAATATATTTACAAAGGTGGGGTTTTTTTGGTAGCAAAACTGCATCATCAATCAGAATTAGGCTGCAGATGCAAAAATGTAAATCTCTGATATCCTAGTGACCAACTCAGGATTACTACAGTTTGGCAGCCTATGTGGTGTATTTTTTTAGTTTGGGGGGAAATTGAAGTGTCAATGGAAAAACATTTGTATCAAACCCAAAGTGAAATAGCTACTGTTTTGTGGGCAAAATATATTGTTATCTTGTTTGGTATTGACTTTACCAGAAGCAAAAGGATCTCCTGTCATTTTGAGGTTATTTAACCTTTTTATTTAAACTTGTTTGTTCTAAATTAGATCATTTCTAAAACAGATAAAGCTGTTTTGAAGAAAACAGTTCCAGAGCTTTATTTTAATGAAGGGAGCCCGTTTAACATTTTGGAAAAATTTCCCAGGTTTGATTGTTTTCCATGCTCTTATTTGGTGGATTTGTTTCTTTTCAGCTGAATTAATTCTACAAAGCCATCTCAACATTTTTATTTCTTTTTTAATTTTTAATCTGGTTCTGAACTTTTAGTCAGAAAAGAACCAGCTGGCTATCTCATTCTTGTTATATTGTTCTTTATTACTAAACAGCTCCAAAGTCTTTGTGTCTCAAAACCAAGAAGAAAAGACAATATGCAATCAGTCTGGTACTGGCTTGCCATGGCTTTTAGGTTATATGCAAAACAGTCAGATGGGTTAGCCAGGGAATTAGCCATATCCTCTGCTGCTATCTAAGCCAAAGAAGGATGGCTCGTTGGGAAGTCAGTCCCAGCTCCGTTAGCCTTGCCTCACAGGACAGATGACCCAGACCCTTTGTCATAAATGAGGCCCCACACTGGACCGTCTCCAACAGGTCCATGTCTTGAGCTGGGAAGCCCAAAACTCAACACAGAACTCCAGGTGTGGCCTCATCAATGCTGAATGAAGGGGAAGAATCATATGCCTCAAACTGTGAGCAACACTCCTAATGCAGCCCAGGACACCATTAGCTTTTGCAGCAAGGGCAAGTTGCTGACTCATGTTCAACTTGGTATCCCCCTGGAACCTCAGGTCCTTTTCTGCCAAGCTGTTTCCCAGCTGTGTGGCCCGCAGTATATATTGCTGCATGGGGTTGTTCCTCCCCAGGTGAAGGACTTCGTACTTCTCCACTTTGAACTGTCCCAACCACCTTCTAATGCTAGTGACTTTGGTTCTTCTCTCACTGCTCCTACATTGCTATATTTCTTCCTGGCCCAAATGGATAAAATTAGGACCTAGCCATTATTAAGCAGGCAATAGTAATGTTTTTCATACTCTCATTCCTGTGGGATCACTTTATCCAGGGAGACAGCACTTTGTGATCAACAGGTCTCGGGAGGTAGCAACATAATTTGATGAAAAATCGAAGTAGGATATCAAAATGCAGGCACAGGTTAGATGAGGAGTTATCAATGGGATGGAAGGACTCCACTTGCCACAGAGCACAGCTTTTCCTGTTGCTTACTAGCTGTTCCCTGTGACAGCTAACCCTCTAGAGACTTGGACAAAACACTGGAGAAGTGATTATTCCTCAAGGCAACACACCAGCAGATTATCTAGCATCCCAAGGGTTAAACCACTTGAAATAGAAACACGTTGACTATGATGCTTTATTCCTCGGAGGTGTTTGTTGGAACAGGACAGGATTTGTTAGATGTTTCAGTGATGTGGAGAGGATTTAGGTAGATTAAATATATCCCCTTTTGAGCACCTGCAGGCAACACATAACTAGAGTACATGGTTTCAGCTTTTATCTCAAACTTGGTGCCTGGGAATGGGTACTACCATCCTCTTCTTCCACTGTAAAGTTGCTTGTGAGCACTTATTGGCTTGCATGCTTTGACAGTGTCCCTTTGAGTGGCTTAAGCATTTAAGACTTTATTAGAAATGGATATAAAAAAATAACACAAGATTTTTTAGGACATTACATCAGGCTGCAAGACCAGCAGAAGAAGTGTCTTGACGAGCTGATGAAGCGCACGGGACAAACGAATGATGTCTGATTGAGAAACACTAAAAAAAATAATACAGGGCAGTGAATCACTTTTTGCTGGTGACAAGTAGAGAAAAAGAGAGAAAGAGAAGTGAAGACATTCTGTCTATAACCTGTCTAAACCTAATTTTTTGTTTTGGTCAGCTGTATAGCAGTGTACTCTTGAACTTGGTCAGGCCTTCATAGATGAAGTATAGGTTTATTGAAAAAATGAAAATACCTTCATTTCTGTTTCAATGGGAACCAAATCTCTTGCTTATATCCTCTTTTCTTTTATTTGACCATCCTTTCCAGCTCTCTAGCAACTTGCATACATGTAGAACCTAGTAAAAAAACCTATTTATTTTAATGTGGGTTATTTTGACAAGCTGCAGCTAAACAGGAAACACATTGCTCCTTAGTCTTTGAGAGTGGAAATAAATTTAGTGCATAATTTTATTTTTATCCTCATTTCTGAACTGTCTGACTGTTGCTGGTGAAATTGCTATGAAATTCTGGTCATATATATGTCTAAATAAAAGGTGGGTTTCTGACTTTATTTTATTTTTAATGGGCAGCTGCAGTAAGGAACTTTGAAGGCTCAAAAGAAATCTTGTTCTCTTCTGTAGATGTAGGCATCAAACTTTAAGCCTCGCTGAACATATTTTTCTTCATGGTTCAGCATAGCTGAAAAAATGCAAAATTTAGTAGTCACTTTTTACTAGTGTAAATTTCAGTATTTATAATGTTTTTTTATTTTTTTTCTTTTGTTTTCATTTAATGATTATTGAACAAATCTTGAACACTATAATACCTGGATAGGATAATAAAATCACCTAATGAGTTGCAGTTAAACTCCAACCATATTTCAAAATTGTCACATCACTGTGAGCTGCAAGACACATACCTCAGAGAGATGAGGTGAGGGAAAGTCAATGATCCTTCCCAGCATTGTTCCCAACCTCACCTCCATTTTGCAATGGGGGTAGGGCAGGTGTGCTGCCATGATGTTGGCAACCAAGCAACACCAGGTATCCTACTGCTCTCCCGCTTCCCATAGAATGGACTATATGGGCAGTTTAAGCGCCTCCAAGTCGTCTTTCACCCAGGAATGACAACTGTTTTTCCTTGAAAAGAGCATGAAACCCTCCTGCCTTGCATCTCAGCAAGGCGGATGAGGAACTGTTGTAATTCTGGAAAGCCTGATAGTGTAGTCAGAAATAGTCAGGGAATGGAGAGTTTGGTGGTAGCTAAACAAACTGGAAGCTTTTCTTGGTCCTGCTTATTGTAAGGTCTGTGGAACAGCTCAGCAGGGGACAGCACAGAACTCCCCTTGCCTTCCTTCTCCTTCTCCTTCTCCTTCTCCTTCTCCTTCTCCTTCTCCTTCTCCTTCTCCTTCTCCTTCTCCTTCTCCTTCTCCTTCTCCTTCTCCTTCTCCTTCTCCTTCTCCTTCTC
>Ga0065711_1035077_pt1 | contig 22842 bp, 3 predicted proteins | sample Hoacrofraction12_FD_59098 | JGI IMG/M metagenome (GOLD analysis project Ga0065711, IMG submission 59098) | Hoatzin crop microbial communities from Cojedes, Venezuela - Epithelial fraction 12 v2 (version 2) | ecosystem: Host-associated > Birds > Digestive system > Esophagus > Crop | place... | reverse complement strand
CTTGCTGAGAACAGGTATTTTCTAGGTCGTAAGTCCATCGGAGTGCTTGCTATGGCTGAGGTAGAAAGACATGAGCGGTAAGATGGGTCCAGCAGTTTTGCCAGGACAAAGGGAGTAACGTACTGGTTGAGCAGAGCTCTGAGGGTAATTCAGTCCTGGCTTGCCGATGAAAAATGTGGAAAAAAAACCTGTTTTAGGCTAGCTGGAAATATTAATGTTGGTGCCCCTACGTGGTCTGAGAGAAAATAAAACACTTCTTTTCATTCGTGAAGTAGAAGTGCATATATATTCACATTTGAGTGTGAGTAAATTATTTTCTTTTTATTTTGAATACATTCACATTATTTAAAATTCTCATCCTATGTTTTTTCTTCTTCCTGGTTAAGGACACCAAAAACTTTCCAGCTCTTTTTTCTGGCTATAGGGCTTTCACTTTTATCCCCTGTAGACAAATCCTGCCATCCTTCAGATCCTGCCGCCTTCCGGGAAGTGCTGGTGCTGCCCGTGGGCTGCCTAGGGAGAGATACAGGGCGAGAGATGTACTGGTGAACACTCAGCCTTTAATCGTACGCGGAGCAGGGCTCTCCACGTAGCCCCTCTCCTGTAACTGCTGAACTTCAAAGCAATGCCTCACTCTGCAGGCACCCCTGGTCCCACAGAGGTGGGGCCCCTGGGCTGTTGTGTTCCCGTCTTCTCTGTCCCAGGGACTTCTGACTTATTCTTTCTTTTTACTGCTTTTCCGTAATCCGGAAGAAGTCACTACAGCTGATCATGATCTCTGTGTAAGGAAAAGGAGTGATTCTGATTTTGAATTTCCCGTTGTCTTCAGGGTTTTTTCTATTTACTGCTTTCTGCCTAGGCAGTGGTGTTGGCTTAATTTTTCAGTGCAAAATGAAGTGAGATTTCTAGGTGCTTGACTAGCAATTTTGTAGTCCTCAGTGAGCTACAGGTAAATGAAGATGCTTGGTGTCAGAGCACACAGACATGTGTTTTGCCGGGAAGTAAACAGACTTTTACATTATTTGCTCTTACACATCTGTCTGTCAAATGCATTTCTGCTGTGCGTACTATGTAAGCAGCAAAGCCCGTGGTGCTCCACATGCGATCAACAAAGAAACATATATAAATGTCACTACTGCAAACTTATTTGACAAGTGTCTAACTGATACTTGAAGTAAAATTTTGGCACCGTGTTACATTTGTTTGGGGGCAATAACTGACAGGCAGCAACTGTACACTTAAAGCTGTTAAAGTAAGGGAGGGCTGAGGCAGGGAAAATTTTATGGTAAATATCCTCAGAAGTTATAAAGAAATGCATCATAAACATTAGTCCACTTCTCACTAATTCAGACAAACTGAGCTTAAATAGTGATATTTCCCTCTACCATCTGAAATATTACTCCAGATAACAGTACCACTCTTGTTTTAAGGTAAGGGAAAACACTGAAACTCATTCTTGAACAGAGTTGACACTCATTTTGTAAATTAACATTTAAGAAAAAAATTCAGGGCATTGCTATTTAATGTCAGACTAAAGGTTACTTCAATCTCACTTTCTTTAACATACTTACAGATTCAGTCAAACTAGTGGGTTTTTTCCCTACTATGGCTATTAAGGGTTAACACAAACTAGACCATATATTCTGTGTTCTCTGGAGTCCTGCAGTAAAGTCGCTGTGTAACTTAAGACACCGTTAAGTCTTTTTGGATAGGAAAAACTTCCTGCGCTCTGAAAATGGGATCTTCTGTAGCCCTAATCAAAGCCAACTGGATTAATGTGGGCTTCTTGCTGTTTGAGCTAACGTCTGTGATGCCATCTACGCATTTCTCCGGTGCCTGTCTGCAACATATAGAGACTTAGTGAGCGTTATTTCACCTCGTCAGTGCCAGTCTGTCAGGACTGTGAGGATTTTGCAGGATCCTGTCTGAAGGAGATGCAAAGCTTTAGCATCTTCCTGTCTTTTCTCTGCCTAGCTGCAAGCTTTCCTTGAGGTGTAGTTGCGCTGGTGGCTTTTGGGACTCTTACGATGACTCTGGAATACAAAACTAAATGTAAAATGTTGCTGTGTCACCAAGAACTCCTTGGTTTTGCATTGAAAAGAGTGTATGTTTGCCTCAGCCTCTGGAGTCAGTCCCTGCAACTTGTGGAGACCTGCAGGACCAGCCAGATGCTCATTCATGTTGTGAGTGTCGAGCCAGAAGCTTGAGGGGAAGCTACATCACAGCTCCTCTCCCCTAGGAAGCCGTGGCAGCCGATAGTTGTTTGCCAGCCCGGTGCGAAGGCCCCCAGGAGGCAAGCCTGCCATCCCTTTTTCCATCCTGCCATAATAAGGCAAGCGGACCACCTGCTCCTGATGGCCACAGATACACCCCAGGAAAAAATAGGCTGGACCTGGCAGACGTGAGGCTCCACATTCACTAGGGTGCTTATGAACAAATACTCAGACTTTACAAACTCCTAACCTAAAAGATGTTTTGCACGGCCCTATAGATTTATAGGAAAATGGGGAAGAGATTTCCTCTTCATGCAAATAAGGCATTCCTTAAAATGGGAGCAGTAGAATTTAAAAAGACTTAGCATTAGAAACTTTTTTTCCAGAAGGAGTAATGGGGTGGAAGAGGCAAGTGTTGGGTGCCATCGAGCAGCTGAATACAATGTATAAATGATGTAAGATTGATTCCAAAGCAAAACCTTACAAATTTTAGGGAAGTTTGACTCTGAACTCAGTAGCTGTAGCTTCTAACTGAACCGAACGTGGGTTGAAATTAATGATGGCGGTTTATTGGCACTTCTGCGTGGAAGTGAATTAAATGAACCTTTCTGTGTTCATGGGACAGAAAAAGGAGTTAAACTGAATATGTGCAGTGTAATAATTTAGAATTTGAAACATTTCAGCGGTGAAAATTAACTTGATCCAATTTTCCCTTAAGCAAAGCATGGTTTGGCTTTGAGAAATAAAGGACCGTAGGGTAAGGCAGCAATAATTTCATTCTCTGATTGACAAAGTTGCTCGGTGAGTCACTGAGCCAGATCACTCCGCTGACTAATATACATTGATTAAAACAGATTTCATTATTCCATAATGAGCTGTACTAGTGACTGTGATAGTACATTTCTTCATTGCATTAACCAGAAGTTTGAGGGAATTCCTTGTGACAGATCTAGAACTGTAGGTAGGCATGCAGCAATAACCAAGACCTCACCCTGCTCCAGTTATATTAGATGCTTTGTTTTACTGCCAGATGAAAGTAAGTAGAGTAACAAAATAACATAGTTTACATCTGAGATGAGTAAGTTTTTATTTACAAATTTCCTTGTGAAGCTTTAAGTCAGAAGACAAGGACATTCCTAAGATTTAAGCAGTGGTTCTCCGTTTGCCATCTTGTTTATGCGAAGCTTTTCTCTGAATTGAATTTTTGCTTCCAAATGAAAAAATTACTAGCCTCTAATTGACTGTATTTAAATGTGCCTATCATGGAGGAATATAATTAAAATTGTTTCTGCTTGCATTTTTAACTTTTCCTCAAAAGTTCTCCATTAGAGACACATCGGTTTTGTCACATTATCAGTCATACCATTGCTTTCATTATCTTGCACCTGTTTGTTTTCAGTAAGCCATCCACAGTGTCTGATAGCATTCATTTCTCTAGATATGGATCTAAGAGGGATAATAAGGAAAGGGAAAGGATGTAGTATGCAAAATAGAGTCTCTGTACCAAAATGGTGTTATGCAAAGTTTCATTTCCTTACACCTTGAGCAACAGCAAGATAGAGTGGGATCTGAGAATATCTAAAAGGTCAAAATAGGTTTGTAGACACTCCAGAGGTACATCTGTGTATTACCCAGGATCTTGGTATTGTCGTGCAGCAGAAGTTGAGTCCAAAAGAGTCCCACCTGCTTTAAGCTTAGCTTTGCAAATTAAGTTAGTATAGATGATATACTTTTAGTACCAGATGGTGATAAACAGTGATACCAGGTACTGTTCAGTCTCTGTCCTCGATTTGCTGTCTGATTTTAGTTGAGAAAAATCCTCTAGTTTTCAACTGGCTTGCAATTAAAGTCATGCTTTACAATCATGTAATCAATTGGGTACTACAGAAATGAAAATTGTTGTCAGACTTAGGAAGGGAAGATATGAACTCATGAAAATGTCTCCATCTCAAAGAACCCAAATTGGTGGATGTTTGAATCTGTGGTTTCTGCCTGTCTACAGAAGGATCCATTTGCAAAATTTACATTCATTTTTGGTTTTGGATTTTTAACGACTCCAGGCCTTTCAGGTAGGGCTCATCTCCAGGGAAAATAAGACTTAACCACAGCCACCAACCCAAAACTGAACCCTCAAGTAACCTGACCCCAAATGAGTGAGGTTAAGAAGAGTTTGGTTAACTGTCTTGTTTTGTTGCCTTTGGCTAGAAACAGGAGTGGGAGTGAGAGGTGCCTTTTCAGACATTTCTGATCTGGGTTAAATTAGGACACTAAAAGTCTCGGGAGGAAGTTTCAAGGGCTGATTGGATTACTGGGATCCCAACCCAGCCTGGGGAGATGAGTCCAAAGTTCCAGATGGTTATTAAATTAGAAAGGGAGAGATCTTATGAGGTCTGCATCATTTCTACATAATACCTCCCTAGCTCCTCATGGATAAGCATGTGCAAAAGATATTAATCAACATCCTGAAGGCACATGGGTTTCTTAATCTGGTTAGCTTGTGTCTGGTTTGAATGGGAAGAACATTTCCAGAACTGGCCTATGGCCTTGCTTTCAGTTTCCCATTCAAGGACAAGGAATTGGGATTCTCATAATGATGTTTCAGCATGACGATTGTTCTGTTTTCTAGTAACACTTCACTATCTTCAGAAATTCTTTCTGTCATTGGAAGTCAGTCTGGTTCCCCCTTTTTCTCTTTTCATCAAACAGCAAGATTTTTTTTTTTTGGTTCAGGATGTTGGTTTTTGTTGGGGTTTTTTATTTTTTCGGGGGGGGGTTGTTTTTAAGAGTTGTTGCTCACAAAATTTAATAACAAGGTAGGTTGCAAAGTACATTCTGCTTCCTGCCATTCGTGCTCCTTGTTTAGCTTTTATGCTACGTTTGTAGAAAACAAAAGCCAGAATGTAAAACTGATTGATGCATGTGCCCTCATATGCTAACAGAATGCAGTCTTTTGGATTGTGAATGCTTCAGGAGAACTCATGAGAGCAAGCAGAGCAAACAAAAAAACTAGATCCGCTTCACATACAGGGTCTTAGTGAACACTGACCTGATTATACAGCTTTGTAACTTTTTTTAATACAGATTTGGGATTCAGTTCAACTGAGAATATCCCTTTAAAAGTTTCCAAATGGTGCGTGTCCCTTTTGGCCATCCCACCTTCTTTTCCCTGATTAGAAAAGGGAAAGGGTGTACTAAAGATAACACTGAGGATACTTTCCAAATGATGAGAGGAAAAGAAAGAACAAGGAGAAGGGATCATTAAGATGATAAATGAAAGTTGGGTTTGCTGTTACGACAGGTTATGTTGCTTTTTCTCAAGGGGAGTGAAGGGGGAGGGGGATGTACCATTTCCTGTTGGAGAAACTATAATGAACTACAGCAGAACATTTGCAGTTTTAGGAAAGAAAGGTCCTGGCTGTGCTGCTATAGATTGAGGTGGCAAAGGGAAGGTTCATATTAGAATGATAATGTCTTCGTGGTGAAACAGAACACAACATACCGTTTCCTAAGAACCTGTAGGAGGCTTAATAAAAGATGCCAAGATGTTTGTTTGCATAAAGATGATTGATGACCCCAATCTGGGTTTCAAATTGTGAAGAGAAACACATCTAAATTCATCTTAAATTCAGATTTAATCTATTCCTCTTCCTGTTATTAAGGCTAATATTCTGTTACCTATCTGGTCTTTGAAACCCTAGTTTCTCCAGAGCTTGGTGTCAGGGGCTAATTTGGTTTATAGGTGGGATAATCTGCATAATTCTTAATTACTGTAGTCTCTTTCAAACAGTATCAAAAGGAATGTATTTTGGGATGGGCAGGAAACTGCATGACTCGTGTTATTCAAGATGCCAACAGTTGTGCAGGATCTTTAATGCTTGGAAACTGAGCTGTTACAAGCCACCATCACCTCAAGTGATGCTCAAAGAAAAGGAAACCCCACAGCAAGGGGACCTAGAAATTTGGTGTCCCAGAACCTCTCACATTTCACTACCTACATTAGCCAAAACAGCATACGAGCACCTCTTCTGCAGCCAGGGCTCTGCATTGATTTTGTGCACTTGTGCAGGTGGTTGAAAAATGGAATCTTGACTCAAAGTGGAAAATTTTGAATTTTTTTGTTTCACTTCTTGTAATTTTCTGCTTTTCTCTGATGTGTTGTCCCCCTTTCTTTCTCACAGCCTCTTCCTAATTGAAAACAGATGTTTACTCGTTCAAAGATAAATAATACAGTTGGAACCCGTGTGAACAATGGCAGCTAACAGAAAGCACTTGACCTCTAAAATTGAATTTTATCAAAAGTCAAGGAACAAATAACTTTTTAATACATTAGAGAAGCAAGTGAAAACAAAATGTTTATAACAACTCTTTTGGATTCTCTTATAGTTTGAGGAAGTCTCATGAGGATTTCTACATTTACAGGAGGTTCATCTCTGTTTCAGTTATGGTGAACAATGTATATGCAGTTCATAAGATTGCTATTGGCACAGTCTTACGATTTTTGAATCAAACCTGTTTGTCAAGTTCTCACGCCAGCTGCATAGGACTGAGAAATGGAACGGGGATATTCATCTGGGCTTCTTGGTCCCTCTACACTGGACTTAAAGCTTTCAGGCAACAATTCTTTTCCATGGATTTCTGGCGCTTTGTATCTGTTCTCAGGCCTTCCTTCAAATCTGCAGTGTTTCCTTTCTAAAGGGTTTTTGAACTGCAAGTTGCAGGGTAATGGGAAAGCCTAGGCAGTGCAGAGAGAAGAGATTATCTGTCCTTCTTCTAGTTTACCAGTGCCTTCTCCAAAGTTGAAATTTGAAATGTTAAGTTTGGAATTAATTTTTAGATTATCTGAGCCAGTTCAGCTATCCCTGCTCATGCTGCTGTTGTTTTTTGGATAATATGTTAAATCCGTAATGTAAGAAGATACTAAGAAGGCACAGCAGTTTTTTTCTATCATCAGTGCTAGGCACTCTTCCTTACAAGAGAAATTTAGCAACCAAGTCATGCAATGTGTATGCCAAACAAGACTTCAGTAAAGGTGATCTAAATGCTTCGCATGATTGGACACACAAAAAAAATGGACAAACAGCAATTATTCTTCAGAAGTCAATTACATCTCCCTTGAGCTCTCAAATAAAAGCATTCTAATCAGCTGTCAAACAGGGAACCAGTGCGGGAAATAATTGCCTCCGTAACGTATAGGACCAGAGACAAATTATTTCTCAGAGTCCTCGCTGTTTGCAGACTGTCTGGACAGTAAATTGCTGGTCTGATGCTCCCGCCTTATCTTGCAGGGATTCCAGTGCTTTTCTGCCAGTCCTGCCTGACTCCTCGGGCATACAGTTGTAGAGCAGTGGCTGAGCAGAGAATGCCTTTGCATCCTTGGAAGGGGGGAAGGGGTATTATTAACCTTATATGAGTCAAAGGCAGGTGCTTGATGACGTGATTTGTATATGTTGGGTTTATTCTGCATCCATTTGGAAAGAAGAGGAAGAACATTTTCTGTTTCTTAATCAGTTGACTTTTGAAAATTAATAAACCTGTTATTATCCACTCATGCTGCTGAGTGACCTGTTTTTGTTGTACATTGAGGTGCAATTAAAAAAAAAAAAGGCGACACTGTGAAGGAGAACTCGCAGGCCGTATTTGAATGCATAACCAAGTCTGTTTACTTTGAAAGAACAATAACAATGTAATGAATATCTGGTGCAGAGTTAAGTACGTCCTTGTCCAAATTTGATTTATGTGATCGTTTCTGGATGTTAACTCAACCATTGTTAACATAACCTCTGTCGTTTTTATATTCACACTGCCTGTGGGCACACGCTAGCTCAATGATGTGAAAGAAATCTGAAAGAAAACTGGTAGCAGTTCCTAGCGCAGGAAACCTCTTTCCCTGAAATAACAGAGGCTGTATTGGGGGTGCAGTGGGCCGTAGATCACGTGAAGGCGAGTGGATCTGAGTAACCGGAGGAACGTTGTTAGGAGAGAGAAGGCGAGCATTGACTCCTGTAGCTTATTAATCTCCAGAGGGCCACGAGGAGTATCCAGACATCGTCCGTGGTCTGATAGCGTGCATACGTGATGTGCCTATTGAATTACCTGAGGAAAAATGCAACTACTTTTCCTGCCAGCTGAAATGCGTCAGGAGATGCGCTGGGAGCTCAGGCCGCCTGTGTTTATGAAGGCAGAAGTTTAAGCTTTTGTCAGGGATGGTTATACGGACGCTTCTGTAAATGTGTGTGTAATTCATACAAGATGTGTATGCATGTGTATTTCATACAGTAACTTTGTTCTCGCTACAAAGAAGGGATGCTCTGACCACTGTGCTAGGCAGTAACTCCACAGGATTTTCGAATGTGCATCTTTTAAGAGATACAGATGTTGCTTTTTTTAGATAAACACAGTTCTCCAGGGAATTTTTATGGGTATAAACAAAAGACATTCTTGTTTGTCTTTCGTGTTCATTTCAAAATTGCATATAATTACTAAACCCTTCCCATGTGAGCCTTGCAGCATGTGCTCTTTAACTAGATAATATAGCGTATGTTTTAGTACCTATAGTTCCACGATCGAAGTTCAGTGATATCTGCTATGCTATTTTTGATTCATTTACTTGTAATTCAATTTAACCTAATAGAAGTAGCTGTCAATAACTCTTTATGTTTCAGAATCATTATATGACTTACATCAGGTGTCATCATCAAAATTTTATATTTACAATTTAAATTGAAATTTACAATTGTCAGTAAAAAAGTGGTATGTTCAGTGTATTACTATAAGTCATTCACATAAACCCTTGATTTCGTCTTAAAATTGCATCTTGATTTTGTGTCAGCTGGTGGATCCCTTATGCTAGGAATAATGGCTCTGCACTGCTGGGATGTTCAAGTACGATTGCTGAGCTGAGGGCAGAGTTTCAGCTCACACTCTCAGCTGCTTCACTTTTTGCTCTTCTTTTTTAATGGCCCTTTTTCTCTCAATTTCATACGGCTGTGCTTTTCTTTTTTGTTTGGCACTGATCTTCGGAGGGGGAAAAGAAAATGCTGATGAGATTAGAATAGCTTCGGGTGTGTTGTGCTCGGAGAGGGGCATAGTCTTAGTCCAATTTTGTGCAAGACACCATCATAGCAAGGTACATTGTTGTGGATGGCAGAGTAATCTGTTAAGAATCATAGCAATCATCTGACAAGTCCTGCGATTCATGGACAAATCAATTATTACTGAAATGACCTGAAGGATGTGATTCTAACATGATACCCAGAGTTTGCATGTGGATAGACTGCAGTGGGGATTTGGGCTGTTCTGTCAAGAGCCCGATTTCAAAAATACATTTCCTACCATTCTTTATCAGTATTATGAGCTCCTTGCCTTATGAATGAAAGCGCAGGGCAACAGATTATTGTGGGTAATCTTTGTTGCATAATATATTGTCATACAGCGCTCATCTGAAACAGCAAGTCATGTTTCGGAGGCGCTGTCTGCCGATGATTAAATTTCAGTGGAGACCCACGACAACCATACAGAGCAATGTGACAGAGCAGTGGCAGCAAGTTTGATGGTTCAGTTCAGAAAGTAGAATTCACAGTAAGAAATTTCGACCTGATGTATTTGTAGTTTGGTACGTATTATTTGTGCTAGCGATACAATCTGGTAATCCAAAGGATAAAATACCCACTTCTTCGTAATCCAGCGTACGGCTGTTTGTTGGGACTCGGGCCGGACCTTCACCTTCAGATCATCCACAGCAACTCTACGTGTGAGTTTTAAAGACAGTTTAGGGGAACACAGGTGGTAATTTCAGTCATCTGTCTTTAACTGAAAAACGAGATACTAACTTTGATAAAAATCAGTTGGAGCAACTACTCATTTTTAATGTACAAAAAGGAATTTTTCTGTACATTAAAATTTAAACTTGTTATCTGAAAGCAGTGACAGTTTGAGGGCAAAGATGGAATTAGGAAAGTTGGGAAGTCGAGAAACAGCTGATGCAAATTTAAAAAGTGAAAATTCACTTTAAGAGTGTTTTCTTATCCAGGAATTAAACTGAATGGCAGCGACTTCTTAGCAGCACTATATAAATGAAAAGAAATGCAAAAGCAAGTCTACCGGTTCCTCCACATGTCGCTGTCACTGGGTAACTGTTTGCCCCTACGTTAGTCACTCCTTCAACGGGCCATGAAATTGTTCCAGCTTTTAAAATGTGTGAGAGAATTAAGGCAGGTGCTGGCACATCATAAATGAAACTCTAACCTTCAGGCTGGTACAGTAGTGACATTGTGGAGGGGGCTGAGAGAGTTAATGTCTCAGACATTGTGAGAAGACAGGTCGTGGTCTGCGCAGCGGCAACGGGCTGCAGGCGAGAAGTTAGTTACTGCGGGACGGGGAAGGCGGATGGGAGGATGCGCCGTTCCGTGTCTGATGTGCCTTGCCGGAGGTCACATGAGAGTTCATCTGAGCAACGGGCTTACGACGACCTGAGACACCCCACCCACCCCATAGCGACTGCGCAGAAGATCACGAACTTTCTCGAACAAGCACCATGAGTCCTCCAGAGGTGTAACTGAGGGCAGAGACGAGACAACTGCGAAGAGCCAGGATTGCCCCATCCATCGTTGTCATCGCAGGACCTGGGGTGGTGACATCTGGCTCTCTTCTTTTCTTCTCTCATCTTTGCTTTTCCTCTTATATATATTTCCAGTAAGAATCCACGTTACCAACAGTTTTTACACTTTCCAAGTTCAAGTTACCGCTAGCATAAATAAAACTTTAATTGATCATTTTGTGTTGTTTCACCTTAATTTAGGCTGAGTGGATTTACTGAATCTTAGTTGCTCTTCTCCCCTCCTTCCCCCCCCATAGGTGGGACGCACCACATTGTTCCTGTTTGCATTCTTCAGAACGCATGGCTTCTCAAGTTGCAATGAAATTATTTTGCGCCTTTATATTCTTAAAACTCGGTGGGGTCTTTGGGCTGCCCATGAGAAGTGTGAGACTTACAGGTTTAAGAAAATATATCAATTATTGACACTCACTATGTAAATATGGGGGTTTTTTGTTGTTGTTACAGACTTTGTCTTGCTCAATAGCGGTCGGAAAGAAACTTGCTACAGAAGGTGCTTGCACATCTGCTGTTGGAGAAATCAAATACTGAACCGTCTATGATCCAAAAAACCTTAATGACTTCTCTGAAAAGCCCCTCAGAAGAATAATACGCATAAAACCAGCATACAAAGTCATATTTGAATTTCACAGCAGAACAAATGCTCAGCACTTTTGCATAAAAAGAAATAGCACCGTAGAGAGAGTCATCTTCAGTCCATGGATATTTTTCCTGAGCTCTTATTTAAACCTGAAATCCAGTGAATTGCTGTGCAGCTGCTTATCTCAAGCAATCACTACCGTTCTCCAAAAGGAGTGCTTAATCTTCGGTTTCTTACAAGGTTTCTCTTATGAATGAAACTGTGTTGAATCTTACTACCTTCAAACAACTGTCCAGTTTCTATCTTCCCTTTTTCCAAAACTTATGCCAGACTGCCAAATGAAAACCTCACAACTGTATGTGAGGTTCTGTTAAAAGCTCAGATGAAATTACCTAAGTCGTTATCAGTTTTAGGAAGCCTGCGTATTATTCTTACTAGCAAGGTGGTTTAATCACTTTAATTACTGATTTAATCACTGTATAAAGCTGCCTTGGTTTTTGTGTCACATTTAGCCCTATGTGAAAATCTCTTAATACAGCATTAGGGAATTAGAATTATCCTGGTACTGAGCGTGAAGAACATACTCTGTTGTATAACCAGAAATGCATGTATTGCCTGAATATACCTGCTTTCCTAATTGTAGAACTAAAATAATTTCTTCATTTATAATTTGCCTTAATATGTAGGAAGGACAGGAGACAATACAATAGAATTATTAACTGGTTCTTCCTTCCTTCTCTCTTTTCTCTCATTTTCCAACAGTGGGTCATACATTTATGATTTCAAACTGTATTTTAAGGTCTCTTTTGATGTCACTTTTTTGGTTTTGTATCCAAGATCACCTTGTATGCTAGTGCTATGCAATTTTAATATATTCCCGAGATGCTCCTGTTGAGGTGGCAAGGTAATGTTATTTTCAACTGTATAGCTGGGGAACAGAGGCACAGAAGAGTAAGAGCAGCTTTCCCGTACCTAACTTTGCCCAGTCATTGAGGGTCCCTCTAGACGTCTACAGTCAGGTGATATATCACCCTCCCAGTGACAGCCTGGATCACATTAAAGTCTGTGGCAGACAGCGAACTGAACTCAGATCTTCCAAGTCCTACATTACTACTCTGATTACTGGAACATATTTCCTTTCTGAAATAAACAAATATATTATGCTGAAGTATAGGGATTTAAATACTTCTCCTTCACGTGGATTGGCAAGAGCATGAACTTTATGATTTTTGTATCACTGTTTTAAAGTTTTTGCTACTTCTCTTATTAAATAATTGAGAACGTCATCCTTGATCTTGGATTTCATGGTTTCTGTACTTCTTGCTTTTCACAGATACTACACTCTCAGGGGAAATTGGCACCAAGAAAAAGGTGAAAAGACTGTTAAGTTTCCAGAGGTATTTCCATGCATCCCGGTTACTGCGTGGAATTGTACCACAAACCTCTTTGTACCTGCTGGATGAGGACTACCTTGGGCAAGCAAGGGTAAGATGGGTCTCCAGATCTACATTTCTGTTAGTAATATCCCAGAGAGCATCGGTTTTGTTTCAGTTTTCAGATAAACAAATGCATGGTTGATCTTTCTTGAATGATCCCCCGTTACTTGCGTGCCTCACAGCAAGCAGACTGTCCGTTCCTCTTTCATGATTACAGCTTTAAAGGCTTAGTCTCAAAGCAACAAGAAAACGTCTAAATCTATTCAGCATTTTCAGATTCTGTGAACTGAAATTATAATCTGGATTTATTAAAGGATGAAGGATCCCTGGTTACTGATTTAAGTAAATGCAGCCTCGACACGGGATTTAGTTCATCCGCTTGAAAAAAGACAGCTGTCTCTCAGCTGGTATGGAGCAGCTATTAGGCAACCCACAATAGCTCGCTGTAATGGCAAAGCCTAGGAAACAAGTAACATTCTGTGCAAAGAACTTCACAATAATCAAAACATAATTCTCTTATTTTGCAGTTCTTATACTTTCTTTGAATGGTATTTTCTAACAAAACTTGCACAACTGATGGCACTGGGATTATGTGCCTAGGCAATTTTTATGCTCTGCAAGAGAAGATTACATGCCAGGTGTTAGGAGGTAATTAAGAATCCAGAACTGGTTTGAATATAGACTAAGCGATGGGAGTGAACACAGATTTCATTCACACATAGGCCGTTGTAGGTCATACAGTCAGTCCAGACTTAGTTCCTTGGCTGAACTGATGTAGCTGTGAAAAAACTGGATGTGGCGGTAGTGATGGATTCTTCTGTGTGGCTGAGTGAGCTTCACAGAAGCGCTGTATCTAAGTTTGTAAAAGCTATTCCTTTGTCTTGGTTTGTTTAGCAAAAGGTAATTCGTATTCACCATAAGAGCTATCACTGCCTGTTACTGTAATAGAAACCTAAGAGAATTTGTACTGAATTGATTTGAGGACATGAAAGAACAATAAAAATCTTGTGCAGTAAAAGGGAGTATTTTCATAATATTTTGGTTTGTGTTATTCCGTGTTTTGAACTCCATTTTGAAGGTATTTTTAGTGTCAAGTTCAAAACCTCCTCAGTTAAAAGTGCAAGTGATACTTTAGGCAGTATAGCTAAATATGGTTCCTGATGGCTGATGTTTCAAATACATCTCTATAGCTTTCCCAAACAAAATCTTAAAGCTGCAGCAACCAAACCTGTGATTGATTAATGTGGAATAATCATTTACATCTGCCTTACAGTTCGACGTACCAGTTATTTGCCTTTTCGTATTTGTTTTTTCTAGCATATGCTATCCAAAGTGGGAATGTGGGATTTTGATATTTTCTTGTTTGACCGCTTGACAAATGGTAAGTAATTCAACAAAAAGGTTTTATTTTAAGATCTCCCGATATGACTATCCTAAAAATCCCTAATTAATTTATTGCTAAACTTTTCCAGTTAAGATTACAGAAGAGAAATTGGACATAGTTAACTGCTCTTGACATCATATCCTTGAACATTTCCAGGCTCTCCCAAGAATGTTCAAAACTGTAGGATAATGTTTAAAGTGTGTTTTTGTATTAATCTAGTCTCATACGTTGGTTATGGTCACCTTTTGCTTTTTTATTGTGAAGGGCTTACTGATTTCAAGGAGGTGTTATAGTGTCCTTTATCTGGGAAATTCTGAAGGTACCTTAGATATACCTAGTAGATACATTGGTCAATAAGTCTATCTACATGAAACGCTTTTAACGAAATATACCCTCGCTTATGTTCAGCAGCAGAATTTAGAAGTCACTAAGACGGTAAAAATCTGTGCAACTTTTTGTCTGAACACACATCTGTAACACACCCCACCCCCCTAATGTCTGGGCAATGCCTCTTGATCAGGTAACTGCTGCAGATGGTCATGATCGCACTTTTCTCCTTTCTGTAATGCTCATAGGAATGAGACCCCTCATTCCTCACCCCCAGTCTACTCAGGTTTGTCTGGGGCAGAAGGTGTAGAAGAAGTTGGTTTGGAGGGGAATTCAGCTGGGTGACTGGCAGTGAAGTGTGGGAAGGACTGCGAATGGCAAGGGAAGCAAAAGCATAATTCTTCTAAATTACCTTTCTGCGCCTCTGCCCAGTAGCCAAGGCCAAATAAGTTTACATGTCCTCTTCGTACATATATTTATTTTCTTTCCTGGGTTATATTAAATGAGAAAAGACTTCTTCAGACATTGTTTATACTTTGTATGGGTTGGTTGGTTTGGGCGGGGGGGTTTCTAACTTTTATGGAAACATTGCTGCTGGATTATGCAGTGCAAACTTTTTAAAATACCATGTGTACATATAACTGTGTCGTACAGTACTAGTTAGGCTCAATTTCACCAGTTTTCCCAGTACTGGATTCACAGTAAGGCCAGCATAACATTACAGTGAGACTTGAGATCATAGATGCTGCAACTCATTTTTTCCTGTCTGCATCATCATTATGAGATGCAGTTGTAGCTAAGCTAGGTACATGGGTTAATTACATGATTGTACAGCACTGTGTAACATTAAAAATGTAATTACAAACTGCTGATTTCTCAGTAATTAATTAATTAGTACAAGTATGCCAAACTGAAGCGGCAGAAAAGCCATTCTCCTTTCTGTAGTTTCTGGAGGTAAACCCAGATTATCAAGACGATGTGGTTCTCAAACAAGCCTGTCAAAGGATCTCCAGTTAAAACCATGTCAATTCTCCATCTGTGGCATGTTGAAACAGCAAATGTGACTTTATGGCACCTAGACACAAGAATGGCACTCCACTGCCACAGCTGTACCATCAAATCTTGATTATATATAGGAGTAATTTATATAAGCTACTTTTGAGTATATGAGTGTCATCTAAGCTCATGCAATAGGAGCTAAGATGATAGGAGCTGACTAACAGTTAGGAAACTACCAAGAGTTTTAGGCTTGTTTGTTTTGTGACTGTGTAGTAAGGGAATCTGAGAGTTGTTCCTTTCTGCTTTTAGGAAACAGTCTCGTAACACTGCTTTGCCACCTCTTCAATGTGCATGGACTTATTCACCATTTCCAGTTAGATATGGTTACATTGCACAGGTTTTTAGGTAAGTGCTCACCTCAAAGCCACCATTAAGTGCAGTTTACAGCTTAAGTAGGGCATCAAAAAAGGCATTGGCTTGGTCTGCGTATGTATGTAAAATTACGATGTTGCAAATATTTCAGTAAAAGATTTCTGTGATATATATGTTAACGTGCAATGTACAGGCACTCAGCTACTCAATTCAGTACCTGTTAAGTCAGCGGAGGGATTTCAGAAGGCTCTGCACTGGGCTGAAGCATCCCAGTACCACAATTGCACTGGTGATTTAAAAAAGAAGCATGTCGTGCAGAGATGTGGCCAGCCGAGCAGTCCCACCCAGACAGGCAGACATTGCAGAACCTACCCATGCACAGTACAATTGTGGTGCAGTGTCATTATTTTGGTGACTAATAGACCACTGAGACTCAGGGCAGTTAAAAGTTTATGTGCAAAATTGAACAAATTATATCAAGCTGTCTGCACTGAATAGTGTTGATGAAAGCCCCTGCTGCTGTTACTGCCAACAGAAATATTAGCCCCATGCTGTCAGTGAATCAAAAGAAGAAATTGGCCAAAATCAATTACTTTTTGCATCATGTTTTTAATGCAGCTGAATGCTAGTTTGTTAAGCTGTCAGGCAGAGCTTCCAAGGCAGGGTCTCTTCTTTAAGACTACCTAATTGTCGCTTCTGGAAAGCATTCCTCTGGCGTGGAGACAGACAAAATCTCCCTGCCGTCTCTGACTCCTGTGGGCAGCCATGAAGTGGATGCTCAGATAATTAGAGCTAGCGGTACTCAGGGTTTAAAGGATTACCCACTGTAACTTAAGATGCTTGTGGAGCTGGAAACAAAATGAAGGCTAGGACTTTCTTTGGCATTCCCTATGCTGGAGACGAGCACCATGGGAAATTTGCCCGCTACCTTTCTGTTTCATTAATTTGATAGTGTCTAGAAGCGCGCCTCAGGTGAGATACCACGTGCAGCTTCCAGTGCTCATGTGGGGTTGCCCCGAGACCACCTAATGGTGCAGGCCCTGCTGCAAGGAGCAGACGAGTGTGAAGCACACACCTCGATGATTTTCTGTACGAGTGAAAGCTGAGAGTTAACAGGTTGGTGCTCCTAGTCCAGCTGGACCAGTTCCAGCATTGCAAACTAAAACAAGAGGGACTGGTATTTTAAAATGAACACATGGATGTGACTAAAATTATCACAGAAGATTTTGCTCCAAATACCCCAATGCTGTACCTTTTGGTTCTCTGCCTGGAGGATGTAGGAATGCCTTTGACTGCAGTTAGTCACTCAAATATCAAATAATGCCAGGATATCAGGGCCTCAACCCCTGCTGCAGTAAAATATGTAGTACTGGCTTAATGACATATTACTCCCCTGTGACAGAAGCCTAAATAATTACACTCCGTTGTGGATAAATTTGCCTCTCCTCCTTATTTATTTTACTCCTGAATGAGAGCCTTCAGTAAGGCAAGAAAGAGTTGATTTATGAACTAGACCCAGTATATCCCCTTGGGCCTCACAAATCCTTTCGTGCATTTTTTCTCTAAAGGTATCCCAGTAAGAGCACCAGTCTGTCAGCTACAGATATTTGAAGAAAGTCCGTAGGCAGCTGACTGTAAAACCTCAAATTGTATTTTAAATCCAGTTCCCACTTGCGGCCATGGCATGGAGAGTCAAAAGGATCTTTGTTTTCTGTTTTGATTCCCAGTTATGGTTCAAGAAGATTACCATAGCCAAAACCCGTACCACAATGCTGTCCATGCTGCTGATGTCACACAAGCTATGCACTGCTATCTGAGGGAGCCCAAGGTAATGACAACCTTTCACACTGATGTTGCTTTCAGATAATTCTCGAATTTTTCTTCCCAGGATTGAAAAAAAAAAACCCGAAAAGCTATTTTTAGACAGCAGAACGTGATTGCGTGCTTGAAGTCAGCAACAAGTCAGTGGCAGAGGCAGCTACAGATTACAGACGTTTCAAACAAGCTACTGGCGTCACTTCTCACCACGCAGGCGATGCGTCAAAGCGCTGTTGTATGAGCTCCAGCTACCGTGACCGTGTATACCAGCCGCCCGCCAGCGGCTGCAGCCCCCCCAGCAAAGCGAGCAGAGGGCAACGCGATGCCCGTGCCTCAGTCACCTGACAGCATAAACCCCTCACATCAGTACTTCAAAATACCAGATTTGGTAGGGCCACACTAGAAAAGGGGGAAACGGTCCCTTCGACTGGGTCTGTTCCAAGGGCGTCCTCTGCGCAGGGGAGCAGCAGCTGCCGACTGCTGCAGTGAGCCCTTACAGCGTGAGGGTGTGACGTTGCTTTACGTGTTACTGGAAGGCACGGTAATACTGCAGTGCTGAACCACAGTGTAAGAATATAACTGATCTTTCCTGGCTTGGCTTAAATGAGAGGAAGTTCTGCTAGAATTAGCAAATAGTTAGACCAGAATACAGTAATGGTAAGCGAGAACAGGAGCAGGCCCCAGCTTTCCTGTGTTTCCGTCTCCTGCAAGATCTGCATGTCCTTGCTGTCAAGAAGTGCAGAGGACAGCCAACATCCAGAATCTGTACCGTACTGCTCTTCATTTCTCATCTCAGGATGCTTCTTTCAGCTGGTAGAGCTGTACTCTGTACAGATTCCTACAGGCTGGTAATAACTAACTACCTCACTCTCAGAAACAGAAAACGCTAAGACTTCCAATTTTTTTTTCCAATGATAAGAAAATTTGCTTCTGAGTGATAAGCTGTATAGAAATAAAAAATCAGGGCAGGTTTTCAAAACTGAGTATCTGAAGTTAGAAAGGTAAATTATGTTCTCTAATAAAATACCTATATTTGAACTGAGATATCGAACAGACAAGTTTGAAATTTCAGAAGTTTATAAACTCTGCATTGTACAGCACAGTGCTGTGCTAGAAAAATGAAGCCTGATGTATTGTTGGTATTACTGAATACTGTGTGAGGCAGAGCTCTTATCATGTATGCTAATGTATGCCAGCCTGCTAGTATACTTACTTTTTTATACTGAATCTTTTAGACTATGCTCAGGCACTTGTATAGCAACAATCCTTACATCGCCGTGAATGATAAAGAGATAAGAAATACAAACTCTAATAAAATATGAGTATGTAGTCAGATATCTTTATAGATGTTTGTCCAACAGTCACCTTAAAAACATTGTTCACAAAATTTATTTTAGATTTGACATTTATATACAAATGCCTACAAAACTGAGCAATGCCATGCTGTCAGCTGACTTGTTTATTTGCCAAAAGGAAGCAAAAAAAGTGCTTACTGTTCATGCTTTTGTTATGATTAATGCATGTGATTCAGCTTGCCACCTTCCTCACCCCATCGGACATCATGCTCGGACTGCTAGCTGCTGCGGCTCACGACGTGGATCATCCGGGGGTCAACCAGCCCTTTCTGATCAAAACTAAACACCACCTTGCCAGCCTGTACCAGGTAAAACTGCTCATCAAGTTGACAGTATGTAAAATGATGTCAAGGAGAGTCTAAGCAATTTGCAGTGAACTTTAATGCCAAAATCTGACAGCGGGAGGGATGTTGATCAAATCAGCCTGCACTTTAGAATCTGGACATTTTCAGTTAAGCTCCTCACTGGGTGTCTCTTCTTACGGCTTAACTGATGCACATGAGAAAGAAGGTGGAAATGTCAGGTTTTGTTGAGGACATTTAAGCCAAATCAGTTGCATGGGTTATTTCTGCTGTAGATTATCTGGGCTGAGGAATTGTGGGTAGGAGATTTAAAATCACAGCAAGACAATTTGTACTTCATCTTCCTTCAGTGAGCAAGTAAGCAGCTGGCACATTCGAAATTGGTGTTGCATTAAAAGAAACTTTTGCTTTATGTGGCTCTAGTAACATTAAACACTTAATGAATACTGCAATTTAAAAAAAAAACCAAAAAAAAAACCAGAAGATAGAGGAAACCAAAGGAAAAGTTGTAGATATTTACACAAATGTGCCTAGAGATATAAAGAAAGAACTTAAAAACAGACACTGTAGATGATACCGCAGGCTGTAGACCATACTTAGACCAGTATCCTGTTTCTGAGAGCAGCTGGTAAAAGATCTCGGAGAGAAAATGAGCCTGGGATTAGTATAGAGTTGTCCTTCACCTGGTATACATCCTCCCAGCTCTGGCAAGCAGTAGAAGAAGACTTCCTGAAACAAGAACACAGACCCTCTTGTTCAATAACTACCAATGAACCCATCTTGCCCTGATTTTTGTTGTCCTTTTTTGAATACATTTGTAGTTTGGCCCATGGCAATCACTGTAGCTCTGGATTTTATCTACAACTGTCATACATGTGTAATCTTTGCGTGCATGTATACATTACTATATATGGGCATCTCTATTCTTCACATTATACTTACATATATGTGCCAGGGCGATGCCATAAATAATTTTTGTTGCACTAACCGTAATTCATAGCTCATAAGTGAAGATGGTATTGATTTCTAGCGTTTGGAAGAGTCAACTTCAGGCCTTGTAATAACGTGTCAGAAACAGAATATCCCAAGTTAAAAATTAATCTAACTGAAGAAGACTCACTAATTAATAGCTTAGCACATCATGAGTTTGCTGTCATGTGCTTGCTACTTGAAAAGAGATTCTCTTGTTTTCCCATCCTCAAGCAATGTTTGGGTTTTCCCAGAAGAAGTGACTTGTGTAACAGTTTAGCCGTCATGCCTTGAGATACGGGAATGGGCTGGACCATGGGAGCCCCAGCCAGGGCACGATGAGCCTCAGACATTTAAAACTTTGTGACTGGCCTCATCACAAGCTGACACAGCTTTTAAGTCATGCCCATACGTATCAGGTGCATTTTGCTCCAGTCTTTTCTAAATGTCAGGCCAGTTGAGTGGAGAGGGAGAAAAGCCAGGGGACTAAGCCAGGGGACTCTGGGAACATTATGTTGAGGACCCTTTGAAGAGGAGTGGGTAGAGCCATTCCCCAGAAATCCTGGTCCTGTGAGAAGGTATAAACAACTCCTTCTCAAATTAATAGTGCAAAACAGTAATATATAATTAGGTTGAAAATTCAGACTAATCTGCAAGAAATGTAGCTAAAATAAAATATTAGCATCTTGGAGAGGTGGTTTCTGCTCAGCTAACTGGGTTTTAATATACTTTCAAATGTTGGTTAGAAAAGGCAGTGACAATACAGACAGTGCAATCTTTCAATGGCAAAAGTGATTTTTAAGTGTCCTATTTAGGGACATTCACTGGCAAGTTTGACATACTATTTTATCTGGAATTGATCCCAGATTGTTTCCAACGATTTTAGTAGTATACAGTGCATGGATGCTAGAAAAAAGTTTTGCTGAAAACATTTTTAGTCAAAAATTTAGATTCAGCAAATAATAGTCTTTAAAACAATAAATTATCTTCTTCGCCTTCACGGAAACGTGGTGGGACAACTCACATGACTGGCATGCTGTCAATGGATGGCTACAGACTCTTTAGGGGAATGCATTGGGCTTTGCCTGGGGGCAAATGAAGAATGAGTTGAGAGCTTGTGGGTTAGAATTAAGGGACAGTCTCGTATGGGTGATGTTATTGTGGATGTGTACTACAGGCCACCTGACCAGGAGGAGGAAGCTGATGAGGCATTCTACAGGCAGCTGCAAGCAGCCTCACAGTCACAAGCCCTGGTTCTCATGGGGACCTTCAACCACCCTGACATCAGCTGGGAAGACCACACAGCTAGGCACATGCAGTCCAGGAGGTTCCTGCAGAGCATCGACGATAACTTTCTGATGCAAGTGGTGGAGGAACCAACAAGGAAAGGTGTTCTGCTGGACCTTGTACTAAAAAACAAGGAGGGACTGGTTGAAGATGTGAAGGTTGGAGGTAGACTTGGCTGCAGTGACCATGAAATGGTCGAGTTCAGGATCCTGCGTGGAGGAAGCAGGGGGATAAGTAGGATCAAAACCTTGGACTTCAGGAGAGCTAACTTTGGCCTCTTCAAGGAGCTACTTGGAGGAATCCTGTGGGCCAGGGCTCTCGAAGGCAGGGGGGTCCAAGAGTGCTGGTCGCTGTTTAAACATCACTTCCTCCATGCTCAGGAGCGATGCATCCCTCTGAGAAAGAAATCTAGAAAAGGAGGCAGGAGACCCACATGGATGAGCAAGGAGCTTCTAGCGGAGCTCAGGTGGAAGAGAAAGGTCCATGGAATGTGGAAAGAGGGACAGGCCACTTGGGAAGAATACAGGAATGTGTCAGAGCATGCAAGGATGCAACGAGGAAGGCCAAGGCCAACCTGGAATTGAATCTGGCAAGGGATGTCAGAAACAAAAAGGACTTCTTCAACTACATCAGCAGCAAATGGAAGGCTAGGGACAACGTGGGGCTGCTGCTGAATGAGGCGGGTGTCCTGGTGACGGAGGATGCAGAGAAGGCAGAGCTACTGAATGCCTGCTTTGCTTCAGTCTTCAGTACCAAGGCAGGCCCTCAGGAATCCCAAGCCCTGGAAGTAAGAGAAGCCCACAGAGAGGATGACTTTCCCTTGGTCGAGGAGGACTGCGTGAGGGATTGCCTAAGCAATCTGAACGCCCGCAAATCCATGGGCCCCGAAGGAATGCACCCACGAGTGCTGAGGGAGCTGGTGGATGTTGTTGCTGAGCCACTCTTCATCATCTTTGAAAGGTCCTGGAGAACAGGAGAGGTGCCCGAGGACTGGAGAAAAGCCAGTGTCACTTCAATCTTCAAAAAGGGCAAGAAGGTCCTAGGACCCAGGGAACTACAGGCCGGTCAGCCTCACCTCCATGCCGGGAAAGATGATGGAGCAACTCATTCTAGAGGTCATCATCAAGCAAGTGGAGGAAAAGAAGGTTATTGGGAATAGTCAGCATGTATTCACCAAGGGGAAGTC
>Ga0065711_1035075_pt1 | contig 22842 bp, 8 predicted proteins | sample Hoacrofraction12_FD_59098 | JGI IMG/M metagenome (GOLD analysis project Ga0065711, IMG submission 59098) | Hoatzin crop microbial communities from Cojedes, Venezuela - Epithelial fraction 12 v2 (version 2) | ecosystem: Host-associated > Birds > Digestive system > Esophagus > Crop | place... | reverse complement strand
AGCCAGCAGTGTGCCCAGGTGGCCAAGAAGGGCAATGGCATCCTGGCTTGTATCAGGAATAGTGTGGCCAGCAGGAGTAGGGAGGTGATCGTGCCCAGCACTGGTGAGGCTGCACCTCGAGTGCTGTGTTCAGTTTTGGGCCCCTCACTATGAGCAGGACATTGAGTTGCTGGAGCATGTCCAGAGAAGGGCAAGAAGGCTGGTGAGGGGTCTAGAGAACAAGTCTTACGAGGACCAGCTGAGGGAACTGGGGCTGTTTAGCCTGGAGAAGAGGAGGCTGAGGGGGGACCTTATCACTCTCTACAACTACCTGAGAGGTTGTAATGAGGTGGATGTTGATCTTTTCTCCCAACTAAATAGGATGAGAGGAAATGGCCTCAAGTTGCGTCTGGGGAGGTTTAGATTAGATATTGGGAAAAATTTCTTTACTGAAAGAGTGGTCAGGCATTGGAATAGGCTGCCCAGGGAAGTGTTGGAGTCCCCATTGCTGAAGGTGTTCAAAAAACGTGTAGATATGGCACTTTGCGATATGGTTTATTAGGCATGGTGTTGTTGGGTGGATGGTTGGACTTGATGATCTTAGAGGTCTTTTCCAACCTATGATTCTGTGATTCTATGATTATTCCCCAGCCAGAAGAGATGGCTTGAGCACTCAGACTTTGGACCCCACCCCAGGTCCTTCAGGTTTAAGCCCTCCACACCAGGTTGCCCAGCTTGCTGCCTAAGATTCCCTTGCCTCTTCCAGGAAGGTGGATCCCATCCCTTCCTAACAGGTTATCGTCATTGAAGAATGTCCCATTGTCATAAAAGCCAAAACCCTCACAACGGCAAGTGGGTGGAGATTTTTGATCTGAAAGTTGAGTTGGTCGCACTGCAGGATATTGAAAATTGGTAGGAATACAACATAAAAGATGGAGGTGAAGAGTGAAAGGATAGGCAAAGGATGAATATTTTAGAACTCAAGAAACTGACAAGAAATCCATGAGCTAATGAATAAACATATGTTTCAGAGTTACAAGCCCAGATTCTGTGACTGATTCCTGTGACACTGCACAAACTGCTTAATACATTTTCTCTTTGCTTGTTCATGTTCAAAATGGAAATAAATGCTTACGTGTCTTCCTAAAGCACTTCCAGCCTCGGGGTGATAGTGTTTGTATTGTATTTTATCAGCAATATTTCTATCCTTCACCTAGTTACCAAGAACAAGTTGCATGCATGTAGTTTTGTCAGTGAAATAGTTTAAACCTTTAAATTCCAGTTTTAGAATCTCAAAACACTATTGCCTTCAATGTTGATTATTTTTCCCCCCCACAAAACTCCCAAGTCTTCTGAAATTTTTCTTCTAAAGGTGCCTGCTAACACTTGGATTTCAATGTTACTCTCTTTGCTCACAGCGAAACATTGTCCAGTGGTATGGCTAGTTCCACGTGCATCAACCTGAAACAGTCTAGTTATGAGGAGGAAGGGAGATAGACTTCGCAAAACCAGATTGCTCCACATCCAAAGTTATTTTCTGCAATCCATAAGCATCATTCATACACTTATTTTTCGGTGAGCTTATTCCAGAAGTTATCTTTATTTAAGGCTGAAGCACACAAGACAGCTGGGCAGAGAGTCACAGTGCTGAATTGATGCTTAGGTGGTTAATCCGTCTAGGGGATTAGGGTATACCCTGCCCTGTTGGCTTCCATATTCTGGCACTCAGAGCCAGCCTGTCTAGCATTTTGTACAGCGTGTGCTCCATATAAAAAGCATGCAAGGACCCAGCACATAAGGAGCAGCAGCCATGTATCATCAGAATTCAGTTCCTGGGTTAGGAGACTGTCCACTTGGCCTTGCCTCCTGGTGACTGATGAAGGAAGTAATGAAAGTAAAACACTATGGTCATAACTACCTTCAGCCATCCCAAAATGTCACAAGGATGAAGGCTTAGTAACAGTATATAACGAAGTTTAGTAGCATTGAAAGGCCAATATTTAGAAAAAAAACTTATGCAGTTCAGTTCAGAGGTAGTACCTAACATATTTTCTAATACATTCCTACGTTTTCCTGAAAGAGATTAAAGAAATTGAAGGTAATTCTGTGTGCTCAGCTAGTCTGTAGCATCCATACGCACATCTGACTGCTCGCTGGTAAGAACTTGTAGAGAACATTCCAAGTTTTGTCATCGTGCCGGCAGCTTGTCAGAAGCACCCTAACAACATTTTCAGTGATGTTGGTGAGACAAGTGACACATACTCTGCTTTCTGTCTAAAAAGGAGTTCATCCAGTTGGTCATTTTTCATCCAGCTCATCTTTATCAGCGTGATCATCTTCTGGTCCGTATCTTAAACTGCTGTGCCTCTTCCTAACCAGCACTTCACTGTGAACACTTGGGACAACTGCCTTTCCTAGCAGTGATTCCTCGTGTTAGCAATGGCAGAGAATTGTGCTGTAACCTCTGCGGTCATTGGGAATGACGAGGTGACTAGCGCACAGCTTCTGTCTGGGAGCGGGTGATCAACCTGTTGGAAGACAGATTTCCTTGGAAAGGGGTAGACAGATGATTTCTAGAGGTTTAACAGAGCACGGCATCCAAGAGCTGAAATGTGTATGAAGTATGTTAAATAATACATATTTGTGTTTCCATAGGAATGTTGGTGATCAGCAAATCAGTTTAATTTACTGCATACTCAGCAATCCCCAGAAAAGATCTGTAAAAATAATTACGTGTATGTAGTAATAATAACTGCGTAATCCAGTAAATATTAAATCTTTCCTCTAGACATAAAAAGCTACTGCTCATCTAGCTTTTAATAGACCTTTATTATAATAATTAAAATAATTGCTCCTCATCCACATTTAGGAGTATCAGGTAAAGATTTATTTTTTACATATATGGGGATTGAAACATGAATCTGATGAGCTGCAAAATGCTAGGGAAACAATTAACAGTATAATATCATTTATCTGGCATCTATCTGCATGACATTGAGCCAATGAAAAACAAATATAAATTGATTTTCAGAGGGAATTAAAAAATAATATCCCCAAATTTCAGTCACCATGTTGGCAGGACAGTGAACAAATTTGGTGTTTTTTCTTCACTGAATTACAGATTCTTTTCAAGAGTGTTTCTATTTATATGTACTTTTCTCGCTCTATGAAGTGTTTAATTGAGTACTATGCAACGTTCTGATTAAAAACAATGAGTATAATCACCATAAAATGATATATAAGTTTGTTATTTTTTAAACTAATAAATATGTCTGAAAATAGAAGCATGTAGGGAATCATCATTCAGCCAGAACATCCTGGCAGGCTAATCAGAAATCCATTTTCAGCATGTTATTTTTGTTAATAGTTTGGAAATATGAATAAAATAATTGCCAGTAAAAGTTACACATGGCAGAAGTTTGTAGGATTCTAAATCTGCAGAGATATCTTGCTTAAAAAACTAACCTACTTTTAACTTCAAAAATCCCAGATGATTTTTCAGAGTTTACAGAAAATCAGAAAAAAATAATATACTGTTGCAGGTGTCATGCCTAGGAAAGGGACTATAGGTGAAGTAGAGGAAAACTGTAGCTTTAAAAGGGATGTGGTGTCCTTCAGTGTATTATGCCAGATAACTTCTTAGTAAATGAGTGTGATCCTTGATGCGACCACAAAGCAGAAGTTGACAAGGGTATTACAACTTCAGTATCATTATTGTTACCGCTTCAGTGCAGGCTGAATATGAGCTGCCAGTGTGCCCAGGTGGCCAAGCAGGCCAACGGCATCCTGGCTGGTCTCAGGAATAGTGTGTCCAGCAGGAGCAGGGAAGTGATCGTGCCCCTGTACTCAGCACTGATGAGGCTGCATCTCAAATACTGTTTTCAGTTTTAAGGCCCTCACTGCAAGAAGGACATTGAGTTGCTGGAGCATGTCCAGAGAAGGGCAACGAAGCTGGTGAGGGGTTTGGAGCACAAGTCCTGTAAGTTGCAGCTGAGGGAACTGGGTTTGTTTAGTCTGGAGAAGAGGAGGCTGAGGGGAGACCTTATTGCTCTCTACAACTACCTGAAAGGAGGTTGTGGTGAGGTGGGTGTTGGTCTCTTCTCCCAGGTAACTAGTGATAGGATGAGAGGCAATGGCCTCAAGTTGCATCAGGGGACGTTTAGATTGGATATTAGGAAAAATTTCTTTACTGAAAGAGTTGTAAAACATAGGAACAGGCTTCCCAGGGAAGTGGTTGAGTCACCATCCCTGCAGGTATATAGAAGATGTGTAGATGTTGTGCTTAGGGACATGGTTTAGTGGTAGGCTTGGCAGTGTTAGGTTTATGGTTGGACTCAATAACCTTAAGGATCTTTTCCAACCTAAATGATTCTATGATTACTCTGAAAGGTTTTTGTAATAGGAAGTTAAGTTTTATTGTTTATGTTATAAAAAGGATACTTGACAAATAAAAAGTATTCTCAAAGTTAATAAATCTAAAAAAAATTATATTGTTTGGTCTTCAAGATCTGATTTCTTATGGACATTCTGGAATCACAAATGGTAATTATACAGTAGTCAGAAGACTTGAAATGTGTTGCTCTTCTTACAGCTCATTTCAGACATCTAATAATGGTCTCTAATATTTGCTAGAGGTGAAAAATTAAGAAAAACAAATACAAAAACCAAGTTAGGAGCAGATATGCATTTAACAGTTGTGTAAATCAGCTCCACTTACATTACAGTGCAAACCAGGTTCTAAGAGCAGTCTAATTTAACATTAATTTTTCCTAATATTTCTTTGTTTGACTTCATAGCGCAGAAGGGGGTTAAGGACTTTAGCTTTCCAGGGCATATGACCTAAACAAGCCTGTTTGCAAAATTGACAATGATACAAATACAGAACACTTAAGATTTGGAAAAAAATCTGAAAGTCATTGTGCAAGGGAAGGTTTCATGCTCTTATGCAGCCTGGATTGTTATGTCCTAGGGTGCCTCGTCATAGAAAGTTTTCTTGAATGGATGTGGCATATTAACAGGCTGGCATTACTGCCTGATTCTTTGTTTTGTTGTTTTGTAACTTGGCAGTAGAGACTAAAATAGCATTTCCATTGAGGTAGTGCAAACATTAAGTATTATCCAAAACTAAAGTCCTAAAAAAAAATAGTTATAACTATAAAGGACAATTAACAGGTAACTGACATTCTAAGTCTGGATAATGTCACTCTGTTATAGTGCAGTGTTGTTCCACCCACTGCAACTCAGCTATTGATATGAAAATATTGCTTCCTATTATGCAATATGATTCTCAGAAGTACACATTCTATGCTAACTGGATATCTGTCCATGATTTCTATGAACATACGAATTCTGTGTATCCTGACTTTCTGTTCATCTCAGAAAAGAATAAACAAATTCTTCACCCTATCTCTTGACGGTAATGTAAAAACAAAATGTTATTTTACATATTTTAACGTTTCACTTACCATTCTTCACCTACCTTCTCTGTCAAACTCCTTTCTGTAACTATAAGCGGGAATAGAGGCGAGAGTGTTATTTGCGTACCAGTATTAAGATGCACAAAAGAGAGTTGATTACTTTAACTCCCCAAATTTTTGCTGTTTATTTCTGTTTATTTTTATGAATGCATAGTTTGTACATATTTTGTATGCAGGTGTTGGCAGAAAATATCTCCCTATTAATTAGCATCCTGGTTTTGCCGTAAAGGGGAATAAAGGAAACAGAAAATCAGTTTCTGTGTGGTCTCTGGCTATGATTTGAGAATACAAACTTTTGACAAAAATGTAATGCAAAACTATGGCTAGTTTTATCCAGTAGACATCTGAGAGTTGCTAGAGAAGTTAATGATCTCTGTACAATCAACACATTTTAGAAAGTCTCCAGGCTTAGTATTGACTACAGTAAGCAGTCACTTAGGTGTTATTATTTTATTTATTTCAAGATATTGCCTTTGCGTCCACTTTTGCTTGTCCTTATGAGTTGAGCATCCATAAGAGAGAATACATTCTTTTGACTTTGTCTAGCTTTCTTATGCAGTTCTGGTGACAAAACAAGTAGTATATAAATTTACATTCTCTTTTTATAGATGTACTCCTCTCCCTCTCATTGGGTGAATGTTTGACATATTTCTTGTGTGTCTCTCATCACTAGCAGCTCAATTATATTAGTGCTAAGAGAAAGATTCAATCTGTTTATCAATCTAATTTAGCCTCTTTACATTCAATCTTCATCATTGTCTTGGTTTTTATTGTGAATATTGTCTGTGTGGTAGACATGATTTAGTGTAGTTTAGTTCTACCTGTTTCACTAGCTTTGGAGCAAATTGGAAGTGCTCTTTCAGACATCTAGTGAAGATTGGAAACCAATAGTGTAAGAGAAATAATTTTTTAAGTGTTTGAAAAATATCATGAATGATATGGTGATTAAGCCCTAAATTTGCTGTATTACTCTGTGAACTCAAACATATGTGATAAAAAAGTAAGTGTGACTGTAAGGGACAGAATGCAATTTACTCAGTGTTTTTTAATACATGCTTTATTTTAATATCTTTGTGAGACTGACAAATTAACATAACAAATTTAATTGACAAAGTCCGACAATTCCTGACTCAAACTATGGTATTAATTGAAGGAGAGAAAATTATAGAATTTTTTTTCCTGTGTAAATCTTCGAAATTTAGATGTGCTGAATTAGTTTTCTTAAACAATGGTGGAGTTCCTTAGATTTGTATAAGAACTAGACACAAACAGTAATTTTAGTCAGGCCAAGTGCTTCTGCAGAACATTTCAGATAGAAAGATATAGAAAAAGGTTTTTGCATAATGATTTTTTCCACGTGAAAATAACCGAGTCAATTTGCAGAAAAAATTGAAAGACAAATGAAAAAGTGAAACAGTAAATTCTGAACAAGTTTGTTCTCCCAATTTATTTTGAAGATTAAAAGTAACAGGAAAAGAAATGTTACTTGACAAAAAATCTGAAATTTAGTCTTAACTATAGAATTTATTTCTTGTGCCCATTATATATGACAGAAATAGTGGTAGCGAAGATGTATGTGTGTTATTCTAGTGGGATACAGGCAATAAGCCAATAAAGCCAATTTTATACGTGTACCAAAATAGTTTAGAGATTGTGAGGAAAGATCTGCTCTCTATAACCAGTCAGCAGTGGAAGTCAGGATCAGGCAAGAGAGAGAATTACTTGTCTTGGTATTGGAAAGATAGCCACATTAAACTAGCTAATTTAGGGCCAGATTTTGGAAGTTGCTCAGCATAAATTGGCCAAAGATTGCCAACGTGTATGACTGCGCACACTGATATACTATTTGTAGATAGCATTGCTACTGTGTGCATTTTAATATTTGTGAACAAAAATGTATATATTAAGAATGAAACATGATGTGAAATACTAGTTATTGGATGCACATTGAAAATTTATATGAGTTTGACAGAACTATCTTACTGAAACTTGCACCTTTTCTAACAGTTACACAGCTGATGCAGCAGAGCAAGAAGGAGGATGGAGTATTTAATTATATAATTCTATATTTTTAACTGAGTAAACCATAATGCCCACTATATAACAATTGAAAGCAATCTTGGACAGCTATAATATATTCGCTTTCAGTAAATTCTATTGGCAGTGATAAATGAAAAACTGATACTATTTGATCAGCTTAAAATTTTGTGTTACTTTTTTTTAATGTACTGTTTCAGCAGTGATGTCATGCATACACTGTGCCTTTTTGTGTATCCATTCACGCATATTAATACTTGATTAGTTGATACAGAAAAAAGGCAGAAATAAACAGTTCGTACTGGCCTCTTTTTGAAAATAGAAACAAATATATAAGAGATAGTAAAAATCAATAACAGTTCAGAAAAAGAACACAAAAGGATTATCATGTCATAACTTTCGTATACTTTAATGTGTTCGTAGATTTTTGTTGCTATAGACAGTAGGATAGCTCAAACTTAAGGCTTAGTTATTGATGCCTGTCCCTGAGTAGTAAAGTAGTTACTTTTTAAAATTTGGCAAACTGCAAGGAAGTTGCTTTGAGAGCACTGCAGGTGAAAAATAAAAACCACTGTGAGATTACGTTTTTCACATGAACCAAAACAGAAGCATATGGATGTTGTAAGCTGTGTCTAAAGTTTGCAAAAAAAGAATTGATGTACAGATAACACTATGTAGTATTTATAGAAGGTATACTGATGGTAAAGCTAATTTATTATCAAACTAACCAAGATTGACTTGGATTTCAAATGAGTTGACCGATAAATAAATAAATCAAACTGCATTGCACAAACATGCTTCTTCACAGTTTGCAATTAATTTTCCTTTAAGAGGTTTGAAATCCTTTTCAACTTTTAAACCCTCCATGATGTCAAAAGTTCCACTTCAATCTTTTTTATTGCAAGGAACCTTAATGACCAAGGAAAGGGTAGATGCCATGGCTGGAAACTCAGTGCAACAGAAAGGAGATTTGTGACGAAAAAAAAAATACAAGGAAAGGACAATTCAAATGTAGTAGTAAATAGCTGTGTTGTAACCACATCCTTGATTACTTCAGGTGATGTATGGAAGTTACCAACTTTTGATACTTTACAAAAAAGGCACTTTGTCAAAGTCAATTACTTATATGAGGCAACATTTTCAATTGTTGATATTTCTGCCAAAAAAACCATTTTGAATGGAAATTATTTTTTTATTAACTAATGTATTAGGTTCAGGACCTGTGCTAAAGGACTTCAAAGAGATTTTTTTTACTGGTGGACTTTTTCTTCCCTGAATTATAATTTTGTATACAATATAGTTTTGACTGTTTAAGTTTTGCCTGATCTAGAGGAAAAATCAACTTCATTGTACTTCCAATATCAGAATTACAAAAAATTCCTACAAAATATTTTTTTTTTTATTCTAAACAATGTTTCAGGTAATTCCTAGGGCAAAGAGATGTGTCAGAGCACATAGATTAAATATCGAGAAGATACTAAGCAAAATCTAGTGGAAAAAAAAATTAGCTATAATCTTTTTCCACCCTTTTTATCTGTCACCACTCTGATAAGGGAACTGGGATGTTGTAGGTGAGGTCAACAAGAAGATAGGACTTGCACTAGAGAAGAATCTCTCCAAGATGCATTTGATTTGTTTTAAGATAAGGAGAATGGGTTGTTATTATTTTCTTTCACAGGGACTCAAATGTTGCAAAGCCAGGATGACATCCATGGCATCAAAAAACAAACAAGAGGAAAATAGCTGTGCTTCTTCACCAGGTTAAATGAGTTACAGTAAGTCTTTCTTGCCCACCTCTGATAAAGAATGTGTGACATGGACTCAGAGAGAGAGGGGTATGCAGAATAAGTATCATGTTCCAGATAGAAACTCATGAAAAAAAATAGACACCTGAGGACCTGTGTCCTGGGTTTGACCAGGACAGGGTTAATTTTCACTAGAAGCCAGGAGGTGACACAGCTGGGCAGGCTGACCCAAACTGGCCAAACAAAACGGGATATTTGATACCATGAGACATCATGTTCGGTTCTGAGTGGGGGAGCTGGCCAGGCAATTGTGGCTGAGGAGCGCACAGGGCATTGGACAGTGAGAGTTGCTCCACGCATTCTGCTATTTGTTTTGTATGTTGTTTCTATCAGTATTGTTACTGTTCGTTTCATTTGCTGTTCTGTTAAACTGCCCTTATTCCAAACCATGAGTTTTTGCTTTTTCTTTCCATTCTGCTCCCCACTCCAGTGGAGGGAGGGGAGATAGAGCAACCACGTGGCCCTTGATTGACAGCTGAGACCAAATCATGACAACATGTTTGGCATCCTAAAGAAAGGTTTTTAATTCCAGTCCCGCAAATCCATTTCCTCTGATTGCCTCATTTACGGGAATTCAATAATGTTGTTTTGGCATGGCCAGATATATATTCGTCATTAATAAAAATGTTGTGTACTTTTCATCTATGAAATATTTGGTTAATTCTAGATAGAACATTTTTCTGCAGAAAAACTTTTAAGATTTTTCCCCTCATTCCCCATTTCAGAACTTTCTCTTTACAAGGCTTGTATCCATCTTCTCTGAACAGTTGGTTCAAAGCAGATAACAATTAGACAGGTTTTTTAATTTCATTTCATTTTGGTGATACAGTGTTTTTAATTTCATTCCCAACTAAACAAGCATCAAAGTACAATTGTGTTTAGGTAAAATTATTATTATTACAGTTAGTTATTTCTAGCAGTGCATTCCTGGGTTTAAGACCATCCTTTAGCAAGTGTCAGTAGCAAATCTGATCATTTCCAAGTTTGGGTAGATTGAGATTTCTTCTTTCTTTCACTTTCTTTGACAATAATTTAATTCGCCAGTGCACAAGAATACTAAAATAATAATTCCAGACAATGAATATCAGCTTATTCTTTTGTTATCTGCTGTTCCAGATCTTTTTGTTTTCTTTTCTTTTGTATTCTTTTTCACCTCAGCGCGAAAAGAGAATTATTCTCTATCACATAGCATGAATGTCATTCATTCAGACGTTCTACGCTATTGCCAAATAGTGGTCTTGTAGAAGTTTCTAGCAGCTCTGTCTCAAGTGTCTTTCAGATATATTGTAGGTTCATTTTACTAATTGTTTTTGATCTTTTAAGTCCATCATTCAAGATATCAGAAAACTCCCATCAAGTTTTCAAAATGCAAGTTTTCAAAAATTAATCTCTTTCTTTTTGTGTTATCCCCAGCTGTTTATTTACCTCTCTCATCCCTATGCAAAGTTCCATCACCTTTCTCTACAAGGATCTTAATATTTACCTCAAAAGCAGAATAGAAACCCCATTAACTCCAAAATACATTGTTTGTTTGACTTGTTTTGGCAAAACAAAATAATTTTTTCTCTATACTGAAGTAACTTTATTCTCTGATTTTATGTCTACCTAGAGGATTAATTATAGAATAGTCAAGCCTCATGTAGAGCAAATCTCTGGATTTACAAAGTTTTCCTCCCAATCTTTGCATGCTCAAAAGAAAAAGATATTACATGCTACATATGAAAACCCCAGTATGTGTCTTATTAACGTAAAAGAGACTGAGCAGGCTGGTCCAAATTCAGAAGTAGTCCATGAAATAGTATGAACTAGGCTCATGTTGGTTTGTATTTTCGTAACAACTCTGTGTACTTCATAGCTATAGGTTTAAACTGACTTAATATATGTGCTAAAAGTAACATGGCAGTAAATCTGTCAGAGCTTGGCTGCTAGTGACTTTGGTGTTGGATTTTACCTGCAGTTTTATAGAACAGGGGAGCGTGATGAGGACAGTAGCATGCATGCAGCCGGGAAGTGTGGATCAATGTTTTAAATGCTGCAACAATCTCTTAAACTCAGGTTTTGCACAGTATCAAAAGAAGATACCTTTAGATATGAGAAGAATTATAAACTATTGAATGCAGTGTAGGGTCAGAGGAGGGAAGAAGCTGTTTTATTTTCTTGTTATAAGATAACCTAGACTGGAAAACATCCCTCTAGTCAGTGTTTTATTTGGTAGATAGTCTCTACTTGAATAAGTACTACTACCTTGGCTCATCTCTGAATTGTCTCCAGAGTATCAGTTGCTTTGATTACCAATTTTTCCACTGTAGAAGTTAACAATCAGTTTAAATGCATCAGAAACACGTTTCATCGTAAAAAAATAGATTAATTGACAGAAATACAAATAAAAGTAATCACTAGTACTTCCACTAGGTTATCAAGTAGTCTTTTGCTTTAACACTCAGATATTTGGAAAACAAATTCCTAAATGAGTAGCCTTTTGTTTCCTATCAGACATCCTAATATAATGAACTGTAACTTTTGGCCTTTGACCTATCCTAAAAACAGTTTTAGACCAGTTCCTACCAGTCTGAGGAAGGTCATTCTGCTTAAGGTGAACTCTAAAGTATGTGGGAATTGACTGGAGCGGCTAGTTAAAATTCTCCTTGATGGTGCAGGGCTAGTATAACATTAGGAGTTTACACTCCTTGTGACTCAGTAATGAAAATTTTTCAGAAGTGAAATGAGGGGTTTGAATTTGCTGGGAAATGAATTAGATATTCAGACAGTTTGGTATGTGCTGAAGACAGAAATTTCTATTGGGCTCCAGAGCACTGAAGCCAGGGAATTAAAATCTAACCTTCTGAAGTTTGGGTGGGTAGGAACACAAAAGAAAAAGGCAAAAAAAAAGAGGGGAGGGGAAGAAATTAAGTAAGAGAGAGAAAGGTAATAGGGTTCTCATACAAGTTTCAGAGTTTTAAGTAAATGTCATAACATCTTAAAAATTCATATGGCTTTAATCTAATGCAAATGAAACTTGTGCAGCTGTGAGCTGAATCAGACATAAAGTATTACGGGAACCCACAAAAAATATTCTCATACTTATTCCATACTTCTCTGATATTAAGAACTGGACAGATTTCTTGCGGGAGTATATATAAAACTTGGCAATCAAATACTGGATATGAATTGCTTTTGGTATATACACTGTTCGTGTGTGCTGTGTCTCTTGCAAAGCTGGTACTCCATGTGTTGAAAAAAATACCAAAACAAAGAAACTTCTTTGTCTCTGCAGCATACATATTATCATGTTAACATAAGATGATATTTGATACTGTCTGTTTTTTTTTTTTTAGAATATATCTTGTACTGCCTCCTGTTCTTGAAAGCAGTACATTTGGATGAATATTGGAAGGTTGAGTTCTGATCCAGTTTACAGCTCTATTTCGGCAAGCTCCAATACCCGGGCAGCACTTTTTGCAGTGTTCTGAACCAAATAATATATAGAGGTCATAAAAATATTATCCTTACAATTCATATTGTTTCTTCTGTAAATATGTAAGTGAAGCAATTTGAGCATGGGAAATAGTCTGAAGGACAGACTGCTGATTTCACTTGTAAAATAAAAGGGTTATGCATGTCAAAATATAATCTAGGGGTCAATTTAGAAGCAATTTTATTTCTGCAAATCTCAGCTTTTTGAGAACTGGGACATGGCATTCACTTCTTTTTTTCCTTTTTTTCCAAAAGACTGAAACGTACTTTCTGGGAAACAACAAAAACAACAACAAAATCCACCCCCACAAAAACTTTAAACTCTCAGATTGATAAGCAGAGATATTACAAGATGTGGGGTGAGAGTACATCTTCAAAACAACTTTGGTCATGTATCCCATGGTACACTCATGAACCTGTTTTTGCAGTGCTATAAACATATATTTTTTTCCTCAAAGGTTAAAGTAGTGTAGAAAATCTTGTCAATAAAAAAGAGCTTGCATATTCAGCCACTCAGATCTCAAATTAACTCTAACTTTGATTTACCTTGCAGCATGGAAAATACTTTTATCATGTTGCACAATGTGAAAAAGTAACCTTCAAAACGGTTGGAATTTCAGTTCAAATATCACCTTGATAACATGATGATTATCCAAGCTATCTGCCTCTCTTGATGTGGAATTTAAATCTCACAAGAACAGAGAGGTTAATGAAATTTCAGGGGCTTTCTTTCTCAGAGGTCAGAGATACCACAGAAATATTTTATAATTATGTTTGATATTTCTATTCTATTTGGATCTGAAATTATAGTGGAAAATACAAATAAAATCTTATGTAAAAGAAAAAAGAAAAATATGACCCTAACTTTTTTAAGCATCAGAGAAACTCATCTAGTTCAGGTAGTTCTCATTTTATTGGAGATGGTTTAATTATTTTTTCTCAAACTGAGCGTTATGAATTCTTACACTTTTTAATCACTTATGACAGATGTTTTAGGAGCTGTGAAAAAATTAGATCAGGAAACTTGAAAAATGTTTACAAAGAAGTTGTCTGGTAAGTCATCTCTTGTAATATCAGAAAAACTTGAGGTAATGAGGTGCCTTGAAAAAGAAGTTAAAAGTAGGTTAGACGAAATTTTCCACAGCTTGCAGAAATTTACCAAAAAGAGAAAAAAAAAGTGATTAAGCATCCTGAAAAGCTGAATTTGGCACCCACGAAAAGCAGTTTAATAGAATTTAAATAGGATAGATATTTTAAGATTTCAAAACTAACCTTTGTTTTAAACAAGAGCAAAACCTTGAACGTTTCTGTATGTCTTGTCATGTAGAAAAAGGATAATACTGGATCAACCAAAATGTATTGTTTTTCTTATCTTAATCTTTTTTTTTCTTTTAAAATGTTTTGCTACGATTCTAAAGCAAAAGCTGTATGAAAAAATAATTTTATTTAGCTCCAAAAATGTCCCTGATTTCTTTTCAGAATCTTCATTGTATCCGAAAAACTGTTAGAGAAACCAATGTATCAATATATTTTAATACTGATAGACCTGAAGTTTTGGATGAAAAATGATTCTGTCTTTTCAGTCTTATCGTTGCTGATATGACTGAATATGACTCTTCTGGTAAGTTAAACCTAATTATTCAAACATAGCAAAAATTCAGTGTTGCAAATACCTTTTAAATTAGTTTTGAGCCTTCGGATAAAGTCTGATAAAAGCTGCAATGAACCTGAACAAGATTTGAAACATAATGTTTTTAACTTAAAATGACATCCTTATTTTCATGGCATTTCTCGCTGTATTCTATACAAAGTGTTTTCATTCAGTGAATGAAAACCAAACTGATGTGTTCTGTATATTGAAACATAATCAACTTAAAGTAGTTGATGAAGCAGTCAGAAGCAGAAATGAATCAGTTTTATCTCTGGAAAATACTTGTTTCATTTGTGACTGTTAGTCATTTGCAACCTCCAGCAGCTATCTTTGGCTATACTTAGTGAACTACTTAATCACATACTGCACGGGCAAGTAGTGGGATGAGGGAAGGTGACTGACCGTATGCTTAAGGACTCAGTGAATTGAGGTCTGTTTTACATTCAAAATATGCCAAGTCAAATGTCATCATTGCATCAAGACTGTGTTCTTACAACAATACACAAATGTTTAGCCTACTATACACACTTTATGTAGAAACAATTCCCCAGCCTCTATTTTAAAAGGAAACGGTTATTGTCAAGTCAAAATCTGCAGATGGATATCTCCAGTTGGTGTTTGGTAACATATTTTTGAATTCCAGTCAGTGTAGCCTGAATTACAGAAAAAAAAAAAGAGAGGATGAGAAAGTGACAGAAAAATTCTAAGGAATAATGACATACAGAAGGGGTTTTGTTCTCTTCCTTGAAACATCTAGTTTTCCTTCAGGAAGATGTGATTCATTAAAAATGAACAGTATTTCAGTGAATATATGACGAAACTGTACCATTTAGAATTTTAAAGAAACATATATCTGATAGTTAGTTGCTTATTATCTTCTACTATGAGAGACAGGTGCACTAGATATAGTCCTGAAGATGGACAGAGAGTGGAGAGATGGAGAAGCTAAAAATAAGTAATTTTCATTTTAAATTGTAATTAGAATGTAAATAGCTGCACAGAGAATAAGACAGAATTAGACAGTTGTATTTACACACCAACTACTTAACAAATGTATCATGTCTAACAAGGAAAAATTTCATCCAAGTACCTAAAAAAGAATAACATGAAATTACAATGTGTTTATTTTTCTTATTGATTAATAATATAGGTTGAACAGCTGAATCTACACATGAAACTCTGATTTCTATTGTTTTAAATGTAAATAAATGTGTACTTTAGAATTACATACATTATGAAATATGGTATGTGTATTCATTTATTCATTAGGAAAAAAGACGTTTTCTCTGTCCTCTAATCTTTAGATTAAAGCTCAAAAATACTGAAAGTGAATATGTTGAGAAGGCACTGAGAAAAGTTGTTCAACCTTAAAAGGAATACTGATTATGTTAAGAATTTTCTGTAAGTAAATGGCATTTTATCAGTTCTTTCTTATGTTATTTTGTACTCTTTTACTTGCTGTCTCTTTTCTAATTAATTGTCTATAAATTATCCACTTGCCCTTTAAAAAATCAACATACATTTTCACAATCTTGCTAAAATGCACCTAGTATCTAGTTTTCTTTCATATAACTTGCATCTCAAATAATTTTTGTTGTAATTGAGGATGATCATACAACAGAGATCTCATGCTAGTATTTACACAAAGAGAACGAATACTTTTAATGAAGGAGACGTAATTATAATAATTTATTGAATATCTTACTTCCAGATGGATTGCCTTAGTAAACCACATGAAAGGTTTGTGGCAGCATACATGAAGGATAAAAAAATTTGATCAGTTTAAAATATTTTATAGTATCAGAGATCCAAAATAATGGTGGTCCACTTATGATTCTATAATAAATTAAACTGTAACAGTAATACATAACTGGAAAAAAAAATCACAATTAAATGTAAGTTTAATGTATTTTCATGTCAAATGTTTCTTAAAGTGTTTGTCATTATCATATGGCATTATATTTGAAAAAATAGTGATGTATGACTGAGATTGTTGTTAACACTTCCAGGACTCAGTGGATATTTAATATGTTCATAAAGTTCTGTAATTCATAGAATCATAGAATCACCAAGGTTGGAAAAGACCTCTAAGATCATCAAGTCCAGTTTTAGTTATTTATAAACATGTGTTTCTGTTTATGCTTTCCATTTTGGCTTGGCCACACTTCTTAGTACAGCTGTAGATCCAGGTCATGAACAGTGTTAGCTTGTTTATATGTGGTGGGTGAAAGGAGATGAGACATGCTATTTATGTAATCCTGTGATTGGCAGGATAAAGCCAAGCAGCTGGGGCTACTAAGAAGAATCTGGCTGGTATGTAAATAAATGTGTTTAAAGAGCTAGTTGACAGCTCTTTAAATGTGATTCACTCTTCTAACTTGCCTTTGTTTTCCATTTTCTTCCAAAATGTTTCAAATATACAAAAATTAATAGAATAGGGTCCACTTTTAACACTAGTGAATTGAGTTCTGCAGCTTGAGAGCAGAAGTGTAACACAGATGGTCCAGAAAGCCAGTCTGAGCTGCAGCATTCCCTTTAGGCTGACCTGGTGAACTGGCACAACCCAGTACCTTTTTAGTGTTATATGACACGACACCGCACACGGCACATCTGCTGCACAAGGATTTCCAGAAGAGCCCTTCCAGTTGAGTACACAGTTCCTTTACTGGGGAGTCTTCCTTGACTTACAGTAGAAAAGTGCACATTGCTCTGGTCCTTTCTTCAAGATTAGCTGTCCAGGGCTTGAGGCCTCATCCCACAGGTTGAATTTACATTTATAAACGCTTTACTGAAGAGATTTTCTTTCAATTGTATTTTAGCCTCTATGTAATGACATGGATATTAACTGGTTTTTTTTTCACAGCGCATGATGTTAAACAAATGTATAAGCATTTAAAGATTCAGTGTTGAAAATAGTACAAAAGACAATAATAATGCTCTTTCTATATAAAATACTGCAGAAGTTCATAAAGAAAATGTGGGATAGGGGAGAGGAAGGGAGTTATTTGAATCCATTACCCCTCACTTCAAGCACCTCATTTGTACTTCCTAGGCCAATGGAGTAGGTGGACTTTCCCCCTAGTATATCTGATTGTTACATGATTACAAGCATATATTCCCAAAACATAATTACGCATTATATTTTCTTTGGTGATAAACCTGGGTTAAAAAATTCTTTTTTTAAAAAAGAATTCCTACCATGACTGACTCAAGACTGCTCTTTCCTGCTGTATTTACAGTTTGCCGTCTGTCTGGTTTTCCCCCATGTAGCTGTTTGTGGGACTATGCAGCAAACCAGCTCATTGAAACAAACCAACTTAAAATTAAATCTACAACATATTTTTGATAGTGTGTTTGTGTGTGCACGTGTGTGTGTGAGTTCAACAAAATTATTTCAGTGACGGTGTTTGAAGAGTGCAGTCTCAAGCTGTTGTGCTGGGAAAACTGTGTGGGTGTTACTCTGAAGCACAGAGAGAAGTGTGAGTTTGAAATGTTTTTGAAATATATCTCCTAGATGTTTTTCAAATGTATCTCCTAGAAATTACTTTTAGTTTCCAGCCACGTTAGCAGTATGTCTCCACATTCCACTGTCCAGCATTTTCAGTTTTTCGATGCTCAGTTTGACAAAATTTATTTCTAGGCTTTGTCTAATCTGGATGTAGCATTAGAAAAATAGATATGATCTTATAAATTCCTGTATAAATGCAAATTAAGTTGGGGAAAATTATGTACATTTTGCATCAGCTTGAAAACTGCTTTGATTTCTCTGTAAAATGTCAACGGTTAAAATACTGAATTCATGTGGGTGTTCATTTCTGTTGTTGTTGTTGTTTTTTTTTTCTTTTCCAATCTTAAGCATCATCAGTCAGATTTAATGGATAGTGATTCATTCCTTAGTCATTTTAATTAGCGCATGGTTCCTGAACTTAACAAGTGCTGACAGCCAGTTCTCCCTGTCTTGTACTGTGTGGGACCTGGCTATGGCGATGCTTCATCTTGTCTGATGCTGACTGATAGGCTGTCGCATCTGACTGCTACCATTCTGTTACTGTACAACGCTGTCCTTTTGATCCATGCTGCTTACTGCAGGTCCGCCATCCTGACCCTCCTCAGCTCCTGCACTCCTTGTCACCTCTACTTGTCATCCCACTTTCAGGGGAGACGAAGTATGATACAGGTCCAGCATACCAAGTTAACACAACAGCATATACAGCATACACCTGCACTATTACTGCTGTGTTCTGGTCTGATCTTATCATTAGAAGTCAGTGCCTAATATTACTGGATAATATTTGCTCTCAATTTGAATTTGGATAGTAGCTATATGTGTATTAGTAGACATATTAATAGCACGTATAGAATCGTACAAGCATGGAATCATTAAGGTTGGAAAAGACCTCTAAGATCATCACATCCAACCATCAACCCATCACCACCATGCCTGCTAAACCATGTCCTGAAGTGCCACATCTACATGTTTGCTGAACACCTCCAGGGATTGTGACTCCATCACTTCCTTGGACAGCCTATTCCAATGCTTTACAACTCTTTCAGTAAAGAATTTTTTGCTAATATCCAATCTAAAACTTCCCTGACACAACTTCAGGTCATAAAATATATATTCATATTATATATTATTGCATTATATGTATCTGTATTATTCAAATTATATATGCCCATTAAATGTATTTGCATTTTAATTTTATTACTAGAAAAAGATAAAGCAGGGAAGTATGGGAAACAGCCTAGAAGGTCTAGAGAGAAGAGGATTGTTAGGAGTATCTGAATAAGGTTTTCACTGTTAATACTCTAAAACTTCAGAACTGCAGTTTTGTAGTTCTAGATTTTCGTAGTTCCAGAGAGCAATATAATGTTGCAGGAATGATCTGACTCCTTCCCCTATGAAAGTCTTCAAAATCTTTAACCTTTAGTAATCCTAAGCACCTACGGATTTTCTGTTGCTGTTGCTGATGATTTATTAGTTCTTTACATTAACTACCTTATATGACGCCTCTTTCGGGGAAGGTGGTGGGTTTTTTGTTTTTGTTCTTAAAACAATGTACAGATCATTCCAAATTTTCCAGAATTTGCCATAGATGCAAAAAAGCGGCTATATATACGTTAAACATATGTAACCTTTCCAGTTTATTAAAATAGATCCCTAATTGTAGTGGCATACCCCTTTTAGTCTATTGCTCTTTAAGCTGAGAGTTGACTTGGTCTCAGACTCAACCACCTTTTATATCTGGTGTAACTAATATACTTACTCTAAAGATTTTCATGTTTTTTTATGTGCAGCATATTTCACCAACAGCTACAATAACATGCTACACAAACAAGGTAACCTAGTTTTGTTGAAAAAACAGTTTTAGAATCCTTTTAAAACCTGGCAAGAACCACAAAGATCTAGAATTATGTCAAAGATTGTAATAATCTATTTCATAGTATTATTTTAAGTATAGCAAAATATTGAATTTGCACAACACAAACATGAGAACTTATATTGGCTTTTTATATGTTACAGAGTTTTCCCCTACCCAAAATCTACACAGAAGCACACTATCTTTTTTTTTGTTTCCCACTCAGATAGTACCATTCATCACAAAATATCAGCTCTAGCCTGCCACACAGTCATTTCTGCGCTGTGACAGCACAGAGGAAAGAGCAAAGGGGTAGCCAGCTGGGGAAATCCCTGACACCAGTCAACCGGCTCAGTAGAGTTCTGCCTGCAGACTGCACCAAAGAAGATGAATTGTTTGCACAGAAGGAATGGACAGAGAAGGTCAGAGAAGCTGCACAAAACTTACTGGATTTTGTCCTCTCCAAGCGGGATGGAAAGCTGCTATGCAGATCTTTCAGGACATAAATCTGTAAGGTACCATTGCAACAGCTTTCAGAGGCACACTAAGCCATAAATTTTCCAGGACCCCTTATCTATCAAACACTAGTAAAGAAAAAAAAGGCACAGAGAAAGTATGTGTGTGCCACAGAAGCAGCATGTAAGGTCTGGTGTATACTCTCAGAATGCTGATTTTTCAACTGTGTGACAAAAACCAGTACCTCTGGATATTTCTCTTTGCAAAGCAAAGCTCTACTCTATGGGACTGATAATAATGTGCAATGTGGGTAAAACAGCTTCACAGGATAAAAAATTGGAAGACTCGAGAGGGCGGTAGTATTATCATTTCACAGGCAGCACTCCAGATATTTTTGTAACTTTTTTTGTTAAAAATGTTTTATCCAGAAAATGCTGTATCAAGTAAAAACTGGGTAGCATGACTGGTTTTGGTTTGGGCTTTTTTTTCATTTCTAAGGGAAACAACATAAAAAAATAATTAAGTACATTGCTGTTCAGAGAACAGATGTAACTGTTAACTACCTGGGGGAAAAAAAAATTAAAGAATTTGAGAAGCCAAATTAAAATTTTTATTATTGCAATTAGTAGTGGATAAAACCTGGTCTGCATACCAATCAAAACTCTTTGAGAATTCTTTTTCTTGTTCTCCTTTGGAGAAATCCTTAGAAATATTTTATCAAAAAAGACCTTTGCCCAAATTAACTCTTCTAGTTTCAAAGGATTTGCCTGTGAGTGCTAGGGGGAGACACTTGTTCCCAAATATTCCGGTTGAGGAGCTTGACAGACAATTCAGGATTTTTAATTGCTGACCTTTTGTAGAAAATGTCCATTGAGAACTTGTAGAACTTTTCCTGATAGGTGTTTTGTTAAAAATTAAATGTTCCTGAAAATGGTTTTGCTAAGAATCATTAGTAATTCACAAAAGAGAGTTTTGACGATAATAACTTAGCCAGCTTTCACTGCAACGTGTTAACTATTTTTGGGGTTTCTTGCTGGAAACTAAATACTTCTGTTTAATGTCTTGTCTTATTTTTTCTCAAAGATTATGTATTTTTTAATTTTTATTTTTTTTTACAAACTCTCCTTTATTTTTTTTCTGGGAATTATTTAATTAGATTTTTGTCTCCATAATGCACAGTAATATATAACAATTTGAAAAAGATGGACTTTCTTAATGTGTATTTATTATTATTATCTTAGAAGCTTCATCAGCAAGACTAGCATTTATAACAAATGACGACTTTAAACTTGTAAATTCAGTGTCTGATTTGCTGTTTTGTTTTGATCTTTTAGGAGACGCATCTATTATTCAGCAATGTTATTTCATAGTAAGATCTAAAAAGGACAAAACAATTATTTTCTTATCTAAATAGTTCACAGAAATTACATTAATTGTAAATGAGATTAAAGATCCGGAAAAAATGCAAAATGCCCTGAAACTGAATAGCATGCGTATTCCAAGTATTATAGCATTCACATATCTGCAAGAAGCTTATAAATATACATATTCAAATATGAGATCTTCATTCTGGCTTAGTGATTTTCTTATCATTTGATATTATTGAATAAATTTAGAGCATGTAAAATATGTGAGGATGGAGACAATGGGATAAAGATCTAGAGATCTGCCTGCTTTCAGTGAACATTCATATTTAATGAGTAGTTTCTTGTAGTTTCTTGCTGCAAACCACACTATGTAACATATGGGTTTCTGGTTCTTTAGTTCTAAGCAAACCAGAAAAGAACCTTTCATTTAGGGTCAGGTGAGAAAGGCTCTCGTTGTCCCCAGGGGTATGCTGTTCTGCTAGAAGCAGTGAGGTTTGTTGCTCACTTTGAAGCAACATTTCAAACAGCCAGGACACAAAATGTCAGGGTACCTAATACTGCTTGGCACAGTCTGAATACGCCTCATGTCCACCATGCTGAGAGTGGAGATGGAGCTAGCTTATACTTTCCTACGTTTGTATGGGCAAATACACTCAGTGGATCTTGTATACCTACTTGCTTCTCTAGTAGAAGTATCAGCTACCACCTCTAAACTTCCTTAAGGTTAAAACGCCAAACTAAGCATTCTCTAAAAATTCAGACACCCACAGTAGATTATAAGAGAGATTTACTCATTTATTAAGCTAAGTACAATATTTAACAACATGAACTACCTTCATATACACTTTTAGAGTGAAATAAAACCTTTTCTTACATTTAAGTATATTATTCAATCCACTCTTTATTGCTTTTGAAACATTATTTTTTATTTCTCCTCTGTAGTTTCAGTAACTGTAATACTAATGACTTTGAATTGTGGCTTCCTGGTTATTACAGTGGCCTGGTTTTGGTTAAAACAGAACCTATTCTCTTTTAGTGATTCCTCCTTACAGCTAAGTTCCTCTAAGTAACTGCATTTTTCTGAAGCTGGCTGCATATTTTACAGACAGCGTCCACTCCACCTGGTATGTTGCCTTTGTTGGCGTGGCGACCTGGTTCAGGAACGGCACGGCGACCAACCCCAGGCCGCTCGGGCCATCAGCTCGCAGACACCAATGTGGTGGACGGCAAATGGCG
>Ga0065711_1004689_pt1 | contig 22843 bp, 18 predicted proteins | sample Hoacrofraction12_FD_59098 | JGI IMG/M metagenome (GOLD analysis project Ga0065711, IMG submission 59098) | Hoatzin crop microbial communities from Cojedes, Venezuela - Epithelial fraction 12 v2 (version 2) | ecosystem: Host-associated > Birds > Digestive system > Esophagus > Crop | place... | reverse complement strand
GGAGACAAAGCGAGGTGGCGCTGCGCATGCGCGGCGGTGCGGGGTGATTGACAGTGCCGGTCGCCCCGCCCCGGCGGGCGCGCGGCGGGGGAGGCTGTGGTGAGGGCGGCGGTGGTTGAGCGGCGGTGGCACTGTGTCACGGCTGTCCCTGCTGCCTCACCCGCTGGCAGCTTCACCCGCAACAACCGGGGAGAGCGAGGAAGGGCCGAGGGGGGACACCGAGCTGGCCGCTGAGGCGCCCATAGCCGGCGGCCATAGCCGGCGGCCGGCCGGGCGCCAGGCCGCTGGCGGGAGGCCTCACCGCGGCCTGCGTTTCCCTCCCTCCCTTGTCCATGGAACTGGCTTTATCCCGGCCCGCGGCACTGCCTCGCCTTTGTTCTGTCCCACCTCTCCCCCACCCCCTGGGGAGCCGGGGGGGAGTGAGTGGCTGCGTGGGCGCTTGGCTGCTGGTGGGGCCGACCCACCGCCGTCCATTTTGGCACCCGGCACAGGGCTTTAGATGATGAGAGATTTGGTCAGAACGTGCTGGGCTGAATTTACAGCTGTTACAGCTGTTTAGCTGCTGATTTATTTGCCCTGTTTCTTGCTGCACATTAAGCTCCAGGGCTGCTTAATGGCTGCTGTCAGCTGCTATGCGCTGTGCTGCTCGTCACTGTGTTTTTTGCTTTGCGTGGGAGACCTGTGATAAAAGCACTGGCCTTGAACCAAGTCTGGCATTTGGCCCCTGCCATCCCAGTATGCCAGGAATCACAGAATCACAGAATGCTTTGGGCTGGAGGGGAACTTTAGAGGTCATCTAGCCCAACCCCCCTGCAATGAGCAGGGATATCTTCAACCAGACCAGGCTGCTCAGAGCCCTGTCCAACCTGGGCTTGAATGTTTCCAGAGATGGGGCCTCCACTGCCTCTCTGGGCAATCCATTCCAGTGTTTCACCACCCTTGTCATAAAAAATTTCTTCCTTATATCCAGTCTAAATCTACCCTCCCTTAGTTTAAAACTATTACTCCTTGTCCTATCACAACAAGCCCTGCTGAAAATATTTTCCCCATCTTTCCTATAGGCTCCCTTCAGATACTGAAAGGCTGCAGTCAGGTCTCCCCACAGCGTTCTCTTCTCCAGGCTGAACAGCCCCAACTTTCTCAGCCTTTCCTCATAGGAGAGGTGCTCCAGCCTTCTCATCATTTTTGTGGGCCTCCTCTGGACCTGCTCCAACATCTCCATGTCCTTCTTGTGCTGAGGGCTCCAGAGCTGGACGCAGGACTCCAGGTGGGGTCTCCAGAGTGGAGCGAAGGGGAAGATCTCCTCCCTCGACCTGCTGGCCATGCTGCTTTTGGTGCAGCCCAGGATACAGTTGGCCTTCTGGGCTGTGAGTGCACATTGGTGGCTCATGTCCAGCTTCTCATCCACCAGTACCTCGAAGTCCTTCTCAGCAGTTCTGCTCTCAAGCCTTTCACCCCCCCAGCCTGTATTTGTGCTTGGGATTGCCCCAACCCAGATGCAGGACCTTGCACTTGGCCTTGTGGAACCTCATGATGTTCACACAAGTTCACTTCTCGAGCTCGTCCACGAATCATCTTGTGGACACCTTCCTCCTCTGTTCCTCTGGGACAGATATTTCCAACCTTGTTGCGATGGCAAGATCAGCATCGTCACCTCCCCACGAATGTGATCAGTAAAGTAACAGTCAAGTTTCCACCAGCTAACAAAAAAGAAATGCAAGCTTTCCTAGCCATAGAGGGTTTTCTGGAGATTTCACATTCTGGGTCACTGTCAGCTTGTGAGTCCTTTCTCTCAAGCAACCCGAAAGAAGAACTGTTTCAAGTTGGGCCCTAAACAGCAGCAGGACAGACAGGAGATAGTTTATGAGGTAGCCCTTTGGCCTAGCCAGACAGGACCAGCTATGAGAAATATGCTCCACACCGTAGCTGGAGAGCATGGCCTCACCTGGCAGAAAACACCTGGAGAGACCCGAGGTTGACATCTAGGGTTCTGGAGCAGGAGGTACCAAAGATCTGAGGTGCCTGTGCTGCACTAGATATTCATAGGAAGGGTTCCCTCTACACCTCATGCAGCCGATATTATGTGGAGTAAGCAGGTAGCACTGATCACGCAGCAGACGCAGATGGGGAACCCCAACTGCCCACAAGTCCTGGAAGAGACCATGGTTTGGTCAGGAGGCAGAGATTTCAGAGCATCACGTGAGGAAGTGGCTCAGGCCCAAGAGGCCCCACTGTATAATAAGTTATCAGAAATTGAAAGGAAATATGCTCTGTTTACCAGTGGATCCTGTTGTGTTGTGTGAAACCATCGGCCGTGGAAAGCTACTGTGTAGAGCACAAGTCATGGACCACATGAACAGATTGGGCTTCTATGGATGTTTGGAGGACGACCCACAGACTAAGGGAATGTTCTGTGTGTATGTCAAAGGACAGGGAGGGGAGTGGTGATTGATGGAGATGTCCTGGAGAGTGTAGGACCTGAGCAGGGTGCAAATGATACGGAACAAAGGGTGGATATTGTACTGGGTCTGGCTGGGGTGGAGTTAACTTTCTTTACAGGGGTCCGTATGGTGCCATGTTTTGGATTTGTGGCTAAACCAGTGTTGATAACACACCAGTGTGTTGGCTGTTGCTGAACAGTACTTGCACAGCACCAAGGCTGGCTTTTTTTTTTCACTCTGCTCCCCCAGCAAGTAGGCTAGGGGTGGGCAGGAAACTGGGAGGGGACACAGCCAGGACGGGTGACCCAAATTGGCCAAAGGGGTATTCCATGCCACACAATATCGACCTCAGCAATAACAGCTGGGGCAGAGGAAGAAGAGTGGTGGGGCTTTTGTTTTCCAAGGTGGCCATTGATGGGACACTAGCTGGGCATGGGTCTGCTGGTGGGAGGTGGTGAGTGATTGCCTTTGCATTGCTTGGGGTTTTTTGGGGCTGGGTTGTCTGCTTTAGGGTTTTTTTTTTTTGCTTTCCTTTACTTATTAAACTGTCCTTGTCTGGATCTACAGGCATTCTCACTTTTGTTCTTCCTATTCTCTCCTGCATCCCACTGCAGGGGGAGTGAGCGAGTGGCTGTGTGGGTGTTTGGCTGGTGTCCGAGGTCAAACCATCCGCTTTGCTTAGTCCCTGAGAGGCTGCCTCCCACTTTAAGAGCCTTTATAGAAAGACTGTGCCGTGGGACATTTTAGAGTCACTAATTGCTACAGGATTTTTTATCCCTCCTTTGACTTTTCCCTGTTCCCATTTTCTGGATGGTGGTGGCAAGCAGGAGAGACTGAAGGAGGAAGGAGGCTTGAAGAAAAACAAAACAAAAAACAAGCAAAAAAAGAAAGAAAGAAAAAAATCTTTTTTCTCTTTTTTTGTGAAAAAGTTGGCATTGCATTCATTTGAATTCTCCAGCTCTTACTATCTTGAGTGTAGTTTTGATGGAGGCTTTTGTTTAGAGAGTTTGTTACAGGATGACAAGGGATCTTCTGTTGGCAATGAGACCTCTCCGAGTGGCAATGACTATGCAGCATCAGGGTGCTGTCAGAAAAGTGAAGGTGCTTCTGTCCAAGAAGAGGGAGATGAGGAAAGATAGAAGAGGTAGTGAGGATGGGGCCAGGTACCTGTAGATGGCTGTGTCATGCTCTGTTGAATACTGGAGGTTGTCTAGGTTATGCTGTGATGTGAGAAAAGCTCAGAGCAGTGTGTGGCATCATGAGTGTCACCTCGCTGCTGAGGCTGTTGGGAGAGGGAGGCAGAGCTGACAGCAGGCTGCAGAGGCACAGCAAGCCCCAGGTGTTCAGTAATGTCTGCCCCTCTAGAGATGATTCTGCCTCTCTGCTCCGCACTTCACCTGGAGTCCTGTGACCAGTTCTGGAGCCCTCAGTATGTAACCAGAGTGACAGAATCAGTTGACCATAAACATGAACAATGCTGCTATGTCCCTTGTACAGCCCTACCCATCTGGACATTAGGTCTAGGAACAGAGGGTCTAGTCTCTAAGTAACCATTAATGTTAAACAATAGTAGTGAAGGGGATTTTTAATAGAAATAGCATTACCTAATAGTTGCAGGTGCATTTATAGTACCTATCTATTGCATAAATTAACTGAAGCAGAGAGTCTTACATCTCCATACAAAGGGGTTAGTTTTTGATAGAGGCTAGAAGTCACCTAGAACCAGTCAAGACGACCCCACTGTGTGGATGGGAGCCAGAAGAGAAGTGAGTTTGCGCAGAAACTGTGATGAAGAGGATGAGTCTTCATCTTGGACCCCCGGACGACCACCACTAGGAGGCACTGCGCAAGCGCAGCTGGGAGGAGACTATGGAAATGACTTCTTGGAACTGATTTTAATATGAAAGGGATAGGTTATGCATATGTATGGATGGACTGGGAAACCTAATCAATATGTATATTTTTAATCTATATAAACTGCACGGAAAAAGTATGAGGTATGCACGTTCGGTGGAATTATCCCCAGTGCATCCGGCGCCGCAATAAAGAATGCCTGCCTTTTAATACTACATTGGTGCTACGAGGTTTTATTCCCGGATTTTCGGTGGCAAGTACAGGAAAGACATGGATCTGTTGGAGTGCATCCAGAGGAGGCCACAAAAATGATCAGAGGGCTGGAACACCTCTCCTGTGAGGAAAGGCCGAGAGAGTTGAGGCTGTTCAGCCTGGATAAGAGGAGGCTGGAGGGAGACCTTATAGCAGCCTTTCAGTACCTGAAGTGGCCTGCAGAAAAGCTGGAGAGGGACTTTTGAAAAGGACATGTAGTGACAGGACAAGGGGTAATGGCTTTAAACTGAAAGAGATTTAGATTAGATACAAGGAAGAAATTCTTTACTGTGAGGATGGTGAGGCCCTGGCACAGGTTGCCCCGAGAAGCTGTGGCTGCCCCCTCTCTGGAAGTGGTGAAGTCCAGGTTGGATGGGGCTTTGAGCAACCTGGTCTAGTGGAAGGTGTCCCTGCCCATGGCAGGGGCGTTGGAACTGGATGATCTTTAAGGTCCCTTCCAACCCAAACCATTCTGTGATTATATGATAACATGGTCTAAAAGCTCATCTGCAATCCCACAAAAGAGCACAAAGAGACAACAGCAGGAGAGGGAGCCCAAATAATACCCTGACCCAGCAGCTCCCAGGAGCCATCAGCCCATCAAAGGCCCATTTCCTCAAGCTCAGAGCAGCAGGGGGGAACAATGGCAGGTGGAAAATCAAATTAAGGACTCAGAGGAAAGGACACCCCAACACAGGGTGCTATGTGTGACTCCTACCACGCTGTCTTCAGCACAGCAGAGGGCTGCTTGTGGTCCAGCAGCATGGGGCCGCGTTTCATTGCACAATTATCAGATCCATTAGGAAATCAGGGAGCCCCAACCAATGTCCCCATTTCTTTGCTGCCATTTCAGGTATACCCACCCCTGCCCTGCTTTGCCCCTGAGAGAACCCACAGCCCTTACTGGCCTTTACCTGCCTCCCCTAGTGTCTCCCTCACTCCACCCACAGCCCAGGACCCCATTTTAGCTACCATATTTCACCATAAAGCCAGTGAGGAGCAACTTTGGCCAAGACCGTTTTTTATTCTTTTAGCACAAAAATATCTCCAATATTTAGTCTTGTCTCTTAGGAATACAGGGCTTACCTGGCTCCACTGCATGTCTGCCTTGCCTTTTGCCTTTCTCCCCTTACTTCTTAAATTCCTGCCTTAATTCAAGGTTGACAGAGAGACAGAGGTCTTGTCATGTTATCCCAACTTGTTTTGTTAAAATGCTCAGTTGGGCAGGGAAGAGCAGCTGCGTCAACCTCCATGATAGAAAGGCTCGGTGCTTACTCTCCTTGAGACACCAGAACATCACAACGCAGACAGATGAAGGAAAGGAGATTTCATTACTTCTGCTCCTCGGAAAATTTGCTGTTCAGTCTTGTCATGAAGCATGTCTTTAGCATTGTGAACATTATACGGACCATAAATTGGAAAGCAAACTGGATAGGAGATTTTATCTTCCCGGTCAATGACTCACAAAGACTTGGAGGGGGAAGAGAGGATTTCATAATCAGCTGAGCATGAGCTCATGGTGTGCTGTTGATGCTGAAAAGACTAATGCAGTCTTTGCAAAGCACATGCACATGGAAATACTGAGTAGGAGTAGAGAGGTGACATTCTCTGCACTTGGCACTGGTACTTTGTTATTAAAATAACTTACTGCTCAGAAAAGCCATCCAAAAGCTGGAAGGGTTCAGGAAAGATCTGGGAGAATGATCAAACACCTGGAGAAGAAGATGCTATGGTGAGAAACCCAGACATCAGTTTGTTTATTTTGCCATTTATTTTTTCTTGTGGGCAATTGGATTAGTCCGTAAAAGAACTACTTTAAAAGTCAGATATTGCTATCATGAGGTGGCAGTCAATGGAATAAAACTTCGTCTTTGTTTTTACCCTTTTTGTAGTACGAAGACGTATTTGAAGTGACTGCTGGTGCTTGTATTTGAAAGGTTCCTGCACGGCCTCAGCCTAGCAAACATGCCGCAGCAGCTATGCCCCGCTCCACCCGTCTGTGTAGGCAGCTTGGTCACAGCCTGGCTCTGCTCTGTCATCATCTGCCCTTTTCCTGGCACTTCCTTTTTCCTTTTTGACACCCTGGCTGGCATCAGTTGCTGTGTCCTCCTCTTCAGTTTCTCTGCCCCTCTTTTTCTCTCATCCCAGAAACTTCATCCCCTCCAGAAATTCCTCCCTCCTTTGGTGAAGATTTCCACTATCTCACCAAACACTTCTCTTTTGCTTTTAAAGTCCTACATTTTCCTGATGCTGGGAGATATCCTAAAGCAGCTGTGTTTTGGAGGATCTGGCCTTGTATGAGAAAAGAAAGTAGCTAACACCCATTGTCACAGACACCAGACAAAATAGTAACTGCACCATGGGGTTGAGACACCAACCCCAGTCTTTCCCAGTTTTGAAAAACACTCGAGCTGGACGCTTTTTACTCAGATGCTCTCTGGTTCTTTGCAGAATGCCTTTAACTCAATAAATTGTTTCTCCTGAAGAGCTGGCTCCTTGCTGACAGGTATTGCAGCCACAGCACTGTATTTCACTGCACTCTGGAGAAGGGGCATCAAGCTATAAACCAGAAGGAAGGTTCCTTACCAGCAGTATTGTAAGGGTGAACTATGGTAAGATGAGGATGCTAAAGAGTGAGGCCTGCTAAGGCCAGGTGGGGAATGAAATTTGCATTTATACAGGTCATTCCAAGATTAGTGAGAGAGTCCCAAATCCATACAAAGAAAGAGAAGAAAGAGCAAATGCTGGCTGTTGACAGAGGCTGAAGGAAATACTGGGAGGCAGGTGGAGTTACTGCTTACCAGAGCGACACCTCCTGATGCTCTGCGTGGCTGGAAGGGAGCAGCTACTCATTCTGGATGAAGACAGCTTTGCTGTGCCACGTTACTGCCTGGTTAAACCTTTTTCTGTGTATCCATTTGATATTTCTTGGGGGCATACTCAACATTTGCTGTGCTATGAATATTGTTTTGCAATGAATGTTAAACCTCTTGAGATTTAACAGTGCTTTTGCCTCGGAAACAGTGCTGTGCAATGTGTTGCTTACTTCTGCCTTACATATTGCAGCCCTGTGTCTTGGACTGTGTTTTGGGTTTGGGGGATATCTGCAGATTGGAACACATCAGTAAATATTTTACTGAAGTTTTTTAAATTGTTGATGAGAACAGTACTGAACAGAAAATGTGCTAATACCTGCTCTGATTGTGCACTGATTTCCTGGATTATTTCCCTGTGCGACTGAAATTCAGCATATTGTCACATCTGCCAGCAGGCAATACCAGTTACTTTGTGGTCCTGTGAAATCCTGGGTGTCCCCAGGGGCTGAAGAGTGCTTGTTGATTAAGAGATTAGCCCTGAGTATCCAGCCCTACCTGTAAAATGCTTGCAAAGCATTTGTTTATGGAAGGAGTCACTTGATTCTTGATACTTGGCCATTGGGTCTGTGCTGGCATCACATGGACATGTTCCTGGAAGGCTATCATAGTTCTGGCCGCTGTCCTCAATTGACTTGTAGCCCACATTCAAATCCTTGATCTTTATGCAATGCTGGGTAGCATCCAAGCTATAAAACCACTTTGCCTCTAGTGTATCATGATCCTCCAGCAGATACCAAGGCTGCCTCTGCCTTTTCTTCTCCCTAGCAGTTGAATTAGTCCAGGATATCAGTTTGAATTCAGCTGGAAATGCGACAAGTAAGTATGGCACAGGCATAGCTGGAAAAATTACAAACAGTTCCAGAAAGGCCTGTGGACTCTCAGTACAAGCTTCACAGATTTAGACTTTGCTTAAATACCGGTATATAGGCAGAAAGGAACTCAGTCGCTGTCAGACTACAGTGGTTATTTACATACAAATAGAGAGACAACTGATAAGGGTGCTGTGTAAAATAGCATGGAAGACAGGCATTTTAAAGAACTAGAGCATCACTCAATTGTTATTTGTCTTCATTTATGCATTCGTCAGCTGAACTTATTATAGAAATGACCACAACATCAGTATCTTCACTATTTTGCCAGTACCATCGTCTCAGGAACTGGCAGTACCCACACTTTCTCAACTGTAGATTCTCAGTATATATGAAGAGTACTATGATCCTTTAGAGTTATCTGTTGGTCAGAAGCCTTGACTCGACATCAGTACAAGACCCTCCACCACTGGTCCATGCAGATCACATCAGGACTGTCACAGAGCCCACCCAGGGTCTCATGTACTCTTATCAGCAGTACATCACCGCCTCCAGAGGAATATTAATTTCCATTCTAGGACTCATAATGTAACAGGCTTCCCAGGGAAGTGGTGGAGTCACCATCCTTGGAGGTGTTCAAAAAATGTGTAGATAAGACACTTCAGGACATGGTTTAGCAGGCATGGTGGTGTTGGGTTGACGGTTGGGCTTGATGACCTTAGAGGTCTTTTCCAACCTTAATGATTCTGTGATTCTAAGGAAACTCCCAACAAAAGATTCAGATTTTATCTGTCTGGATAGGACACGTAGGTGGTATCCTAAAGCTGTGTGTTTCTAGGGGGCCTGTTCAGCTTTCAGCCACCAAGACGCTGCTGTGCAGGTGGTGTGTCCAGCATTACCTGTGGTGACACAGAAGACAAGGAGTGTGGGCAATCGAGTCTTCAGCACATCTCATGGGGTCTTCCTAGGTTGGCCACATCGCACTGGGTTTGGACAAGCCCTTTTGTACCCTTTAGAGCTAACAGTGAACAGTCTCTCCATACTGTCCTACCCATGTAGTCCCTGTCCTTTCCCTCACAGTCTGGGTGTCCTGAGATGCTGCACATAGATGTGTGCTGGGAGCTTGATGCCCTGCTGTTCAAGGCACCACGAACACACACCACTTATGCAGCGCTTCCCCTGCCACCCCAAGCCCCGTTCCCACTCACTCCCCATTCGGACCGGTGATCAGTGCATTAAAGTCTCTGTTCTCTGCAATAAGATGCTGCTAAAGCACAGCTGGCCAACACTGGCTCTGTCCTGGCTGATTCTAGTGACTGCAGACACTGTAGAGTGCTAGTTCACACATTAAGTCAGCCAGCTTTTAACATAGATGTGTGCATTGCTTTTCTTAGTGTTCCTACCTTCTTGTTCAGTAGCAGTCAAATCTTCTTGTGAGGAAGTTTACAAAGAATTCTAACGACAACCCACCATTTCTATTAGGGACCTCGACTGAATTCTGCCTTGACAGATGGATCTGAATAGTAGACTCTTCCTTTTGTTTTCTTTCTCTGATAAAATAGTTTTTAAAGGAGCAGTATGTTTGGATGGGAGGTGGGGGAGTTATGTATTCTAATGGAAGTGCTTCTTTTTCCCGTGTATGATTTTCCACTGCTCTAATATAGCGATGTGACATTTTACAAAATTTCTCTCAAGCATATTCCCGTGTCTACATCAAGTTATATACCAACCAAATTTCCTTCTGATGCCATGCAATCAAAGAGCAAGGAGATACAACACAGACTGGTCATGGCTTTGCACAGAGAAGTATCGTTGTGCGCTGCAGGTTCGCTTGATTCTTTCCAAAGAATTTTTGTCTGCCTGGACTGTGTGTATAGGTAGATACAGGTGTAGCTGACATAGCATTATTGCAGGTAAGCTCCTGTGGACATCCAGGCAGCGTGGGTATGTCAGCCAACTCAGAGCTAATTCGAAGTTTTACAAGTCCTTGCATTGTACTCAACCGTGCAAACCAGTAATGTCTCTTGGTGCCTATGTTGCAGGAGCAATGAAGCTAACAATTAATTTGGGGAAAAAAAAGATCAGGCCTGAAGCTAAGAAAGTCTCTGGTGGGTTGGAGTGGGATTTCTATCTGATAACACCAAAAATGAATTTGTTCCTCTTTTAAAGCAAATTAATCTTTCTTCATACAGCTGACTGGGTAAAGTTGTTAAAACTGTATCTGATGTGTCAGTTCTGTAAACTGCAATGAAATGCTAACTTTATGCAGGATCAGCCTTCTCTTAAAATTGAAATAAAATGTCTGGATTTGTGAGAATTTTTTTAGTTACCAGGGTACCTCAAACATTGCTAAGTGGTTCTGCTGCGTAAAGGAATGCTTTTAGCTTAAAATGTTATCATTCACAAAGGTGAATTAAAAGAAGTCCTATTTTTCCCTGCAGCAAGACTGCAGGCAGGGAGAGTTTCATAGACCTTCAGTTTGACCCAGTGTGGATGCTCCAACGTTGTCATGACCAGCCCTTCCCCTGCTGGTTTTTTGAATGTTTCAATTAACTTTCAGATTTCTCAGAATATTTTTAACTTACTGAGTACTATATACGCAGCATTAACAAAGAGCTGTGATATGGGACAAATGGCCTGATTTGATGGTCACGGAAGCCAGTGGAAAAGCTAAAGGCTGTGAGCTTTCCAGGAGGTTCAAAGAGAGTTACAGAAGCCTCAAATTACTCTCAATTGCATTCAATCAATAAGCACTCTACTCTCTCCACCATGGCTGCTCAATTCACTCTGCTGGGCAAAATACCCTTTTGGAAAACTGTGTATTTAGCATAATAGTGCAACTGCATTGAGTTGCAGTGGGTGGCTGACATGGTAGACTTACAGTGGAATGTGTGCTAAAAACTCACCTGCACACCCACAAAGGAGCACAGAGAGACAGCAGCAGGAGGGGGACCCCAAATAATACCCTGCCCTGAAGGCTCCCAGGCCCATCCCAGGAGCCATCAGCCCAGCAAAGGCTCCTCTGCGACTGCCCAGAGGAGCACAGGGGCACAAAAGCAGGTGGGAACCCAAATTAAAGACTCAGAGGAAGGGACACCCCGTCTGGGTCCCTCCCAGGGCTGGCCCAGAGGAGCCTTAGCCGCTGTGCTCAGGCAGGAAACCCACCCAGATGAGCCAGCACCAGAGCACCTTTGGGACCGAGGGAGGCTGCTGTCTGGGGACACGGGACACATTATGGCCAGGGCTGTCTCTGTGGGTGACATCATGGGGAGGGGGCTGCTGAGGACCAGGGGCATCCCGGCCAGCTCTGTGTGCCCGCCTGATGGTCTGTACCAGCAACTGGAGTGGGCCTGTGTCTCTGGCGGCTTCTACATCCAGATGCCAGCAACTGGGGAGACTGGGATCTATGGGCAGCTACTGAGCAGACTGAGTGTCTGATCCCAGCTGCTGGAGGGATCCAGCTTGTACAGATGTGGGTATATCTCTATATACTCTCACTAGTGGGCCTCCATCCTCTTCATCCAGAGAGGAGAGAAGGATGAGGCCATTGGTGCTGTCTGTGTGAGTGCTCTGCATGTCTGTGTTTGTCATCTGTGTTGCCCGCTGTGTACGTATGTATATACATGCGTGGTGTATACGTGTGCTCTGTGTGCGTGTGCCTACCAGGTGTACGTGCTCAGCCTTGATGCTGGTGGGACCTGGATCTGCCCCAGTCTCACATCTCTTGCCAGATCCCCACAATATATTTTCCACTGGCAACACGTTTTCTCCTGTATTTGTAGTGTTGTCGAGAGCAGAGTAAGCCTGAGAGAAGAGTAGAAAGATATGTGGTATTTAGTATTGTGATTTCTCATTTCCTTCCTTTTGTAGGTCGAAATTGTAATGTATGCAACAGGCAAAACTGCACAGCAAGCTTGTTGGTGTATTCATTTCTTAGAATTTGAAATCTGACAGTTGAGATGGGGCTTGGGGTGGGGTGGGCAGTTTGAGGAGCAACACGGAGGGCAACAAACAAAAGCTGTGTATTAAACCTTTGTGTGTGTGTGTATAAACTAGGCTAGCACCTTCCTATAAAATATTTGCTAATGCACAAAGTGTATGCATCAAAAGCTTGTGGAACAGTGATTTTCAAATATAAATGGCAGTGATTAAAAAAGAAAACACCTCTATGTCTAAATATGATACAGAAGCAATGTATTTTAACTATTTAGACAAAGAAGAAACACCAACATCCTTCAAAAAAGCAGCACAATCTTAGAATTAACTGCTTCCCGTTGAGAAGAACATGAGAAGAAAACAAAATTACTCCCAAGAAGTAAATTAATGTATGTGTAGAAATTCTTCAGCAGGTGACCTAGTTTTAAAGACCATAGGGAGCTTCTGTCCATTGTCAGCAGAGACACAGGGTGGCCTGGGCAATCCTGTGATGAAGCCCATGCATCCATGGAAATAATGGTGGACTAAATTTCCTCATTGGCATAGTTCCACTAACTTAAAAGAAGTGATGCAAAGAAAAAACATGCCCCTGTGTTTTCATATTTAAGCAAAAGGACCTTTAAATTTTCATTTCAGTTTAGCTCCCAAAGAGAAGCTCTTTTGTAACTTCCTAATTGCCTAATCCTGATTTTTGTTTCCTTTTCTGTGAGCTGAGAATTTTATGTTCAGTTGTTATCAGGGGAGGTATTTTTCCTTCCCCAGGGAAAAAAACCTGTCATTAAATCACATCAGTCACATTTTATCATATTTTACTAGATCTGTGGGTTCTTTTTGCAGTGGTACAGAAGGCATCAGGAGAGACACCTACGAGTGTTATATCTCTGTGGACATGAAGTTTTTCTCCCTGAGGCTGGATAATTCTCCAGTCTTGAGCAGCTGATTTATATTACTTTTGTGTGCAATAGTTCTACAATCAAATCATTTTGATTGCCAGGACATATTATTCCGGCTCCATTTCTCTTATGTGGATTTGACTTTATTTTTGTATACTTTAAGGTGTGAAGAATTGGTACCTTATGTAGTATGGAACATATAGAGTGGAACAATGTATATGTGTACAAATGACTTTATTCCCTTCTCCTTTAAAGAAGTTTATCTTAACATTGCATGGTATGCATTTGCAATAACGTTTTTGACTGTGAAACTTAAAAGAACTCTGAACTCTCACCAAATCCTTCTATATAATAGTGTTTTTGCAAAATGTCCTTTTACTATACACGAATTTTGTGGTACCTGGATCACTTTTGTACATCAAAGCTTGTCAGGCTCACAAGTATTTCTACAAATGGAGTGATTTGGATACACCCCTTTAAAGTTTTCTGAGCAAGAGAGATAGAACAGTAAAGCTGAAACAAAAATCCGTGCCACTTTTCTTTATGAGAAAAGGTTCTGTCTTTGTTCTCCATATCATCATTGGAGCGAAATGTTATTTATAGTGTATCTTCTCTTTCGCAACAGCCTGCGAGAGCGTTCACCAGGCTAATCTTAATCTTCGGTTTGCTCTTCAAAAAGAATGCTGCTGATGCGAGGCTGCTTTACGGGAAGCGTGACCTCATTCTGCCTCCGTGCCGCTGATTGCACGGGCTGTTTTCAAAAGGCAACAGGGGACTTGATCGACCTGCCTCGCCGAAGACCCAGGGCTGGTCTCGGCCAGGGAGCTGCAGAAGGAGCACCCTCCGCTTCACGTCCCGGAGGCTCTCGTGTTGATGATGTGAAACTTTTTTGCATACATGTGTTCATAGTGAAAAGGATTTTCCAGGTTTGGAAGATTTTACACATATTTGTCTCTTAATATATTCATCAGCTGAGGAGTAACTAAGCTTTGGATTCATTTCTATACTGCTCTTCAGGAAGTTTTGTTTTTTCGCGAATGTTGTTATCATTACTTGCAGTGAGACAAGGCTAGACTGCTTTTCAAAAATGACTGATGTGTGTGAGCAAATAAAACTATCTTTGTAGCCACTTGTGTTTGGTAGGTACAACAGAGTAAAACTGGTTGACTGGGCTTCAGCTGTTTTAATAGTTAGCATTATATTTTGGTACATACTGATGTAAATGTTTAGAATGTAAACATGGACAGGGGATAGCTGGCTACCCATTGAGGGCATCATTGGCTTAAAGATTAATTTTATTTTTGGGGGCAAAAGTGATTAAAACTGACTGTTTTGGGCAGTGACTTTATGCTTATGTTATGATGTGGGCTTCTGAGTGTTTTGAAACTCAAGGGGGATTGTTGCCTTAAACTTTTATTTGAATTCTTGACATAAAATATTGCCGTGTTCACCTCAGGTTCACTTTTAGGGACATTTCTTAAAGCTGTTGGCCTTTTCTCAGGTCGTAGTTTAAAGGTTCTGTATTGATTCTTGTTTTGTGGATTGCAGACACGACACTACTGCTTCATTGTGCAGCGGTGGTTGAGATGCTTTGTTTTGGCTTGCTTATATTGTTACTATAGCTTCTCATGCTGTTAGTAGCCCAGAAATGGGACTGAATATTAAATGAAAGCAGAACACTGTGCACCATTGTCTACACGATGTTTCCATGCTTTCTCCAGCATTGACTGAACTATAGTTTTCAGGAACCCTCTTCATTAATGCATGAGACAAAAATTTTCATGATCAAGGGTAGCAAAAAATCCGTTGGACTGCCTGTTCTATGACTGTTAGAAACTTGATATTATCATTACTTAAAATAGTTTGAAAGCAAATTACAACTGCTTATTAACTGTTCTTCGAAAGAGAGAAAGTCATTGCCTCCCCAGTAATACATTTGCATATGTATGTTTCCCACTTTCTGTTATAAATATAGGTATATACTCTATTTTACCGTAAATTTTACTTCTGCGGAGGGTGGCAGATAAACAGGAGTCCTGCAGAGCCATACCTTGCACATTTATGAGACAATTCAAATTAGTAATGGAAGGACGGTGGTTTCTTCTGCCAATTTGGTCAGTATGTGTCAATAGTTTCTAACGAAAGCACTACCCTTATGCAAACTACTCTTCTTAAAAGCTGTCCTATTTTAGTGCTTGCTACTTTATATTATCATAACTGAGAAAACCACTTGCAATACAACTGTGTTACGGGTTTCAGTTGCTGGTAAGTTTGACTCTTAGATTATTAAACAGTCGTAGTAGGTAAAACTGATGCGGAGGTATACTTCTGCATCCCTTTTCAAACAAATTTGCTCTAGAATCCATCACTTTTGTCTAAGCAAGAATATGTTATAACTAGTAACATGATATATATTGATGATACTATCTTACACATCCTAATTTTCAAACAAGACCAAAATAAAACATGCTTCTATTTCTTTTTAAACTCTTTTACAGATAATCTTTAATACCTGTTATCCCAGTGTGTATGAAACAATCCTTTTCAAGATGTATGGAATATCACACGTTGCATTGACACCAGGAGCAAGTAAATTTGTGCACATTTATCAGAGTTTTTGATTAAAAGTATCTGTTGTGGGTGGGATTTTGTTTGACTGATAGGATTTGGGATTTTGCAGGTTTTATTTATGTTCAGAACTATAAACCACCTGTCGAGTTCTTCTTATATTTTCTTTTAGAGTTTGGATGAATTTCTTGGTTTTTGACTATAATATTTTTGCACAATTAAAAATCATGATTTTGCCTAAAATAAGAGAAATTATTTCAGAAGCGAATCGTATATGAAAAAAGAATAGGTCTACAACCTGTCAGTCTGTGAAATACACCACCGCTCTCACTTTTTGTACAGCTTGCTGTGTAGCAATCTGACCAATGATACTCAATCTCTCTGTGCCTCCACCCAGTTTCTTCCAGTTGTCTCCTCCTCAAGTCGTTTCTGCCAGGATTAGAGGATAATTTTCGCATGGTAAAGTGAAATGTTAAGTTATTTTTTTCAAAGTGTAGGAGAAGCAGCCTTCACGTCCAGGCTGTGACTGACAACTGAGCTCCAAATGAGGATAAACAAGATTACCAAAGTGGAAACACTGACCTTCATGTGTTTTCTTTGCCTCAGCTCATAACTGAACATAAAAAAAATTCTCTTAGACTTATCTCCTCTCATAGGTAAATGACAGGCATTTACTAACAGTGTTGTAAGCATGATGCTCGAAAGATACAGGAGAAGCAAGGTAATATAGAGAATGGTCGAATCTTTTATCTTTCCATGTAATAACAGATGTAAATTCTCCCTATGGATAGCCATTGCTCATATTTTGTAAGATTAATTCTGTCAGATGCTGAACATCCGGCAGCACTTTGCAGACTTGAGCCATGGTAATTCAGATAAATCCTATATCCTCAGTCTCCTTCCACAATATTATTGTCAAATCTTTGTCACTGTTGCTATCCCAATGCCTGTTGGGCTATGTTTGCAATTTCAATTTGAAAAATATATTGTAATGGTAGTGATGTCCCTTCCATTCTACTCTGTATCTATTGCCAGTACAGGTACTATTTTTGGCATGAAGCAGATTTCTGGGAAAATGCCATTAAAATTACTGCAACTATTGCATTTATGTCTGTAATTATTTCTCTCAACATAGTCAGCTGGTCAGAGCACAAGTATCTGATTATGATTGGCTTCGATTCTGTGTTGTCCTTGTTTAGATGAGTTTCCTGTAAACACTATGTCTTTCCCACATTCTCCTCTGTTTTATCTCCTTTAATCTCTCCCTTACGTCCCTTTAGTTTTTTTGGCTTCTTTTACGATCCTTTGGGTATGCACAAGGTACATGTCAGTGAACACCTGTCAACTGTTTGAGCTGTCAGTGGATATGATAGTGACTCCTTCTTATCTGGCCTTTTCTTCCACAGGTTCAACAATGTTCAGTGGAGAACATAGACGCAGCCTCTCACAACATATTTTTCCAAGGTATTGAGGAAAATGATACTCAATTAATTTTAATTTTAATTTTATTTTGTTGCAGATTTTGTAAAATCCCTTTTGGCCACTTAGAATTGTAGTGCTGATACTAATTTACTTCTTTAAATTGAAGTTCAGAAGTACTGCTATGGGGATTGGAAGCACTGACTTTGCAATTACAAGGTTTTGGAGTAGCTCTGTTCCACTTGCTTTCCCCTCCACTGAAATTATGGTATCCCTCTGTGACGTGCCATATGGGACAGTTAAACCTGCTGCTGAAATCCGTGTCAGCCACTGAATCAATCCAGTATCTTCCTTCCTTTCCATGGATGTCACTGCATGGCCACTTGGAATTTAAAAGTGTTGAGGAGAAAGGACTCACCACAAATCCAATTTTACTTGCTTTACAGCTAAGTAAAATGTCTACAACATTTAGATTCTTTCACCTCTGTCACTACGCACTTCTATTTTAAATACTACATAGTATATTTTTCTATGCTGTATTTCATCTCAAGGTGAATTGTATTTCATGCTGGATGAAGTTATCACCATGCGCAGACTTTATCCCATGTTGGTGTAGCTGCATGGTATTCTACGATTTGTGAGAATGAGAATTTATGTACCCTTAAGTGTTGATTAAGTATAGCTAGGTTATGGAAAGCAAATAAATCCTGCCTGGTTCAGAGGCAGTCAGGCTTATGCCATGCAGAGTAACTCAGAGAAGGAAAATACTGGAACACCTGTAGCAGCTCCAGGTAGGTGTAGATCTGGCAGGACTCCTTGGCCAAGAACTCTGCCACAGAAACACACCACGCACTTTTCAGTTGGCTCCATGCATTCATGAAACGCTCCCCCTGGCATGAAGCCCTCCTGTAATCTGAAGCTCTGGGAAGTGTGATGGAGGCACACTCTGGCTGAAACCTCCCAGGTCCAAAAGTAGTATCATTATCCTCATATTTTAAATCTATGTCATTACCAGCCCCCATCAGCTGGTAATGCAAATTCCTTGTTATTAAATCATGGGTTTGCACTGTCAAGACATTCACTAAATTAGAAGGTTTCATTTCTCCTTTTCAGTTATGCTTGTGCCTTTTTGGATGATGACCCTGCCTATGAGTGTTGTTCCACAAATCCTCTGCCAGGCTCCCTTTCCATGTGTCGCCGCAGCCCTCGACTGCTTTCTAATGGTTATTACATTGTGACAGAAGACAGTTTTCTCTCAGATGAAGATGGCAACATAACGCTGACACCATCCCAGACAAATGTTACATATAAAGAGAATTTGGTTCGGTGAGTGAACTATATACAGATTTTGCATTGTTGGCAATTGCCCCCACATCTCTGGGTCTCTGGGCTCGTCTGGAGGCATCTGTGTGGCTGTCTACACTTTACTTGGCATAAGATCAGCATTGCTTCTTAATGGGAACATCTCAATTGATTAATTTAGAAAGTGCAGTGATTGAAATAACTTGATTTTCAGTCATGTCTCATCTTACTACCCAAAAATTCTTCAGTACACAGTTGTTGCTGTAATTGGAGTTGTGTGCAATAAAGAAAAAGGAGAGCTACAGCTCTTTTGGCCAATGAGGTGCTACTATCACAAGGAATAAGAAAAAAGCGTGTGTATGTATATATGCTCATATATATATAAAAAAATAAAAAGATGTGGTCTTAGAACTCTTACTCTGGGAAGAATCTCTTTTGATTTCAGAACGTCAGTTTAGGAAGAGATACAAAATGTAGTTCAAAAAGGTGGAAGTACAGTGGATTCAGGGTGCTCCAAATGGGATATAGTAGGGTGAAACTCACGGGAAGCATGAGACCACTCAGAGCAGTATTAGAGCCCAACAACTGTACTATCATTTGGCATCACAATATCCAGTATCACAACGCATGATACATCACCATGCTGCTAAAACATTCCCTGACACCACTGCAGTGTGCAGCGGTCATTCCTGGTGACATACCCAGGGTCAAGAGCTGAGCTAGGAACAGCACCGAGAACCTGGTTCTTTCATGTCAGTCCTGCAAGCTTTAGAGCTCTGTCCCTGCTCAATGAGAATAATTAACTCTATTCCTTGGCAATGTGTCTTTTCTTTCTAGCGTATTCAGACGGAGGAAGAAAATCCGTCGCTCTCTTGGCAGCTTGTTCAGCCTCGGTGCCTCCAGTTCGTGGCTCAGCAGCACCATCCTCAGCGATGTGGATTCTTCCCGTGTCGATGATCCTTGGCCTGATGGATGCAGTAAACTAGAAGCCATTCAGAGTGATATTGGTAAGCCCTGACCAGGTACCCAGTAATTGAGCTACAACATTACAGCCTGTATTTTGTGGGACTTGGGTATCTTCTTTTATAGATTTTGAAGGCCAAGATGTGTAGGTAAAGGATGAATAACAGAATTGTAAGTGGTGAATTGAGCTCCTGGCATTAAGTTTTACAGAATCCACAAACACATTCATGTCAAAAAAGCATTTTTAGACTGAATTTCAATCCAGTGTCATCACCAGTGATGTTTATGCTGGTGCCATTAGTATCTGGCACTGTCTGCTTTCACCTGGCTGTTTTAATAACTTCATTGTGTTACACTCTATGCAGTTTTGTCTCTACTCTGTGTATTTTCTTCTGCATACATTGAACCTGCCAATTGCCTACCTCTAACAACCTGGAAACCTCCCTCTGATTAAGCAATTATTTTTTCCCCCCCATAAAATTCATTAACACGAAGTCTCAAAGCTCTTCTTTTGTGTGGTCTCAGTTACATATGCACTTTTTATAGGTGATTCAGATTTTTCTTCTGCATATAATAGCCGTGTGCCACAAAGGCAGACTCCAGCATCTAATGGAGCCTTTCTCACCAAAGACGAGGAATTTCTTCAGCCCGAAAAACTATTTTGTGCTTCACAGTCCTGCTCTCCGTTTATGATAAATGGAAATGAAGAGACTTTGAGCAATGCAAGTATGTTACATTCTTATTCTGACACGACCCATTTTCAGAGTGAACTGAAAATTCTTACATTAAAAATGTTGATATGCCCCTTGCAGAAAAGAATTTGTTTTCTGGAACATACATTTTAAATGACTGGTTAAAAATAATAAAATCTTAAAATTGGTATTTACTTGTTCACTCCTCCCTGCTCGCATTCTAGAAAATAAAAAAAAGAAAAAAGAAGAGTGAAGAGGAAAATGGAGGAAAGGGCATGGGAACAAAACCTGAAACAGGCAATTATTCAGAAAGGCTTGTTTTCTGAGAGTGTGAAGGGCATAGTGTCTCCATGGTCGTGGGGCAAAAAGACTCCTGAGAGACACCCAGAGCATGAAAATGAGGTCTCCACTTTGAATCACTCTAGGCAAATTCTCTTAAAAAGAAACTGAAGGGACTGGCCTCACAGGCTGAAGGTAGTCTTTGCAAACACCTCCTGTCATACATTTACTTTCCTGAAAACTCATTAAAATTATTTTCCTGATTTTTCTTTCAGAGTCCGGGACAGTGCAAAATGTGCTTTCTCATATGGTTGCACTGATCATGTGTTTAATCATTACGATATGTACAAGGTAATTTTTGTTTCTTTTATTTATTGTTTCTGATATTAATGCTTATTCCTTTTCAGCTGGTGAATAAAACATAAATTAAGAGTCACATTTTCAAAGTTAGATGTATCTTACTGTGAACATATATTTTCACATGATAGTGGATACAGGGAAATAGCTGAGCCATATAAATATGAACAAAACCAAGAAATATGTATGCAGATATGAAAATGACTTTATCAAGTGTCTTCAGACAGGGGTTTTGAAAGGCTGAGAAGAATCAGAAGGGATTTGTGTCTTTCTAAGTGAACAATATGGGTGTTTCCCTCACCCTGGGAATGCTGAGGTCTTTATTTCTAGGAGATTATACTCAACAGCTTGAGTAATTTAAAGCTTCAAATTGCAGTTCACCTACCTGAGTTGACAGGGTTCATCTGCAAGAAACTTCTCCCCTCCTCCCACCCAGGCTTCGCCTCTATTAACTCAATATGCATGCCTTGCTTTTTCTAACCTTTATGGGTATTGTTATGTTCTCAGATATTTTCTGGGAGGATTGTCTGCCACTTTGTTGCTGATAATTTTAGTTTGTAAGTACAGATTTTCTTTCTATTCAACACACAATGTTTTACTGAGTCACATCTGAGGACCAAAATCCATCCTTGGATGTACATCCACAGCTCTTATTGATGCTTATAAGAGCAATATGTGGGCATACAGGGACAGAATGTAACCTTCAGCCAGTTACAGGATTTCGTATTTGAATTTCGCAGTTCTTGTGTCCCAAGATGCTACTGTGTCACCTTTCTTCAGTCTTGACACATCTTTCAAAACAGCTAAGTTTTGGTAAGTGACTCCAGTGTCATGTGATAAATAGAGGAATTTAGAAATTTTATACTAAGAAGAGGAAATAGCAATTGCTTCTGTTGTTTTCATGTCAAAAGACAGAAGGCATGGTCTGAAGTTATTGACGGAGGATTTGGCGGTTCCTGTTGCTGATTTGAATTCATAGAAACTTTCTGTTTATTTTGAAAAACTGCCTTTTCATAACATGCAATAAATGTTGTAACACCTACTTGTTATCAGAGAAGGAAGATAAACCTATCATGCCACAACATGAAGATGCAGAGACAGAGCAAGGACAGTAACCTATTATGAATCCAGAGGTGTGCTTTCAAACCTTGCACTGAAGTCCAATCCCAGGCCACCAAACCGAGACTTTATTTTTGACTGGAAAAAATAAAAACAGCTAACTATGCTGCTAGCCACATCACCACCTGCCAGAGATGACAGAATTGATATGGCTTGGCCCCACTAAGCCAACGCACTGCTAGGTTCAGGACAGAGCTTTGCCTTTGGCTTATTTTTTAGTCTGTCTCAGAAAGGAGTATTAAATCAGTCTGAGGAGTTGATTTAAGGTGCTGATGTTGCTATTTCAGATTGCTTTATTTCACAGTTTTGCACAGACCTATTAGCTTCTAAATCCTTCTGGAGAAAAAGATTTACATGTTTTGAAGATCTGAATTATATCTGTAGCGCAGCCTCGTACATAGGCCTCCATGCTGAAAGCATGTATGTGCATACTGGATTTATGAATTACCATTCTTTCATGTTTTATGCGGCAGAAAATTCTTCTGAGTCTATAAAATCGAAAATGCTGCTACGACTGAAAACATTTGGGCTTATCTGCATTTTTATGTGGTGAAAGTGAAGCTCAAAAGGATATTGTTTGTTTCTGAAACTGTGTCGGGGTTCAGGAGTTCAATGTATCCCAAGGGCAACAAGACAATCTGGCAGACCCCTTAGCCTTCGAATGGAGTATATCAGAAGTTAGAAACAACAAGGCTCAACTTGGAGAGCCACATTGTAATGACAGTGTGAGATTTTGAGCATCCAAGGGTCTTAGAACACCACCTTGGATACTCAAGGGTGGTATGTTATACTTTGTTACTATGTCATTAGTCCAAATAAAATCAAAGCCACCAGGTTAGGACTAGTGTGTTGCAAATGTGTGCTCCAAAGTATTGCTTTCTGTCTTCCAGAATAGTTTAGCCCTGAGTCATAAACAAAGCTGCTCTTCACCAGAGGAAAACAAATACACTCTGAGAGCTTTTCAGTCACTGGTATACAGAGAATACCTCTTGCATCCTTCTCGCAAGTGAGAGGTTACCTGCTCAAACAAGTAGTCCTACAGCTTAACTAAATTTGGCAAATCAGAACCTACATATATGCTCA